>Ga0316189_10003568_pt1 | contig 15072 bp, 9 predicted proteins | sample LowCovwburrow_MG_FD_204930 | JGI IMG/M metagenome (GOLD analysis project Ga0316189, IMG submission 204930) | Coastal sediment microbial communities from Maine, United States - Lowes Cove worm burrow | ecosystem: Environmental > Aquatic > Marine > Coastal > Sediment | place: USA: Maine...
GCGCGTGGCCAAGAAGGCCATCGTTGCCAAGTTCATGGAGTCGAACGCGGACCGCATCGACGAGGTGAAGTCGGCTCTGAGCGCGCTCGAGAAGAAGATCGTGCGCAACCGAGTGCTCGACACGGGGGTTCGCATCGACGGCCGTGGCACCGCGGACGTTCGCGCGCTGCACATCGAAACCCGCCCGTTCGCTCGACCCCACGGGTCCGCAGTGTTCCAGCGCGGCGAGACCCAAGCACTGGCCACGGTCACGCTCGGCACGGAGTACGACGCCCAGCGGCTCGACACGATCCGCGGCGACATTCGGCGGACGTTCCTTCTGCACTACAACTTCCCCCCGTTTTGCACGGGTGAGGCCCGCCCCATGCGCGGCACCTCGCGCCGCGAGACCGGCCACGGCAAGCTTGCCGAGCGCGCGCTGTCGTATGTGCTGCCCTCGCAAGAGGACTTCCCGTACATGGTCCGCATCGTCTCGGACGTGCTGGAGTCCAACGGCAGCAGCTCGATGGCATCGGTCTGCGGTGGCAGCCTGGCCATGATGGACGCTGGCGTGCCCATCAAGGCGCCCGTCGCGGGTATCGCGATGGGGTTGATGCAGCGCGGCGACAAGATCGCGGTGCTCACCGACATCCTCGGCGACGAGGACCACATGGGCGACATGGACTTCAAGGTGACCGGCACCGAGAAGGGCATCACCGCCCTGCAGATGGACATCAAGATTGAGGGGTTGTCGCGCGACATCCTTGCTGGGGCGCTGTCCCAGGCTCGGGATGCCCGCCTTCACATCCTCACCGAGATGAACAAGGTCATCGCCGAGCCCCGCTCGGACGTGTCGCAGTACGCCCCGCGCGTCGAAGTGGTGCAGATCAAGGTCGACCGCATCCGCGACATCATCGGACCTGGCGGCAAGATGATCCGCGCGATCGTCGAGCAGTCGGGCGCACAGGTGAACGTGGACGACGCCGGCCGCGTGTCGATCGCATCCGATTCAATCGAGTCGATCAACAAGGCCAAGCGCCTCATTGAGGGCCTCACGGCTGAGGCCGAGATCGGTGCCCACTACCAGGGCCTGGTCACTCGCGTCGCGGACTTCGGTTGCTTCGTGGAGATCTTGCCCGGGACCGACGGCCTCGTGCACATCTCGGAGCTCGAGAACAAGCGCGTCGAGAAGGTGACCGACGTGGTCAGCGAGGGCGACGAGATTGTCGTCAAGGTCCTCAACATCGACCAGACCGGGCGCATTCGTTTGTCTCGCAAGGCGGCGTTCGGGGTTGACCCGTCCGACGTCCAGAACATGCGGGCCTAAGCCCAGCATGACGGCGCTCCCCGTGTTGCGGCTGTCGCCGCGTGCCCAGCTGCCCCAACGCATGAGTGTTGGGGCCGCGGGCATGGACCTGCACGCCTGTTTACCGCACGGAGAGCGGCTGACCATCCCCGCTGGAGAGTGGTTGGCCATACCGACCGGGATCGCCATGGCGATCCCGCAAGGCTTCGAGGGGCAGGTGCGGCCACGGTCGGGCCTTGCCGCCCGGCACGCGGTGACCGTCCTGAACGCCCCAGGGACGATCGACGCCGACTACCGGGGCGAGATCAAGGTCCTCCTCATCAATCACGGGAGGCAGGCCTTCGTGGTCGAGCACAACGATCGCATTGCGCAGCTGGTCATTGCGGCGGTGCCGACGATGAACCCGCACGAGGTCCAAACCCTGCCGGCCACCGAACGAGGGCAGGGCGGGTTTGGAAGCACTGGCGTCGGGTCAGAATCCTGACGGCGGTTGCGCCAAACGAGGGTAAACTGCGGGCGCAGTGCCCACGCCCGGCGACATCATCTGCGGCGATGTGAAGCTGGACTCGCTTGCCCCAGCGTCACTCGGTGCGGCCGCGTTCCAGCCCGTTTTTGTTGCGCGCAAAGGGGATGCGTCCGAGCCCATCTGGCTCGTGGTGATCGACGAGGAGTTCACGCCGACGCCGATGAACATGTCGACGTTCATGGCGGGTGCGAACAGCATGCGAGGGATCCGGCACCCCGCACTGTCTCGCGTGGTGCTCGTCGATCGCGAGATCGACTACTGCGTCGTTGGCTACGAGGCGCTGCCCGGCGCCGAATCCATGGCCGACGTCATCGCGGCCGGGTCGAGCCGAAAGCTGCTCAGCCGAACCGCCATCGAGGCGGCCCGCGGGCTTGCCTACCTGCACCGTCGCGAGATTCTGCATGGGGCGCTGACCCCCTCCACCGTCGTGCTCTGGGAGAACATGCCGCTGCTGTGGGAGCACGGCATCGCGGCGTTGTGCTCGCCGCCCGCGTACGGCCGTCGCGCGCGTAGCTTGGGCGGTGACCCCGTCGCCCCCGAGGTGCCCCGCGGCGTCCAGTTGACCCCGGCGGCCGACGTGTTTTCGTGGGGGGCATTGCTGGCCTCGGTCGCCACTGGGCTGCTCGGCGCCGAAGGCGTGGCCGCGGTCGTGGACTCCGAGGTCGACGAGGGGCATCAGGCGGGCCTGTTTGCGCTGATTCGCGAGGCTCTGGCTCCCGAGACGGGCAAGCGCCCACGGGACGGCACGCACCTGCTCGAGCGACTGCTCGCCCTCGAAGACGAGGCTCCCGCTGGGCGGGCTCCCGACGACCTGAGCGACCTGGCACGTCGGTACCTCGCCGAGATGTCCGAGGTTGAGGCGCGGTCGCAGCCCAAGGCGGGTGGCAGGTCCGAGTCTTCGGCCGCACGATCGGAATCCTCGGCCGCGCGGTCGGAGGTGTCGGCCACGCGGCGCAAGCCCCCTGGCCGTGCCGAAGCGTCCGGGTCGCTGGGGCGCCTGCAGCTGAAGAAGATCAGAGCGAGCGACTCCGAGCCGGTCACCGTCGTTCGTACGCCAAAACCCGCCGAGCCGCGTCCGCCGAGCCCTCGGCCCGACGAGTCTTCCGCGGGCGTGCCGTTATGGCAGGCGGTTTCCCGGTCGAGCGCTAGCTCGCCACCTGGGGCGCCCACGCTGGTCGACGAGGGCGCTGACACGGGCGAACTCGCAGCGATGGGGGACCTGGGCACGATTGAGGATGTGACTCCCGACGTGCCGGAGCTGCCCTCCGAGGCGGATGCGGAAAACGAGCTGCGGGACGCATTTGCTGACCTGACGCGCGCTGCCGACGAGCAGATCCGCGAGAAGAAAGAGAAGTCGGGCGTCCTGGATGCCAGCCAAACGCGACGGAGTCCGCAGCGTGCGGGGACGCCCGCCGCGGCAGACCACGAGGACTCGGCGCCCATGGACATCGTCCTGGTCGACGTGACACCCGTGCCGACGCGGCCTCCGGACCAGGACGCGGTGCCAAGCAGCGGTGGATGGATCCGTTCGGCGGACAGTGGGGAAGGCGAGCTGGACCCGGCAACGCTGCCCCCCGCACAAGATTACGGCGACGGCGTCCGCAAGCGGACGTTCGAAGTCGGCGCGCCACAAGGCCAAGTCGACGACCCCACGCCTCGCGATCCGACGCCGGCCGAGGGCACGCCCCGAGGGGCAGCCACGCAGACGACCTCGGGCTTGGCGAGGATCCGCAACCTGTGGCGTGGCAAAGGCAAGGGGCCGGCTGCGGAAGCTGAGCCCCCGGCTCCCCCAACTGCGAAGCCCGCGAGCGAGCCTCCCGTACCGCCGCCGCCTCAGGCTGCGTCCAAGCCCCCGCCAAAAGCCGCGGCTCGCAAAGCGCCGACGGCCCCGGCAGCCAAGGCCAAGCCGGCCCCCGCTCGCGTCCCGGTTGACACCGAGCTTCCGCCCGACATCGGGGTGCCCGAGGCGATCCCGTTCGCCGACCTGTCGCCGCGGCCGCCGTCGGGGCCGCCGCCCGAGCACGGCCGCGCCAAACCAGTGGCGCCGTTTGTCGCGCCGCGCTCGCCGGGCCCGCATGGCCCGCGCGGTTCGTGGGCCGCGGCGGTTGTGATCGTGGTGGCGACCGTGGTCCCCGCACTGGCGACCATGCGTGCCGCCGCACAGCGGGGCGGGATCGATCGCGTTTTCCTGGGGGCCGCCAAGGCAAAGGCCGCAGACGACGCCCCCGCTCCAACCCCCGAAGCGCAGCCGACGACGGGTTGTCCCGCCGGGAGCGTCGCGCTCCCCAGCGAAGCCGCGCCGGACGAGTCCACGGCCTTTGTTTGCATCGATGTCGCCGAGTTCCCGGGCCTCGGCGAGATGCCCACCACCGACATCGAGTTTGTCGCCGCCGAAGAGGCGTGCGAGAGCAATGGCCGGCGGCTGTGCAGCACCGAGGAGTGGATGCTCGCTTGCACCGGGCTGTCCGGCCGGAAGTACCCCTACGGGGACAAACGCGAGCGCGAGCATTGTCCCTCGCAGTCCAAGGGAGAGCTCTCTGCGTCCGGAGCGCATGCGGCGTGTGTATCGCCGGAGGGTGTGTTCGACCTGGTCGGGAACGCGGCGGAGTGGGTCGCCGAGGGCACGGCGCTGGGCGGAAGTGTCACGACGCGCGCGGCGAGCTGCAAGACCAAGCTGCGACCAGGCAAACGGGCCAAGCGCGCAGGCGTTGGGTTCCGCTGCTGCGTCGACGTCGTGCCGTGACCGCGGTAGCGTCCCGGCAATGCCCGTGGACGACCAGATCCTGCGAGACGCTCTGCGCGAGGGCGGCACCCTCGACGCGATCCCCGACGCATTCAGCGTGCTGGGCCGGCACTACAGCGGCAAGGTTCGCGAGAACTACACCCGTGACGGCACGCGGACGATCATCGTCACCGATCGCCTGTCTGCGTTTGATGTGGTGTTGGGGACCATCCCGTTCAAGGGCCAAGTTCTCAACCGTCTGGCCGCGCACTGGTTTTCAGTCACGGGCGACGTTATGGACAACCACCTGGTCGACGTCCCGGACGCCCAAGCCACGCGGGCCGTCGAGTGTGCACCAGTTCCCGTCGAGATGGTGGTGCGGGGTTACCTGACGGGTGTCAGCAGCACGAGTATCTGGCGGGCCTATGAACATGGCGAGCGGAGCTTTTGCGGGCACGCGCTCGCCGACGGTTTGAGCAAGCACCAGCAGCTGCCCGAGCCCATCGTCACGCCCTCGACCAAGGCGGCCAAGGGAGAGCACGACGAGAGCGTAAGCAAAGACGAGCTGTTCCGCCGCGAACTCGTCGACCCCCAGACGTTCGAGGTTCTCGAGCGCGCCGCGTTGAAGCTGTTTGCCTTTGGACAAGCCCGCGCCGCCGAGCGCGGGATGATCCTCGTCGACACCAAGTACGAGATCGGTCGAACCCCGGACGGGCGGATCGTACTGATCGACGAGATTCACACCCCCGACAGCTCGCGCTATTGGTACGCGGACTCGTACGACGGAGCGATGTCCCGCGGCGAGGACCCCAAGTCTCTCGACAAAGAGTTCGTCCGCCGCTGGTTGGTCGAACAAGGATTCTCCGGCGACGGCGTGCCTCCTGCGCTGCCCGATGAGATCCGCATGGAAGCGGCGCGTCGGTACATCGAAACCTACGAGACGCTCACGGGCAATGCGTTTGAGCCCGACGTCGCCCCGCCGATCCCGCGGCTTGGTGCGCACCTGAACGTGCAGGTCAGTCCGTCGACTGATTGATCTGCACGGACGTGATCCCGCAGGCCTTGGCGACGTCGAGCATCTCGAGCACCGCGGCTTGGGCGGTGTCGGACTCCGCCTGCACCGTGACGCCCACGCCCGGCAGTGCTTTGGCAACCTCGCACAGGCGGACCTTGAGCGCGGCGGCATCGAGTGCGTCGCCTTCGATGCTCGCCGACCCATCGCCGGCAAGGACGACGGTGATCGTCAGCGGAGGCGCGGGGGCGTCGGGCTTTGGCGCGACGGACTCTGGAGCTGGCTCGGTTGACGTGTCGTCGGAGCCACCGTCGGAATCACCGTCGGAGTCACCGTCCGCGCTCTCCTTTTTGGGGAAGCCGGGCGGCGCCCAGTCTTCATCCGGGACGCCGATCTCTGGGTCGTACTGGTCGAGGTACGTGCAGCAGCGCCCGCCCGCGCAGGCGGCGTCGTCGACGGGGCCACAGCTCACCTGGCCTCGCATCCACCACTTGTGGGATTTGGGGCAGTTTTTCTTGCCGACCAGGCAGCCCTTGAACTCGCTCAGCTTTGTGTCGGCCTCGGAGCAACACGCCTGGTCGATAAAATCGATCGGTTGCTCGGGCGGGACGCGCCCGCAGGCCGACAGCCACAACCCCACCAGGAGTGGGACCCACACCCGTTGTGATGCGTGCGGCGCGACTCGGGTCACACGGCCCCGTGACCTCGTCGGGAACATACGGCGTCGGACCTGGGTCTGCATGGGCTAGAGTTGATAAACGCTCACGCTTGGTCGCGCAACATGCGGGGACCAGGCGCCCCCAACGCTCAACAAGGTCCAACCATGCCCCAACTTCTCGCATCCGCAGTCGGCTTCGCAGTCGGCATGCTCCTGTTGCCCGCAATGATCCGAGGCGTCCGTGTCCGTGGGACCGGCGCAGCCCTCAAGGCAGGCATCGTCTGTGGCCTGCTCTCCGCGGTGCTGGGCAAGGTCCTGCTGGTGCTGCTGACGCTCGTGTTCTTGCCTATCGTCCTGACGGGCGCGCTCGGGGTCTTCGTGGTCCAAGCGTTGGTCAACGCAGTCCTGCTGGCGATGACCTCTCGGATCGTTTCGGGGATCGAGTTTGAGCGCATGCGCACCACGCTGTGGGCGGCATTCGCGCTGACGGCCCTGCAGACGGTGGCCAGAATGCTCGTGTAGGGCGGCGTCGGCCGCTCGCGGCACGCGCGGTCGCGTAAATGGCGGCCGTCCGCGCCCTGGCCAGGCCGAGCGCGGCCCCTCCAAACGTGTTAACTACTGCTCGCCCATGTGCGGAGTCTTTGGCATTCGCAATCATCCGGAGGCAGCAAACCTGACCTACCTGGGCCTCCACGCGCTTCAGCATCGGGGCCAAGAATCTGCAGGCGTTGTTTCAAACAACGGCGGCGTGCTGCACGGGGTGCGCAAGATGGGGCACGTCCGGAAGATCTTCACCCGGGAGCTGTTGGCGCAGCTGCCGGGGTCGCTCGCCGTGGGCCACGTTCGCTACACGACCGCGGGTGGATCGCTGGTCAAGAACATCCAGCCGCTGTGGGCGCAGACCCACGACAAAGCGATGGCCATCGCCCACAACGGCAACCTGGTCAACGAAGAGGCGCTGCGCATCAAGCTCGAGCAAGACGGGGCCATCTTTTCGAGCTTCTCTGACACCGAGGTGATCCTGCAGCTCGTCGCGCGCAGTCAGGCCGGCGGCGTGGTCGAACGCCTCATCGATGCTCTCGGGCAGGTTCAGGGGGCCTATTCGATGGTCATGACCATCGAGGACAAGCTGATCGCGGTCCGCGATCCGCACGGGTTCCGCCCGCTGATCCTCGGCAAGATGAAGAACGTCGACAACTGCTGGGTCGTCGCCTCCGAGACTTGCGCGTTCGACCTCATCGAGGCCGAGCGGGTTCGCGACCTCGCGCCGGGTGAAGTCCTGGTGATCGACGACGACGGCCTCACGTCGCATCAGCTCCCGACCCAGCCCCCACGCTTCTGCGTCTTTGAGCACGTGTATTTCGCTCGGCCCGACAGCGTGCTCGACGACCTGTCGGTCTACGACGCTCGCATCGCGATGGGGCAGCAGCTGGCCAAGGAGCACCCCATCGAGGCCGACGCCGTCATTCCCGTGCCCGACTCCGGCGTTGTCGCTGCGATGGGCTACGCGCGGGAGAGTGGGATCCCGTTCGAGATGGGTCTCATCCGCAACCACTACGTGGGGCGGACGTTCATCGAGCCCATGGACTCCATCCGGCACTTCGGCGTCAAGCTCAAGCTCAATGTCGTGCCGGGTCTTTTGCGAGACAAACGCGTTGTCGTCGTCGATGACTCGATCGTTCGCGGAACGACCAGCCGCAAGATTGTCCGCTTGCTGCGGGCCGCGGGGGCTCGCGAAGTTCACGTACGGATCTCGTCGCCGCCCATCGACGGGCCGTGCCACTACGGCATCGACACCCCCACGCGCGCGGAGCTGATGGCAGCGTCCAAGCCCGTCGACGAGATCCGCACGACCATCGAGGCGGACTCCCTCGGCTATCTCAGCCCTGAGGGCCTGCTGTCGGCCGTGGCCGCCAAAGGTCGCGCCTACTGCGATGCCTGCTTCACCGGTCAGTACCCCATTCCAATCTCTGCCACGCGAGGCGCCCGCTCGCTCCGTCTGGTCGAGGTATAGTTCGCCGCTTCCATGAGCACCGCACCACAAGAGAACACTGCCTCCGCAGTGCCCGAGCACGCCAAGGTTGTCGATCGTCTCGACCGCCTGTCCGAGCGTCTGGGCGAGCTGCGGAGGCATCTTTGACTACGGCGGCCAGGCAGAGAAGCTTGAGGAGCTAGACGCTCAGACCGCGGAAGCCGGATTTTGGGACGATGCCTCTCGCGCCCAGACGGTGGTGCGCGAGCAGTCGACGATCAAGAAGTTGCTCGAGACGTTAGACGCGGCGGGTGCTGCGCTCGACGATGGGCGCACGCTGTACGAACTTGCCCGCGAAGAGAACGACGACGGCGTGGCCGTCGACGCGTGGGAACAACTCGACGTGTGCGACGCCCAAGTGGCGCGCCTCGAGTTTCGTCGCATGCTCTCGGGTCCGCACGATCCGTCGTCGGCGATCCTCAGCATCAACGCTGGGGCGGGTGGCGTGGACAGCCAGGACTGGGCGGAGATGTTGCTACGCATGTACCACCGCTGGGGGGAGCGCCAGGGCTACGGCGTGAAGATCCTCGACGTCCAAGAGGGCGAGCAGGCGGGCATTCGCAGCGCTGAGATTTCCTTCGAAGGGGAGTACGCCTACGGAAATCTGCGGTCGGAGGTGGGCGTGCATCGCCTCGTTCGAATCTCACCGTTCGACGCCCAAGCACGGCGTCAAACCAGCTTCACCTCGGTCATGGTCAGCCCCGACATGGGCGACGAGGCGGTCGAGGTTGAACTGCGTGACGTCGACCTGCGGGTCGACACATACCGCGCGTCTGGCAAGGGCGGGCAGCACGTCAACAAGACGGACAGCGCGATTCGCCTGACCCACTTGCCCACAGGGATCGTCGTGGCCTGCCAGGCGGAGCGCAGCCAGCACAAAAACCGAGCGTACGCCGAGCGCGTGCTCAAGGCCCGGTTGTGGGAAGTCGAACAGCAAAAACGCGCGGGCGAGATGGACGAGATTCGCGGCGAGAAGAAGGCGATCGAGTGGGGGAGTCAGATCCGCTCGTACGTCATGCAGCCCTACCAGCAGGTCAACGACCACCGCACAGGTCTGAAGATATCCAACGTGACCGGCGTGCTCGACGGCGACCTTCAATCGTTCATGGAGGCGTTTCTCCTGGCCCAGGGCAAGGGGTCCTCCGGGACCGCTTCGGATGACGACGAGGGAGACACACCGTGAGTGACGCGCAGCCAAGCGAGGCGGGCGGCGCAGGCCGCTGGTCGGCGCACGGCGGCCTGCTCGGATTCTCGCGGCTCGATTGGATGGTCGCGTGGAGGCACCTCCGCACGGGCGACGCTCGGCCGAGTTGGGTCTTGCCGTTGCTGTTGGGCGCCGTGTACCTGATCGCAGTCGGCGGTGGCTTGGCGCTGTACGCCAGCTCGCTCGATGCTGGCGTCGGTCCGGTGGTCGCGGGGGCGTACGATGTGCCCGGCACCGATATGGGGCCGACCGCACTCCAGCGATTTTACGGCGCGTTTGGTGGGCTCACGCTGATGGTGGGCCTCATGTTCCTGCTGTTTGGGCTGCTGGCGTGGTTCTTCAACCTGTTGCCGACGATCATCACGATGTCGGTGCTGCTTGGTTGCATGGCCTTGGTCGTGGTTCTCAGCCTCATGAGCGGCTTGGAGGGCGACCTGCGCGACAAAATCCTCGCCCAAAAAGCACATGTGCGAGTGACACGCCCCGACGGCCGCCCGTTTGAGGACTACCTCGGGCTGGCCGACGCGCTCGCAGCCGGCGACGGTCTCGCAGGCGCGAGCCCATATCTAGAAGGCGAGATCATGGTCCGGTCGGGCCTCAATCGGCAGGGCGCCATTTTGGGCGGCATCATGCCTGAGCGTCAGGTGACGGTGTCGAACCTGCCGGACTTGGTCCCCGAGGACCGCGGCAGCTACGACTACCTGATCCACCCCGACCAGATCCCCGATGCCGATCCGCTGGGGCTGGACGACGACACCCCGTGGCGTCTCCGCCACCTCGACGGCGCCCGCAAACCACGTCCTGGTCGCCCCGGTCGTTCCTTCGAGGCGCAGTCGGGAGGCAAGGGCAAAGGCAAGTCCAGGCCCAATAAGCCCACCAAGCTCGACCTCGGCACGCCGCGGAACGACGGCGGCGGCGATGGCGACGACGGCGACGATGGCGAGGACCAGGAGGACGACGGAGGTTGGGAGGACCCGAGCGAGATCTTGGGAGGCTTGCGCGGCGATGGGGCCGACACGCCAGCGCCAACCCCTAAACCGGCGCCCCTCGGAGACGCGGGCGGCTTGCTCACGCGGCTGCCCAAGCCAGCGGGTGCTCCCGTCGGCGTGGACGCACTCGAAGAGGAAGAAGGCTGGGAGGATCCGGTTGAGGAGCTGGAGAAGCTGCGTGACGAAGGCGTCGTGCCGGCTGCTCCCGAGCCCGGCCCGGACGAGCCCGAGCCAGAACCTGCGCAAGGCGATGACGGCTCGCAGCTCACGGTGGAGGGAGCCGACGACGCAGAGGTCGTGTTCCCGCTTCTCATCGGCAAGGAGCTGTCCTCGGAGCTGGGCGTAGGGCTCGGCGCTCAAGTTCAGCTCATCACGCCGATTGGCCGCATGACTCCGGCGGGGCGCGTGCCCGGGCAGCTGGTCACCAAGGTGGCGGGTGTCTTCTTCTCCGGCATGTACGAGTACGACAGGAAGAACGTCTACGCGCCGCTCGACGTTGTGCAGCGCTTCTTGCTGGTGGGCGACCGCGTGACCGGCATCGAGATCAAGCTCGTCGACGTCGACAATATCGACGCGGGCAAGGCCGAGGTCGAGCGCATCGTGGCGGCGGCGGGTCGAAGTGACGAACTCCTCGTCGAGGACTGGCGAGATCTGAACCGCAACCTGTTTTCGGCGATGTTCCTCGAGAAGGTCGCGATGTTTATCGCGCTGCTGTTTGTCGTTTTGGTCGCCTCGTTTGGGATCTTGGCGTCCAACCTGATGAGCGTGATGGAGAAGGCCAAGGAGATCGCTATTCTCAAGGCCATGGGAACCGCCGATGGGGGGATCAAGCGGATCTTCATCGCGGAGGGCCTGTGCCTCGGACTCCTCGGCAGCTTTGGGGGGATCGGAATGGGCTTGGGCCTGTGTGCGGCTCTGGATCGCTATGGGCTGCCCCTCAACGAGAACGTCTACTACATCGACAAACTCCCGGTCGTCGTGAACCCGGCCGAGGTTGCGCTCGTCGGCGCAGCGGCGCTGATCATCGTCTGCTTCTCGAGTTTGTACCCGGCGCAGGTTGCGAGCCGATTGCGGCCCGTGGACGGCCTTCGCCAGTCAGACTAGCTGTCGGTCGACCACCGTGTGGCCGAACACGGGCGGCCGCGACGGCGGGGCGGGCGTCATGGGTGGAGGGGCCAGGCCCCGGCGAGCAACGGCGGGCCGGGGAGGGGCCCGCGCGCCCGCGGCCGGGGGCCGAAGGGGCGTCGCCGGGCCCCAGCGCGAGGCGTCTCAAACGCACCTGGGGAGCGCCCAACAGCGCATCCCCGTGCCGTTGACAGCGTTGATCGCGACATCTTAGGGTACGCGCGCCGAAGGCCCTACATGAGCCCAGACGAAGCCGCCCGCGGGGCACCTGTGCTCGTGCAGGTGGACCGGATGTCAAAAGAGTTCAAGCACGGAACCGGCATCATCAAGGTCCTGCAGGACGTCGACCTGACGCTCCACCAGGGCGAGTTCGTTTCGATCATCGGAGCGTCCGGTGCCGGCAAGTCCACGTTGCTGCACTGCCTGGGTACCCTGGACCTTCCCACGAAGGGGCGCATCCTCTTCGGCGACACCGACATCGTTCAGCTCCCGCCGCCGCAGCTAGCCCGTTTTCGGAACGAGACGATCGGATTTGTGTTCCAGTTTCACCACCTGCTGCCCGAGTTCTCCGCGGTCGAGAACGTGATGATGCCGGCGATGATCGGTCGCGTCGCAACCAAGCGAGCCCGCGAGTCGGCCAAAGAGATCCTCGATGCAGTGGGGATGTCTCACCGCTTTGAGCACCGTCCGGGTGAGCTGTCCGGCGGAGAGCAGCAGCGGGTCGCGATCGCTCGCGCCTTGGTCCGACGTCCCAAACTGCTGATGGCCGACGAGCCCACCGGCAACCTCGACACCGCGACCAGCGAGGAGGTCCACGACCTCCTGTTCCGTCTCAATGAGGAGCAGAAGATCACGATGCTCCTGGTGACGCACAACATGGAGCTGGCGCAGCAATCGCCGCGCGTTATCCGAATGGCCGACGGTAAGTTGGCCGACGACGTCGCGGGCACACGGTCGCGCCGCAACCGGAAAACGCCCGAATCCAAGGAAGCGAGTGACGACGCTGTCCCCAGCTGAGGCAGTGAACCCGCGGCCGCGCTTGCGGTGGTTGTGGCTCGCGCTGGCGGCGGTGCTGCTGTGGCCGACGGTGTCGTGGGCAGCACCCGCTACGCCCGGGGTCTCGGCCGCACTGCGCCCGTTTGACCCGAGTCGGATGTTCGGCCTGGCGGGCGTGCCCGGCGACGTCTACGGACAGCCGATCGTCGAGATTCGCTTCGAGGGCAACCGCCGCGTCGAGTCCGAGGCCATGCTTCTCGAGCTCGACAGCAGTGTCGAGGAGTTGGTCACAACCCGGAAGCTCGCTTCGGACCTGCGACGGTTGTGGGGGCTCGGGTACTTCGAGGATGTCCGGGTCGACGCTGAGCTCGCCCCACGCGGCGTGATCTTGACGTACGTCGTCAAGGAACGACCCACGGTTCGCAAGATCATTGTCGAGGGCAACGACAAGATAAAGCTGGATGACATCAACGAGGTCTTGGACCTCGAGAAGAACGAGGTGCTCGACCTGGGCAAGGTCAAGGACAACGTCGAGAAGGTCGCGACGCTGTACACCGAGAGCGGGCTGTTCCTCGCCGATGTGTCGTACGAGCTTCGCCCCGTGCTCGACGAGCCGGGCAAGGTCGACCTGGCGCTCGTCATCACCGAGTCCGAAGAGGTCATCGTTCGCGGCATTGAGTTTGTCGGCAACACTGCCTTCAGCGACAAAGAACTGCGCAAGACGATCGGCACGCGGGTCGGGGGCTACCTCTCTGTCGCGTTCCCCAAGCGCGCGGGGGGCGTCTTCAACCGCGAGGCGTTCAAGCAGGACTACGCCTTCCTGCGCTCGCACTACAGCAACTTCGGGTACCTCGACATGGCGCCGAAAGACCCGGAGCTGGCCTTGTCGGCCGACCGGCGTTTTGTGTTCCTCACGATCCCCGTCGAGGAGGGGCCGCAGTACAAAATCGGCTCGATCAAGGCCAAGGAATCGCTCATCAAGGGCGAAAAAGAGCTGTTCTCCGAGGACGTTCTGGCGGAGTCGATCGAGCCGATCCTGAAGGTCGGCGACGTTGCCTCGCTGGGCAAAGTCTCCCAAATCCGCGAGGACATCGAGCGCCGCTACAAGGACAACGGTCACGCCTATGTCAACGTGATCATGGACTCGCGGCCCGACAAGGAGAAGCTGCTCCTCCACATGAATCTCATCGTGGAGAAGGGGCCCCTGGTCTACGTCGAGCGCATTCAGATCAGCGGCAACGAGAAGACGTCCGACAAGGTCATTCGTCGCGAAGTCCTCCTGTCCGAGAGCGACCTGTACTCGGAGTCTGCCAAGGAGTCGTCTCAGTTCCGCGTGCTGCGGCTGGGCTACTTCTCCAACGTCGATGTCTCGACCTCCCGCGGCAGTGCGCCCAACAAGATCGTCATCAACGTCGAGGTGACCGAGCAGCTCACGGGCACGTTCCAGATTGGCGCCGGGTTCTCGACGATCGAGAACTTCGTGCTTCAGGGGCAAGTCAGCTACGACAACTTCCTGGGCCGTGGCGGCCAGGTGACCGTGGTCGCGCAGATCTCGAGTCTGCGGCGCCTGTTCAACCTCTCGTATTTCACGCGCTACTTCTTGGATACGAAGTGGAACTTCGTCTTCAACGTCTTCAATAGCCAGAACATCTTCCCGAGCTTCTCGCGAAACAGCACCGGTTTCCGAGTGAGCTGGGGTTATCCGTTGGTTCGCGACCTGACCCTGTTCTTGGGCTACAGCCTCGAAACCGTGCGCGTCGGCTTTGGCACGGGCGGCTCGATCGGCGGGATTTTCTCCCCTGGATCGCTGGTCTCCGTGCCGCAGCAGCGGCTCATCTCGAACCTGTTCGCCGACGGCATCACGTCCGCGCTCACGTCGCGCCTGGCGTACGACACCCGCGATAACTTCCTCTTCCCGACGTCAGGGATGTACCACCAGCTCCGCGCCGAGCTGGCGAGCAAGTACACACTGAGCCAGAACCGGTTCAACCGCTACTCGCTCGACATGCGGTTTTACTACCCGGTCATCAAGAGCGAGAAGGCGTTCCGCGCCTGGCTCGTCTTCAAGACCCGGCTGCAAGTCGGCTACGTGCACAGCTACCAGGCGCGCGGCGTGCCGATTTTCGAGCGCTACTTCCCAGGCGGCATCTTCGGCGCGGGCGAGATTCGTGGCTTCCGCCTCAGAAGCCTCGGCCCGCAGATCAAGGTCGCCGCGTCGCCCGACCCGAGCGCGCGACTGGTGCCGTACGGCATCGGGGGCAACCTGCTCACGGCGCTCAACGCTGAGCTCGAGTTCATGCTCATCCCGCCCGCCAACATCAAGGGCGTGTTGTTCTATGACATGGGCACAGCGTTCAATACCGAGTCGCTGTACTGCTCAGACCTCAACCCGAACCTGCTCCCCAAGAGCGATCCCTGCGCGTCCTGGAACTTCCGCGATATGCGCTACTCGCTCGGATTCGGGTTCCGTTGGCAATCTCCAATCGGTCCGCTCCGCTTCGAATGGGGATTCCCCCTAGACCG
>Ga0316189_10003569_pt1 | contig 15068 bp, 15 predicted proteins | sample LowCovwburrow_MG_FD_204930 | JGI IMG/M metagenome (GOLD analysis project Ga0316189, IMG submission 204930) | Coastal sediment microbial communities from Maine, United States - Lowes Cove worm burrow | ecosystem: Environmental > Aquatic > Marine > Coastal > Sediment | place: USA: Maine...
CGGAAAATAGTAAATCCAGCCGGGAATTATGGACAGCGATTAAAACGGAACGAGAAAAAGAATTATCGATGCTCCTGAAAGAATTAAAAAATCAGATCGATAGCGGAATGCTGGCTTTGGAATAACATTTCATTTACCAAAATACACTGATGCCGCATTCTGTAAGGGGACATTCTCATTATTTAAACTTTTTAAACCATCACTGATTTGACATTGGATATTCATGCAACGCCAATCCTGAATTGATACTCCCGGTGCCTTGCACCACATCATTGCACGCGGAATCGGGCGCTGTAGAATCTTTAATGACGAACTGGGTCGTGTCAATTTCGTTGATCGCCTATAAACGGTTTTTTGGAGCAGACTCGAACTCGAAAAAAATCAACATTGAAACAACGTCCCTTTCATCCCTTATTCTTCCATCATCCGCATCCTCGGGCGCAGCCCCGCGGAGGTGGCCGACAAGGTGCTCAAGGTATCGAAGGCTCTGTGCAGACAAATAAAGTAATTTGGAAGACAGAAAATATTGCACAAGACTAGGAGGATCGTTTTCATGCCACTCAACGAAGTCACCATCACCCGGGCCATCGTCGAGACGTACACGAAGAAGTTCCTGGCGCACCTCGACGTCGATGTGGCCGTTGTGGGCGGCGGGCCCGCGGGGCTCGTCGCGGCCTACTTTTTGGCGAAGGCGGGCAAGAGGGTCGCCCTCTACGAGCGCAAGCTCAGCATCGGCGGCGGCATGTGGGGCGGCGGGATGATGTTCAATGAGATCGTTGTCCAGGAAGAGGCGAAGGAGATACTCGACCTCTTCGGGATCCGGACGGAGCAGTACGAGCCCGGCTACTACACGGCCGACGCCATCGAGGCGGTCACCACGATCTGCTCCCGCGCCATGCAGGCCGGGGCGAAGGTCTTCAACTGCATTACCGTCGAGGACGTGGTGATCCGCGAGAACCGTGTCATGGGGCTTGTCATTACCTGGTCGCCCGTAGAGATGACGGGGCTTCACGTGGACCCGCTCACGATCCACGCGAAGGCCGTGATCGACGCCACGGGCCACGACACGGAGGTGCTGCACGTCATCGAGCGCAAGGCAGACGTGGAGCTCTTCACCGAGACGGGCAAGCTCATGGGCGAGCGCTCCATGTGGTCCGAGAAAGCCGAGAGGCTCACGATCGACAATACCCGGGAGATCTGCCCCGGCGTTTACGTGGCAGGCATGTCGGCCAACGCCGCCTTCGGAGGGCCGCGCATGGGGCCCATCTTCGGCGGGATGCTCCTTTCGGGGCGCAAGGTGGCCGAGCAGATCCTGGCCGCGGGCTAGGCGAGGAGTATAAAAGAGATGAAGGAACAGCAAACGCAGCTGGAAATGGCGCGGCAGGGGATTATTTCCGAGGAAATGGCTTCCTGCGCGAAGCAGGAAAACGTTGCCCCCGAGTCCATCCGGAAAATAACGTTGTTTCTTTGTTGACAAGTGGGCACGAATCCCGTATTTGAAACGCGCAAAGCCCGCATAGACGCCCCCGTCGCCTTGCATCATATCGTCATTCAAGGGATCGAACGCAAAGCGATTTTCGAAGATGACCAAGACCGGGAGGATTATGTAGAGAGGCTCTCTAGTCGAAGGAGCTGGCCCGGCCGACTAGACGCGTTGAGATCGCACGTGCTCGCGCCCTGGTCAGCTATACCGCCACTCGGAAATTGTCGTTCTCCGGAAGCGAAGTGTCCCGCCGGTTTAGTGCAGACCGTTCGGCCATCAGCCGGGCGACCCAAAGGGTAAGCCGAGCCCCGGAACTGCCTGCAGCCACTAAAACGATACAAAGAGAACTCGAACTCGAAAAAAATCAACATTGAAGCAACGTCCCCTTCTCCCTTGAAATGTCAGATTGTAAGGACTACTTTGGGAGCTGATCATTGGAGACATTCATAAAATTTTTGCCCATTATTGTTGTATCCTTTGTTGTTTTTCTCGTTAGAGAAGGTCTATCGTTTTACAAGTATCTGAAGAATTGCCAACTTCATGAAGCAGCCAAGACCGACAAAATCGATAAAATTCGTAAGCTCCTTAAAGAGGGTCACCCTGTAAACGCCTTGGACTCACGGTTTGGTTTGGCGCCGCTTCATTTTGCAGTGCGAAACCGCCGCATGGAGGCCGCCCAGTTGCTTATTGAAAATGGTGCCAGTCTTTCACAACCGTCAACCCATGGTATAACACCACTTGATTGGACTTCAGAGTATCTTGATCCTAATCAGCGCAAAGATCTTTTGCATTTTGCCGCTGTTTATAAGGACACCCATGCTATTCAGGACTAAAAGTTGCAAATATGGTCAGACGGTATCATGATATTTGGCGTGATTTTCAATAGTTGGTTGGTTGGCAAGAAGGCACACGCTTCAGAGCGCACTATTATGATGGAATCGTCTCAATTATTGGGACAGAGTTATGAACCGATATAAGGTGATACACCCACTGCCAAGGAATTATCCCCATTAAAATGAATATATCGCCCTATTAAATTTGACCTATAATGCTAATATGAATGTAAATGAAAAAATATATAGTTCCTTAGCATCTCACGCTAATTCGCTATTCGCTTGACCCAATTCGCTTCCTAAGGCCCCACTAAACCTCTTCTCACATCTTCTTGCTAAGCAAAAGTCTCATGACGCTGTAGACACAGCCTCTGTTCTAAACAGATCCGGAATCTGAATAGCCTCCATTAGATTGAGATTTTTGGCCCTAACAACCATTCAACCGAAAGGAGGAACGCCATGAAAAAACTATTATTGTTGGCCTTATGCAGTTCTCTATTAATATTCGCAACCAATTCATACTCAGAATCTGATGAGATTTGCTGCACTTGGGTGAATACAAATTACACATCGGGTAATCCACCACAAAAACTAATTTTTAGCTTTGATGGAACATTCGCAAGCTACAATACTAAAAACACAAATGACACACTCAAGAGGGGGATGTATTCAATAGATAAGAAGTGGCAGGATTCAGATGGGAATATTTGGTGCCAAATAAAAATGCAGGATCCCAAGTCTGAAACGAGATACAAGCTGGCTAAGATTAGTGATGATGGCAAAGTACTTGAATTCATATGCAAGACAGATAAATATCCCGTTGATATATCTTCAGAAGATACGGCCTACTGTAAATATAATCGATATTAACAGGAATTTATCGAAACCAAATAAGCGAAAAAAGTGAAGAATGAGTTTATTTCTTCACTTTTTTTGTAGAATTACGTATTACTGCTATTAAGATGTACTTCGACAATCCCGGCTAAGTTTACGATAGCCAAATCATAACAAAATCGAAATTGAGGGCCTCGCCATTATCGACCTGGCCCTCCAAATTGTCAAAGACCAGAGGAAGATAGGGACGTTGTTTCATTGTTGACAGCATATGGAGAATACCGTATTTAAATCACATGCCTCGCAGAGCTCGCATAGATGCTCCCGGCGCCTTGCATCATATCGTCATTCAAGGGATCGACAGCAAAGCGATATTCGAAGATGACAAGGACCGGGAGGATTTTTTCGAGAGACTCTCGAGTCTGCTGCAGGAGATGAATGCGGATGCAATCGGCCGGTATCGATCTGTCCGAGGTCGCAGCCACTGCGTCCCGTTATCTTGGCATCGAAGAGAGGGAATTGACCAGGCCGACTATACGCGTTGAAATCGCACGTGTTCGCGCCCTGATCAGCTTTGTTGCCATGCAGATCTTGTCGATCTCCGGAAGCGAAGTTGCCCGCCGGTTTAATGTAGACCGTTCGGCCATCAGCCGGGCGACCCAAAGGGTAAGCCGAGACCCGGAACTGCTTTCAGCTACTAAAACGATACAAAGAGAACTCGAATTCGAAATAAATCAACAATGAAGCAACGTCCCCTTCTCCCCAGATATCTGTGGAAACCATCACCTGAGATTGAAATAGCTATTCAGAAAGCGATTTTCGGCTGATTTAATGAGCGCTAAAATTTTAACTGATGAATGAAATTTACCTTTATTATTCAAGAAATGGAAATTAAGAGACGATCCTGCTGTCTTGTCGATAAGTAGTGGGGCAATTCAGATTGAATAGAGAAGAAAATGAAAATCGGAAATGAAAAATCGGACTCTCTCGATGGTATTTTACATAATATCTGGTTCATGCTTGAGCAAGGTGCTACCCATTCGGATGATCCTTTTCATTGGCCAGTGTTTGGCACCACAGCAAGAGAGGGGTGCAGTTTGCGAACCGTTATCCTCAGGCAAGTCAAGGTGCCCGACCGAATTTTAGTTTGTCATACCGATGCGCGATCCGCAAAAGTGCAAGAAATTATGAATTGTTCGCAAACTAGCTGGTTGTTTTATCATCCCAAAAAGAAAATTCAGCTGAGAATATTAGGATATGCGACATTACATGTGCATGATGCATATGCTGATAGACAATGGGCTGATACCAGCATTACAAGTCGCCTGAATTACTGTACGTCGCAGCCTCCCGGCGCACGCATTGGCAAGCCCTCATCCGGATTACCCGATTTTTTGCTCAATAAAATCCCAACCCTTTTGAAAACCGAAAGGTGCCGGAAGAATTTTATGGTTATTGTGGTGCACGTATTTTCTATTGATTGGTTACTTTTGAATATAACCGGGAATCGCCGTGCCCTATTTAAATGGGATAAGGACAGATTGCGGTCCACCTGGTTGGTTCCGTAGAAACCCTATCTGAAAATTTTGGGATTGCACATTTTGTTTCGAGTATCCAGATATTATCTGAAATATTCTCGTTTAATTTGGTATTTGGACATCGCTCAATGTATAAATGTTTCAATAAAATTAGAAAATAGGTGGTGATTCAATGAAAAAAGAATTTGGATCAAATTATGCGTCGATTTCAGACGTTAATTTTAAAGCCAAATACCGGGCAAGTTGTTACTGCAATGCGGTACAATACGAAGTATGCTCGGATCCTGTAGATGCAAAAATATGTCATTGTTTGGCATGTCAAAAACTGCATGGGACTCCTATACAATGGGCAGCTATATTTCATAAACATGATGTCAGAATTACTGAAGGCATTGATCATCTAAACTTTTACAACAATGAACTAAACAAACACGAGAGAATTCTTCCTTGCAAAGTAAGTTGTGCTTTGTGTGGCACTCTTATTGCCGATGAAGGACGAAAAATGTGGCTTGCGTTTCCATCACTTTTTAATTTCGGGGGTGTATCAAAAGTTCCAACGAAATTCAAACCAACGTGCCACATTTTCTATGGTATGCGGGTTATTGATATAAATGATAATCTGCCTAAATGGTTCGGTCACAAAAATCAAAGCCCAAAATTCGATTGATTGGGGTGTGAAATCATCTATCCGAAAATTCCCTCTCGTTTTGGACATCTAAAAAAGTATTAACATCCAGTGCTACTATGCGGAGCTTCATAAATAATTGCGCATACAAAACCGGTGAGTCCCTAAAATGAGAAGGTCTTTCGATTCCATTGCTCATTAATATTGGACGCTGTGTATAGATCCGAAGTATACTCTGTTTGAGTTGGTAATTTACGTCTTCTGCATAATTGAAAGGAGGCTTTGTGGACCTTATCACTGTTAATCATGTAACGTGTAATCAAGACGGAATCTGCGCTGATGTTTGCCCAGCTGGTATAATAGAGCTTAAGGAGGGCGCACCCATACCAATCGATGACGCTAATGAACTATGCATCCGTTGTGGGCATTGTGTGGCGATTTGCCCCACAGCGAGTCTTACCCATATGGATATTCCATTGGAAAGCTGCACACCCATAAAAAAGGAATTTGGAATTACCCATGAGCAAACCGTTCAGTTTTTAAGAAGTCGACGCTCCATCCGTCAGTTCAAAGACAGACCGGTGGATAAAGCAGTGCTGAAACGGCTTATCGATATCGCCCGATACGCTCCCAGCGGACATAACTTACAACCGGTGGAATGGTTGGTTTTAGGTCATAGAGCAGATTTGAAAAGGCTGTCGGGCATTGTAGTGGACTGGATGCGTTGGATGCTGGAGAATATGACTGAAGTTGCATTGTCCATGCATATGGATCGGACCATAGTCCGTTATGAGAATGGTTATGATGTCGTTCTAAGAGATGCGCCGGCGGTTATTGTAGCCAACGCCCACAAAGAAAATCGAGTGGCACCAGCGGCCTGCAACATCGCATTGACCTACCTGTAATTGGCCTCAACCACAATGGGAATGGGAGCCTGCTGGGCTGGTTATTTCAATGCGGCGGCCACAACATTTACGCCCATGCAGGAGGCATTGGCTTTGCCTAATGATCACCAGGCGTTTGGCTCTATGATGGTGGGTTATCCTAAATACCGGTATCAGCGTATGCCGAGCAGGAATGAGCCGAACATCACCTGGCGATTATAAAGCTGAATCTATCATGTCTGGTTTGTTAGCTTTTATTATCTCTAATAATTCGTATGGCGCAACCTTTATGGCAATATTTTATCGGCATTCCTTCAAGTTATGAAATTTAAGCGAAGAGGTTATAAAATATGGATATGGAAATTAATTTCCCGGGTGGCAAACAGGTCACTTCGACTTATAACGGTTTCACGGTAGCGACCGATTTACCGAAAAATGAGGGTGGTGATGGCTCAGCACCCGCACCTTTCGATCTTTTTCTTGCATCCATAGGGACCTGTGCTGGTGTATTTGTGGTCTTCTTTTGTGATAGCCGCAAAATCCCCACCGTTGATATTCGTATTGTTCTCCGATTTGATAGAGATAAGAAATCATACCTAATAAAAAAGATAGACATCGACATCTACCTTCCACCAGGATTCCCTGATAAATACCGGAAAGGAGGGAAGATAGGGACGTTGTTTCGATGTTGACAGTTTATGGAGAACACCGTATTTAAATCTGCCTCGCATAGATGCTCCCGGCGCTTTGCATCATATCGTCATTCGAGGGATCGAACGCAAAAGCGATATTTAAAGAACGGACCGGGAGGATTTTTTCGAGAGGCTCTCGAATCTGCTTCAGGAGATGGATGCGGATGCAATCGGCCGGTATCGATCTGTCCGCGCTGAACGCTGCCGTTTACCGTTGTCTTAACATTGAGGACAAAGGACTGTCCAGCTCGAAAAAACATCCTACAATCGCTCGTGCGCGCGCCCTGGTCAGCTTTGTTGCCACGCAGATCCTGTCGATCTCCGTAAGCGAAGTGGTCCGCTGGTTTAATGTAGACCGTTCGGCTATCAGCCGGGCGACTCTAAGGGTAAGTCGAGACCCAGAACTGCTTTCAGCTACTAAAACAATACAAAGAGAACTCGAACTCGAAATAAATCATCATTGAAACAACGTCCCATTACTACTGATCTTATCGATCTCCGGAAGCGAAGTGGCCCGCCGGTTTAATGGAGACCGCTCGGCTATCAGCCGGGTGAGCCAACGGGTAAGCCGATACCCGGAACTGCCTGCAGCCAACAAAACGATACAAAGAGAACTCGAACTCGAAACAAATCAACATTGAAGCATGTCCCCTTTTCCATACTGTCTGACCGTATCCTACCCCCGGTTGATGGAACAAGATGACGGAGCCAGTCTGATTGCCGATAACACCCATGAGTTATTTGAGTATCTGAATAAGATCGAGGCGGAGACCGGCAAAGCACCTATTTCAAAATCGCTGCAGGGCAGACGATTGGGATTTCACTGCGCCTGCCATCAGCGATCCCTCGGTGCAGGGAACGGTGCCATGGAATGGCTGCGAAGGCGCGGTGCAGAAGTAGAGCTTATTGAAACCGGCACGTGTTGCGGTATGGGTGGTACTTTCGGCTTGAAGGCCGGCCTGCTGGGTCACAAACTCTCGATGGCTGTGGGGGATGCACTCTTTGAGTTGTTCAAAAACGCTGAAATCGATGCCATCGTTACGGAGAGCAGTGTGTGCAAAATTCAACTTTTGGAAGGGACCGGCATCGAGGTTTTTCACCCCCTGCAACTGCTTTAGACGAACAAACAGCCACATCGCGACAGCCCTTATTCGGGGAAGGAGTCTCACGGCACTGCCAAGAGGCGGTTCGAAACACGGATATTCGGTGTTAGATGGTGCTTTAAAACCACTTATAGTTAAACGGTCTCCACTCTTTCAGCCGGACCAGGTCGACAAATGATTGTCGGTTGTCAGTGGTTTTGGGGGACGGGTTTTAGGGAACGCTCTCATTATTTAAACTTTCCAAACCATCACTGATTTGATATCGATTATCATGCCACGTCAATCCAGAATTGATGCTCCCGGTGCCTTGCACCACATCATTGCTCACGGAATCGGGCGGCGCAATATCTACAATTACAACCAGAATCGTGACAATTTCGTTGATCGCCTGGAAACGGTTCTGGAGCAGACTCGAACCGGCTTCTATGCATGGGCGCTGATCCCAAACCACTTTGATGTTGCCAACCTCCTAAATATTGACGTTAAGCTTGTATGGTCGCCCGGCAAGAATCTCTTGATTGTAAAAGCCCGCAGCCTCTTGTGCTATTGTTCGGTTAGAGAGCTGGGCATTAGTCTGTCACAACTTTCACGGCAGCCGGGTCTGTCCGTCACCGCAATCGGTCAGTCCGTGGAACGCGGTAAACGCATCGCCATTGGGGAAAATTTTGAGCTTGAGGTACAAAACTTGAAACGTTGAGAACGTCCTCTAATATCCGATGCGATTTTAAAGGAGGTTGGAATGAGTGGATTAAAAGAGCTTGAGCGGTTGTTTGCGTCTGGAAAAATCACGCGGCGGGAGTTCATAGCCCGTGCCGGAGCCCTGGGGCTGGCCGTGGCCGTCGGCCCGGCCCTGATGCCGTCACGGGCAAAGGCCGCAGATCCCAAAAGAGGCGGGCGCCTGCGCATGGGGCTTTCAGGCGGGTCCACCACCGATTCCCTGGATCCCGCTGCCATCACCGATATCGTGATGCAGTGCGTCCTATACGGGCAGGTGGGCAACAGCCTGGTGGAGATCGACCACGAAAACAAGGCCGTGCCCGAACTGGCCGAAAGCTGGGAGGCCTCACCGGACGCCAAAACATGGGTTTTCAAGCTCCGCAAAGGCGTGGAATTTCACAATGGCAAAACCATGGACGCCGATGATGTGATTCACTCCATCAACCACCACCGCGGAAAAGACAGCAAATCCGCCGCCAAGGGGATTGTCGAATCCATCGAAGACATCCGCAAAGACGGCAAGGATACCGTGGTGTTCACCCTCACGGGGGGCAATGCCGATTTCCCCTACATCATGAGCGACTATCATCTCATCATCGCCCCGAAAGACAGCGATTTTCTCGACGGCATTTTCACCGGTGCATACGTCCTCAAGGATTTTGAACCGGGCGTGCGCGCTTTTGCCACGCGCAATCCCAATTACTTCAAAAAAGACCGAGGTTGGTTTGATGAAATCGAGACCATGGCCATCAGCGATGTCAACGCCCGGACCAATGCGCTGAAAACCGGCCAGATTGATTTCATGAACCGCTGCGAACTCAAAACCGTCCACCTGCTCAAGCGTTCCAAGGGAATTAAGGTGATGCAGCAAAACGGGTTCAAGCATTACACCTTTGCGATGCGCTGCGACACCTCCCCTTACGACAACAACGATGTCCGGCTGGCGCTCAAATACGCCATCGACCGTGAGAAACTGGTCAAAACCATCCTGCGGGGTTACGGGACGGTCGGCAACGACCATCCCATCGCCAGTGCCAACCGCTACCACGCATCCGAGTTGCCCCAGCGACAGTATGATCCGGAGAAGGCCAAATTCCACCTCAAGAAGGCCGGCCTGGAAAACGTCACCTTCAAGCTGCACGCTGCCGAAGCGGCCTTTGTCGGTGCCGTCGATGCGGGGGTCCTCTACCAGGAGCACGCCGCCAAGGTCGGTATCAACATCGAGGTCGTGCGCGAGCCCAACGACGGCTACTGGAGCAATGTGTGGTTGAAAAAACCCTGGTGCGCGGTCTTTTGGGGCGGGCGCCCGACCGAAGACATGATGTTCAGCACCGCTTATGCCGCCGACGCGCCCTGGAACGATACGTACTGGAAGAATAAACGTTTCAACGAACTGCTGGTAGTCGCCCGCGGGGAGCTTGACGAAGAGAAACGCCGCGGCATGTATGTGAAAATGCAGCAACTGGTGAGGGACGACGGCGGTGTCGTGGTGCCCATGTTTGCCGCCGACCTGTCGGCCGCCAGCGATAAGATTGCTCATGGTCCACTATCCGTAAACTGGGAGATCGACGGCTTTCGTGGGCCTGAACGATGGCGGTTTGCCTGATGGCGGACAACTGAAAAACGGATTAAACGGGGGTGCGGCGGCAATCCGCACCGCCGTTTCAAGCTTGCCGGCCAAGGCGGTGGCGGCACCGCCGAGGCCGAAGCGGCGTTCCGGCAATGCTCATCTCATGACGGTTCCGTAAAAAATCCCATATCTGCGTTGCGCTTCATCTTGAAGTCGCTGCGGTGTACGCTAAGGTGCTCCTCACTCTTCACGATTCGCGCGCCCTATCTGGGCGTTTTTACAAAATCGTCTAATTTTGAACTTTTAACGAGTCCATCATCTCATAACTTGAGGAAATTTGACCAAAGATGGAAACACTCCGTGCAATGGTATTTAAGCGCATTGCTTTCGGCTTTTTGACGATTTTGGTGATCTCGGTGCTCATTTTCGTGGGGGTCGAGGCGCTGCCCGGAGATCTGGCCGAAGCCGTTCTGGGTCAGAATGCCCTGCCTGAGACCGTTGAGGCCTTCCGCAAGGAGCTGAAGCTGGATATGCCGCCGCACGTCCGTTATTTTTCGTGGCTGGGCGACTTTTTAGGAGGGGATTTCGGCAATTCCCTGGCCAATGGTCGTTCCATCTCCGATCTAATCGGCTGGCGCCTCTCCAATACCTTGTTCCTGGCGGGCATGACGGCAATTGTCGCCGTGCCGCTGGCGATCATCCTGGGGCTGCTGGCGGCCTTGTATTTCAACTCCTGGTTCGACCGCATGATCTCCATCGGTACGCTGAGCACCATCTCATTCCCAGAGTTTTTCGTGGCCTATATTCTGATTGCACTGCTTTCGGTTCAGCTGATTCTCTTTCCCAGCCTGTCCAATATAAATGCGCAGATGTCTTTTTTTGAAAAAATCAACGTGATCTTCCTGCCGTGCCTGACCATGACGCTGGTGGTGGTGGCGCACATGATGCGGATGACCCGGGCGGCCATCATCAACGTGTTGACCAGCCCGTTCATCGAAATGGCCCGGCTCAAGGGAATGAGCGGCGTGCGGATCATCCTGCACCACGCGCTTCCCAATGCCCTTTCCCCGATTATCAACGTCGTGGTCCTGAACCTGGCCTATCTGGTGGTGGGAGTCGTGGTGGTAGAGGTGGTGTTCGTCTATCCGGGGCTGGGGCAACTGCTGGTGGACTCGGTATCCAAACGGGATCTGCCTGTGGTGCAGGCCTGCGGGCTGATTTTCGCCACCACCTACGTGTTTCTGAACCTGATTGCGGATGTGTTGTCGATGCTCAGCAACCCCAAGCTGCGGCAGCCCAAATGAGGAAGTTTGAATGTTGGCTTTACTTAAAAAATCTCCCATCAGCGCCCGTGTCGGGCTGATCATCATCCTGCTGAATGTGACCACCATGATTTTGGCGCCGGTCATTGCACCGTATAGTGAAACCGAGGCGATCGGTGATGTCTGGGCGCCCATCAGCGGGGATCATTTGCTGGGAACCGATCAGCTGGGACGGGATCTGTTCACGCGGATCGTATACGGGGCTCGCAACACCATCACGATCGCGCTGCTGATCACCCTGCTGTCCTTTACGGTCGGGAGCGTCTGCGGGTTTCTTGCTGCTACCCTCGGCGGCTGGGTGGACCAGCTGATCAGCCGCATCGTCGATGTGATCATGGCCTTTCCAACGCTCATTTTCGCCCTGATGGTCCTCTCGGTGGTGGGTACCTCGATACCGGTCCTGATCGTGGTGATCGCGATCCTGGACTCCACCCGGGTTTACCGGCTCTCCCGGGCAGTGGCCATGGATATCGAGGTGCTGGACTTTGTGGAGGTGGCGCGGCTGCGGGGTGAAGGGCTCTGGTGGATTATGCGTCACGAGATTCTGCCCAACGCCATGCCGCCGCTGATCGCCGAGTTCGGGCTGCGCTTCTGCTTTGTTTTTCTTTTTATCAGTGCCCTGAGCTTCCTGGGCTTGGGGATTCAGCCGCCTACGGCGGACTGGGGCAGCATGGTGCGGGAGAACTCCGGGGCTATCTCCTTCGGCATTTTGACCCCGCTGTGGCCGGCCGGTGCGATTGCATTTCTGACCATCGGCATCAACCTCGTGGTGGACTGGTTCCTGCACCGCAGCAGCCAGATTCGCAGCCAGTAAATCCGGCTGTCCGGCCCTCCCCTTTATTTTCCAACGCAGCACAACGGATGAACGCAAAATGGAACCTTTACTGAAAATCAGCCAATTGAACATCGAAGGGCGTGAAGGCGATCACTGGCAGCCCATTGTGAACAACATCGATCTTACCCTCCAACGCGGCGAAATTCTTGGCCTGATCGGGGAGTCCGGTGCCGGCAAATCGACTTTGGGGCTGGCCGCCATGGGCTATACCCGCAAAGGCTGCCGTATCGCCTCGGGGTCCATCGTTTTTGAAGGCCTGGACCTCACCAAGGCCTCCGAAAAGGAGCTGCGCAAGCTTCGCGGCTCCAGAATCGCCTGTGTCGCCCAGAGTGCCGCGGCCTCATTCAACCCGGCCCACAAGCTGATCGACCAGTTTTGTGAAGGCCCGGTTCAGCACGGCCTGTTGTCCTATGAAGAGGCCGTCCGGAAGGCCATCGATCTTTACCGGCGGCTTGATCTGCCCGATCCGGACACCATCGGCCACCGCTATCCCCACCAGGTATCCGGGGGACAGTTGCAGCGCGCCATGGTGGCCATGGCCATGGCCACGGACCCGGATATTATCATCTTTGATGAGCCCACCACGGCCCTGGATGTGACCACCCAGATCGAGGTGCTGGTCGCCATCAAGGGCGTGATCCAGCAGCTCAACACGGCCGCCATCTATATCACCCACGACCTGGCGGTGGTGGCCCAGCTGGCCGACCGCATCATGGTGCTGCGCTACGGCAACCTGGTGGAAGAGGGCGAGGCCCGCGAAATGCTGGACAATCCACAGGAGGAATACACCCGCCAGCTGCTGTCCGTCCGGAACCTGCGCGAGGACAAGGAGCAGGCCGCCCAAGACCGCGATGTGGTCCTGAATGTCAAGAATGTTTCCGCCAGCTACATCAAGGGCGTCAACGTGGTGGAAGACATCAACCTCAAGATCCGACGTCGCAAAACCGTGGCCGTTGTGGGGGAATCCGGCAGCGGCAAGACCACCGTGGCACGCGTCATCACCGGCCTGCTGCCGCCGCACCAGGGCAAAATCGTTTTTGACGGCAAAGAGCTGCCGCCGGATCTTCAGGCGCGCAACCGCGAAAGCCTCCAGCGCCTGCAGATGATCTACCAGATGCCGGACGTGGCGCTCAATCCGCGCCAGAAGATCCGCAAGATCATCGGGCGGCCTTTGGCCTTTTACTTCGGCATCAAAGGCCGGAAAGCCCTTGAGCGTATCAAGGAGCTGCTTCGTATGGTGGAGCTGCCCGCAAACTACATCGATCGCTACCCATCAGAGCTTTCCAGTGGCGAAAAACAACGCGTCTGCATTGCCCGGGCTCTGGCTGCCAACCCCGATCTGGTGATCTGCGACGAGGTCACCTCGGCACTGGACCAACTGGTGGCCGAGGGCATTCTGGAACTGCTGCAGAATCTCCAGAACGATTTAGGGGTTTCCTATCTTTTCATCACCCACGACTTGGCAACGGTCAAAGCCATTGCCGACGAGATCGTGGTCATGCTGAGGGGGCGCATCGTGGAGCAGGGCGTCAAACGCGAGATCCTCAAGCCGCCCCACCACGAGTACACCGAACTCTTGCTCTCCTCGGTGCCGGAAATGGATCCCGACTGGCTGGACAACCTGCTGGAAGAGCGCGGCGCGGCCTGACGCGGACCCCTGTCCGCCGGGCCTCCACGGCAGCAGCGGCTGCAAGGCAAGACCGCTGCTGCCGGCCCACCCCCGCACGCCCACTGTTCGCCCACAATACGGCCATGTGGCGGGCTTTCGATCGGCGAAAATCGTTGACAAGCCTCCCCTTTGAAGGTGAAATACGCCTTCCGGCCGTCGCATCCTCCTCACCGCCACACGCCATTTGTTTTCCCGCTGCGGGGTGGGTCGCGGTAGGAATGCCGGTCACCCGGCACCCCCCGCACAGATCCCAGCATGCGCTACTAACGCACTGGGCTCCTACCTCGGGTGTAACGTGCAGACGCACGGAAGTATAAGGTTAAAGGTGCGTGAGTCACGGCTCCCCCTTATTCAACCATACTGCCTGCCGTACTCGTTTGAACGCATTTTGCAGAGCTGCCTGGCACAGTGTCCAGACCCCGGTTTGCTCAAACAAGTTTCCCTTGGCCAGCCCCCTTTCCTCCATCGCCTCCGCCGCTGGTTGGCCAGCTTTGTTCGGCGACTTCTCAGGTACTATGGGGCTGTCCGACTTCCCACATCCGTATATCCATGGCGTGCCCACTCAGGGTTCTCAGGGCAGACCTTGGTGACCCTCGTCAAGGCCAGATATGGGATCTCCCGGCTCCCGCGTAAGGTGTTTCCGTACATGCACAAGGTCTTCGACCGCGCAGGGTCCCTGCATCTCTCGCGTAACGAAATGCCGGATATTGCCTTCCGGGGAGATAGGGACGTTGTTTCATTGTTGACAGCATATCGAGAATACCGTTTTTAAATTATGCTCCGCAGAGCTCGCAACGATACAAAGAGAACTCGAACTCGAAAATAATCAACATTGAAGTCGCGGTAGGAATGCCGGTTACCCGGCACCCCCCGCACAGATCCGTACATGAGGGATTACCTCATACGGCTCCTGCCTCAGGTTCTAACGCGAAGCCGCTGCGTTACGTATTCTGTCAAGTCCGA
>Ga0316189_10003570_pt1 | contig 15068 bp, 8 predicted proteins | sample LowCovwburrow_MG_FD_204930 | JGI IMG/M metagenome (GOLD analysis project Ga0316189, IMG submission 204930) | Coastal sediment microbial communities from Maine, United States - Lowes Cove worm burrow | ecosystem: Environmental > Aquatic > Marine > Coastal > Sediment | place: USA: Maine...
CAAATGATTTGAGATTGTGTGCTTACTTGAGATTAAATTTGTCTTCAAAAGAGATTGCTCCATTACTCAATATATCACCTAGAAGTGTAGAAGTTAAACGTTATAGATTGAGAAAAAAAATGAATTTACCACACGAATCTAGCCTTTCAGATTATATTTTAGAAGTATAGGGATACAACACTTTGCTTTTTTACCTATACAACACCACAACATTTAATAAAATATTGTTTTTTTAACATGATTTTATCTGTTAGCAATTCGTTAAAAAAATACTTGGATTATTAGGGTTTTACAACTTAAACACCACTTTCTTTATCATGTATACTTTTTGTTGAGGTAAAAAATAGGGATGTCTTAATTGTAAATATTAGTTTTACCTAAACTCAAAAAACTAATTCTATGAGACACAATCTCTTTAAAATTCTAACATTATTTTTTATAGCATATTCAAGTGCGCAAAATGTAAGTGTTAGTGGAAATGTTCAAGACGATACAAGCTTTCCTATAGCAGGGGCAAATGTATTGGTGAAAGGTATAAGTAAGGGGGCAGTAACAGACTTTGATGGTAATTTTACCATTGAAGACGTTAAAATCGGCTCTACACTTATTTTTAGTTATTTAGGCTACATAACACAAGAAGTTGTTGTGGCTAATAGTGATAAACTAGCTATTCAATTATTACCAGATTTAGCTCAACTTGATGAAGTTGTGGTTATTGGTTATGGTACGCAAACAAAAAAGGAAATTACTGGAGCTGTAAGTGTCCTTGGGTCAGAAACGATTGAAGCTTTAAAACCCACAAGGATTGAACAAGCACTACAGGGGCAAGTTGCTGGTGTTAATATTACATCGCAATCTGGTTCTCCTGGAGGAGGTTCAACTATAAGTATTAGAGGGGTTTCTACAAATGGAGATAGCAGACCTTTAATCTTAGTCGATGGTAATGTTATTGAAGATTTAAGTGTTATAAATCCAAGCGATATAGAAAGTATAAATATACTTAAAGATGCAACGGCAGGTATATATGGTGTAAGAGCGGCAAACGGTGTTGTTTTAATTACGACCAAAACAGGTCGAAAAAATATGCCTATCACTGTAGAGTATAATGCTTATGGTGGGTTTCAGCAAACAACAAGAAAAATACCTGTTTTAAATGCAACAGAATATGGCGTATTAGTAAATGAAGCCTTTGCATCTGGAGGTGATACACCGCCTTTTACAAATCTTAGTGTATTAGGAGTTGGTACAGATTGGCAAGATCAGGTATTTCAAAATGCTCAAATACAAAACCATGGTATCTCTTTTAGAGGAGGTGGAGAAAAATCTTCATACTCTTATAGTGGGTCTTTTTTAACCCAAGACGGTATCGTTGGTGGTAGCAAATCTAATTTCAACCGTTTTACAAACAACGTAACTTATAATTTAGATTTTTTAGAAAACTTTAAATTAACATCTGGTCTTACTTTAACAAGAACAAATAAACAAAACCTAAGTGAAAATGCTTTAGGATCTGTTTTGTTTAACGCTTTAAATATGGCTCCAACACTATCTGTAAGAGATGAATCCGGAGCATTTACCATAGCAGAAGGTTTGGGTAACGAAGTTATTAACCCGATTGCACAAACATCAGACACTCATAATAGAGGCAAGGTTTTTAAAATTAGTGGAAATGCTGGATTATCTTATAAATTCTTAGATCATTTTACAGCACAATCTAATATCCAATTTAATTATGCAGAAGTAAGTTCAAAAGTATTTAGCCCTATTGTAAATTATGGAAGCGGTAAAGTTTTTAATAAGGATAGAAGTGAGGTTTTTGAAGGCTTAAATTATTTTAAAGATTACACTTTTGATGCGTTTATTAAATACGAAAATAAAATAGACGATATTCACAATATCAATGTGCTACTTGGAACATCTGTTTTTCAGACTACAGGAGAATTTACAGGGTTTAATGGGTTTGATATTAAAGATAATAGTATTGCATTTGCAACAATTGAGGAGGCTTCAGATGTTGAAAATATTAACCGGGCATTAGGAAGAAATCCAACGTTTGATTCTAGGCTACTATCCTATTTTACAAGAGTACAATACGACTATAAGGGTAAATATTTACTTTCTGCAGTTGTTCGTCGCGATGGTTCAACAAAATTTGGTCCAGAAAACAAGTTTGGATTTTTTCCATCAGGTTCAATTGGTTGGATTGCTTCAGACGAAGATTTCTTAAATGATAGCAATGTATTTGATCTTTTAAAATTCAGAGCGTCTTATGGTGTTTTAGGAAATGACAGAATTCCAGATTATAGATTTGTATCCTTACTTAATGGTGAAGGCACCTATGTTTTTAATGATAATTTAGTTTTTGGTGCCGCTGGGGGAGCGGTTGCTAATCCTGAAATTAAATGGGAAAAACAAAAAACACTTGATATTGGTGTAGATATGCGTTTTTTAAATAACAAAATAGATATTACTGCCGATTACTTTAAAAAAAGAACAGAAGATTTATTAGTTGTTCCACAAGTATCAGGAATCATAGGCGCTGGTGCGCCAGGTTCTTCTCCCCCTGTTGTAAATGCTGGGATTGTTGAAAATGAAGGTTTTGAGTTTGCAATTGGCTATACAGATAATTTAAATGATAATTTAAAATTAAACGTCAAGTATAATGTAACATTTATAGATAATATTGTTAAATCTGTGAGTACAGAAGGAGGGTTTTTAACAGGAGGTTCTTTTGGAGTAGGTCAAGACCCGCCATCTAGAATGGAAGCAGGTTTTCCTATAGGTTATTTTAGAGGGTATCAAACCGATGGTGTTTTTCAAAACCAAGCAGAAGTAGATAGTTATCCAACTATAAATTCTGCGGTTCAAGCAGGAGATTTAAGATTTGTAGACATTAACAATGATGGCGTTATTGATGACGACGATAAAATAGATATTGGAAATCCAATACCTGATGCGTCTATGGGACTTAATATATCGTTAGACTATAAAAACTTTGATTTTTCAGCCTATGCATTTGCCTCTGTAGGTAATGATATAGTGCGTAATTATGAGCGTAACCAAGATTTAACAAATAGACCTTCTTATTTTCTTAATCGTTGGACAGGAGAAGGTAGTACAAATACCGACCCTAGGGTAACTACAGGAGCAAATTCTAACGGGTTGTTTTCAGATTATTTTGTTGAAGATGGTTCTTTTGTGAGATTGCAAAACGTGCAATTAGGTTATACCTTTACTAATACTTCTGAAGATTCAAAATTAAATAAGTTTAGAATCTACGTTTCTGCAAGTAATTTATTCACTTTAACAGAATATAGAGGATACGATCCAACAGCTTCATCGGGAGCTCCAATTGGTGGCGGTATAGATCAAGGGTTCTACCCAAATCCGAAAACATTTTTATTAGGTGTTAACTTAAAATTTTAATTAGAAGTTATGAGAAATTTAAAATATATAAATTTAGTTATCGTCTTATTACTTGTTTTTTCATGTAGTGACGATTTTGTAGATGTGGCATCTGAAGATGAAAATTCAGAAGAGTTTTTTAATTCAGAAGACGATTACCAAAGAGCATTAACTGCTGCTTATGACGGTTTACAATCTACATATGTAAATGTCATGTTAGGAGAAATAGCTTCAGATAACACATTGAGTGGAGGAGAAAGCGCAACAGATGTTATTGGTTTTCAAGAAATCGATGATATGATACACACCCCTAATAATGCCAATTTAAGAGACATCTGGAATTGGATGTTTGGAGCTGTTAATCGTGCAAATTTTATCTTAGAATTTCAAGATAAAACAGATTTTACCAATAAAAATAATGTTATCGGACAAGCTCGTTTTTTAAGAGCGTATTATAATTTCGAGTTAGTAAAATGGTTTGGAGATATTCCATTAGCTGTAGATAAGCGTATTCAATTTGGTGATCAATTTAGTATTGATAGAACACCTAAATCTGAAGTCTATGCTTTAATTGAACAAGATTTAATTTTTGCTGCAGATAATTTGCCTTATGTACAACCTGAAACTGGACGAGTTACCAAAGGTGCAGCACAAGCATTATTAGGTAAAGCATATTTATTTCAAGATAAATTTGATGAAGCTGCTAACGTTTTTCAAGACCTTATAAATAATGGACCACACGATTTGTTGTCAGACTATACTACAATGTTTGAAAATGATAATGAAAACAATATAGAATCAGTTTTTGAAGTACAATACACCGATAAAGAAGGTGCTGGCTTTGGTTGTTTGCAATGTAGTGAGGGTAATGTTGCTGTTGGCTTTAATGGTATTAGGAATTATAGCGGTCCTGTATTCGAATCTGGTTTTAGCTTTAATGTACCAACACAAGAAGTTGTTGATGCATTTGAAGATGGAGATGTCCGTAAAGATGTTGCTATTTTAGATATCGATACTTGGGCTACGGCGAATAATGCTAGTTTTTCAATTGGTTTTGAGCATACAGGGTATTACAACAGGAAATACATTTCTAGGAAAGGCGATTTAAATACTGGTGATGCAAACCTTACAAACCCAAACAATTATAGAGCTATTCGCTTTGCAGACGTATTATTGATGGCTGCAGAAGCGCTAAATAGAAAATCATCTCCAGATGACATTGCCGCACAAACGTATTTAAATAGAGTGCGTAGAAGAGCCTTTGGCGATATGCTTCATGATATATCTACAACGGGTAGTAATTTAACAAACGATATTTATAAAGAACGTCGTGTTGAGTTAGTTGGTGAAGGACATCGTTTCTTTGATTTGGTTAGAACAGGAAGAGCAGCTCAAGAAATTGACGGATTCGTTTCTGGTAAACATGAATTATTTCCAATTCCATTAATTGAGATTCAATTAGCAGGAAATAGATGGGAACAAAACCCTAATTACTAAAAAACAAAAAATATGAAAACATTAAAATATATAATGAGTTTAGCTTTAGTTTTTTTCATCAGTTGTGCTGATGACGATAATGATTTAAGCTTTCTTGATAGTGTAGTAGCACCAACAAACGTTTCTGCGCTTTTTCAAATAACACAAGATAATTCAGGATTAGTGACAATTACACCAAATTCTGAAGGTGGCGTTTCTTATAATGTAACCTTAGGTGATGGTACGGAAGAGCCTGTTGCAGTAGCACAAGGTGAAAACGCACAACATATTTATACAGAAGGAACGTACACCGTAGGTATTGAGGCTGTTGGACAAACAGGTTTAAAAAGCGCAACGACTCAGGATTTAATGGTATCGTTCAGAGCTCCTGAAAATATAGAAATAACAGCAGAAATTGATAGCTCAAATCCATTTATTCTCAATGTATCGGCAACGGCAGATTATGCGACATCTTTTTTGGTGTTTTTTGATACATCAAATGTAGATGAAGAGCCAACAGAACTAGCCGCTGGAGAAACGGTTAGTTTTGAATATGCCACAGTTGGCGATTATACTATAAAAGTTGTAGCATTGAGTGGAGGCGTAGAAACTAGCGAATTAACACAAGAGGTTACCATTGAAAAACCTACCGAATTACCTATAGATTTTGAGATTTTTGATGCGAGTGTTTTTCAAGGTTTTGGTGGAGCTTCTAATGCTGTCATTGATAACCCTGATGCTAGTGGTAATGCTTCAGCTAAAGTAGGACAAATAGTTAAAGGTGCTCCCGAGGTTTGGGCAGGTAATGTGATTACGCTCTCCGCGCCAATCGATTTTTCAACCAAAAAAGTTATTAATTTGGATGTTTGGTCTCCAAGAGCAGGAGGTAAACTTACCATGAAACTTGAGAACTTAACGGATAGTCAAACGTTTATTGAGAAAGAAATTACTTTAGCAGGAAGTAGCTCGTGGGAAAACGTATCTATAGATTTTAGTGATATTGACGATACACAAGAATATCAAAAAATAGTTGTCTTTTTCGATTTGGGAACCGTTGGCGATGGAGGTGCAGATTGGACGTTCTATGTTGATAATATTAAGCAAGATTTCGCAGGGGTAGTAACGTCTCAAATTGTACAAGACTTTGAAGGTCCAGCACCGACATTTACAGTTTTTGGAAACATCGCTGCGACTGAAGTGGTTTCGAATCCAGATGCATCTGGAGTTAACACCAGTGCAAACGTTGCTCAACTTACAAAAACCAATGGGTCTGAAGTTTGGGCAGGAACATTCTTTGAGCTTTCTTCACCATTAGATTTGGTTTCTTTCGGACAAATAAATGTTAAAACTTGGTCGCCTAAAGCTGGAATTACTGTTAAATTCAAATTAGAGAATCAAGATGCTAGTATAACTCACGAAGGCGATTTAGTCACTACAGTGGCCGATACTTGGGAAAACCTGTTATATGATTTTAGCAATGCTCCTGTTGCTGATTACGTTCGTTTAGTAATATTCTTTGACTTTGGTACAGCTGGAGACGATTCTGTTTATTATTACGATGATATAGAACTCGTTGGTAGCGATCAAGGCGTTCCGCCATTAGGATTTCAAGATTTTGAAGGCGCAGCACCAACGTTTACAGTTTTTGGTAATATAGCAAACACCGAGGTTGTTAGTAACCCTGATGCTAGCGGAGTTAATACCACTGCAAATGTAGCTCAATTAACTAAAACTGCTGGATCAGAAGTGTGGGCAGGGACATTCTTTGAAGTTGCAACACCCCTTGATTTTGATTCTTATACAAAAATAAGCGTAAAAACATGGTCGCCAAAAAGTGGTATTGTTGTTAAACTAAAGCTAGAAAATCAAGATGCAAGTATTACCCACGAAGTAGACCTTAATACCACTGTCGCCAGTGCTTGGGAAGAATTAATTTATGATTTTACCGATGCACCAGCTGGAGACTTTGTAAGAGCAGTAATCTTTTTCGATTTTGGTACTGCTGGAGACGACTCGGTTTACTATTTCGATGAATATACACTTACCAATTAAACATTAAAATATTATAATATGAAAAATATAAAATATATCATAGGAATTTTTATTTTCGGACTACTTCTGTTTAGTAGTTGTCAGGAAGATGATGTTGCTGTAGGAGATATTGTGAGTCCGAGCAATATTCAAATAGCTGTTACCTATATGGATGAAGGAACAACATCTACAGCACCAGGTTTAGGTAGTGGAGAAGTTATTTTTTCTGCTTCAGCAGATAATGCTATAGCATATCAATTTGTTATTCAAGGGGAAACTAAACTTCAAAAGTCAGGATCTACATCACACACTTTTACCACATTGGGAACTAATTCGTATACCGTTACAGCTGTTGCTTACGGAACAGGCGGCGTTTCTTCAAGTAAATCAATTGAAGTTGAGGTACAAGCTTTATATGAGCCACCAGCAGATTTAGTTGAAATGCTACATGCAAACAGTTCAAGAACATGGAAGATTGCCTCTGGTATTGATAAGCATTTTGGATTAGGCCCAGTTAATGGAACAACTAATTCTGAATGGTTTGGTGCACCTCCCGAATCCAAAGCACATACAGGGATGTATGACGATAGATATACTTTTAACGTCGATGGTACATTTACGCACGATGTAGGTCCAGACGGCGTTGTATTTGGGCGCGAGGTTTTAATTGATGAATTAGGTGGATCGGGTGGCGAAGCAGAAGGAGCAGATATCATTCAATATGTCTTCGATTCTTATACAGCTAATTATTCTTTAACTGCTCCAGGTGGTGCAGAAACCATAAGCCTAACGGGGCTTGGTTTTGTTGGATACTATATAGGTGGAAATCATAAGTATATCATTCACAGTCGTTCGGCTAATGAAATGATTATAACATCAGCCGATGGAAATGGTGAATTTAATTGGTGGTTTACATTAATACCTGAATAAAGCAATAATGTTTTGAATTAATTATAAAGCTGAAGGAGTAAAAAATTAAATGCTCCTTCAGTTCTATATGATCTGGTGTTTTGAAATGAAAGACTCCAAAATCTTATAAAATGTTAAAACACAAAATTTACATAATATTTATTCTTTTGATGTCTGTTTCATGTTCTAGTGGAGGAAGTAATGACGATATCGTAGTCACACCTTCCCTAGACATTATTCCTTCAAACTTAGTTTTAAACATTGAAATTGTTGGAACAGATGCGTTAAACCCAAACGGTGATGGATCTGGGGTTATACAATGCACTGCTTCGGCTACTGACGCCACAAAGTATGGGTTTAAATTTGGAAGTAATTCGGAAGAGGAAAGCATTAGCGGGAATTTGAATTTTACCTTTACAGAAAAAGGGACTAGTAGTTACATAATTACAGTATTTGCTTATTCGAGTACAGGACATTTTATTAGTACTTTTAAAAACATTTCAGTTTATGTAAATGATGATTTACAATTAGTTTGGGCAGATGAATTTAACACTAATGGAGCGCCAGACGATTCAAAATGGAATTTTGAGATAGGTGATGGCTGTCCAAATTTATGTGGATGGGGTAATGCCGAATCTCAATATTATACAGATAGAGCAGATAATGTAATTGTTGAAGGCGGATTATTAAAAATAACCGCTAAAAAGGAATCGTACCAAGGTTCTGATTATACGTCAACAAGAATGATTACTAAAGACAAGTATGAATTCACATATGGTAAGGTAGAAATCAAAGCAAAACTTCCGGAAGGTGGAGGCACATGGCCTGCCATTTGGTTGCTTGGAGCTAATATTGATACTATGGGGTGGCCAGAATGTGGAGAGATTGATATTATGGAACATTGGGGACATAACCCAACTAAAGTCTCGAGTGCAACTCATACACCTTCTTGTTCTGGAGGCTGTGGTAACACTCAAGTTGGAGAAACAACAGTTTCAGACTTTGCCACTGAGTTTCATGTTTATGGCTTGGAATGGACAGAAGAAGAACTACGTTTCTATTTAGATGATACTTTATTATACGCTTATAACCCAGCAGTAAAAGATAATTCAACATGGCCGTTTGATAATCCGCAGTTTTTCATATTAAACATTGCGATGGGTGGTAGTTGGTTTACGATTGATTCAAGTTTTACAGAATCTACAATGGAAATAGATTATATACGCGTGTATCAGTAAATAACAATTCTCAGTAGAAGTGTAGATTAACCTAGGATCACTTTGCATAAGTACCGATAGAAAACAAATTAATATTTTAATTTTTCAAAATCTATTTGAAACTTTTTATGTTTTGAAAATTAAGTAACACGCTCATTAACTGGTTATGTAATCCTAAACATGGAAATATTAAAACACAACAATTGGTTTTCATACCCATACATTACCACAACACCCAAATATTTAAGAGGTTTATATAAACCTTATTAACAAAAGAGAATACACTAATAAGCATTGATAACAATTAGGGTTTTCATAAAAAAATGCATTTTTCTTTGCTATGTATGTTTTTTGTTGAGGTAGTTTTTGATGAGTACGTAAATGATTAAAGTAAATTTATAAAAACAAAAAGTCACTTCATTCTAACAACATGAATAAATCTAGTATTTTAAAATTGAGAACTAATGAATAACTTAAAAATTAACAAAACTATGAAAAACAATTTTCTAAGATTTGCCCTTTTTTTATTTACAATTACTGTATGGTCACAGGCCAGTAAAGTATCTGTTGTAAGTAATGAAGAGGGCATGAAATTAGTTGTCAATGGAGAAGACTTCATGATTAATGGCATGAATTGGGATTATGTCCCTATTGGTACCAATGTTGTAAATGCAAATTTTTACAAAAAATCCGATGATATTATAAAAGCTGGACTAGATTCAGAAATGGCACTACTACAAAACATGAATGTTAATGTAATACGACAATATACAGGAGTACCTGCAAAATGGGTAAAGTATATTTATGAAAATTACGGTGTCTATACGATGCTTAACGATTCATTTGGTCGTTACGGATTAACAATAGATGGTGTTTGGACTCCTATTACAGATTACTCAGATCCTCGTACACAAGAAATTCTTTTGTCTACTGTTCAAAAACTAGCAGTAGATTACAAAAACACACCTGGTTTATTGTTGTACTTACTTGGTAATGAAAACAATTATGGATTGTTTTGGGCAGGTGCTGAAACAGAAGATTTTCCAGATGGAGAAGAAAAAATCAATGCTGTAGGTGAGTTACGTGGGCGCCCGATGTATAGATTGATGAATGAAGCTACTAAATTAATAAAATCTACAGACCCATCACACCCTGTAGCTATTTGTAATGGAGATGTGTTATTCATTGATATAATTGCTGAAGAGTGTAAAGACATTGATATTTATGGAACCAACGCTTATCGAGGTAAATCTTTTGGAGATATGTTTCAGGTAGTAAAAGATAAGCTAAACAAACCTATCATGTTTACCGAGTTTGGTTCAGATGCTTATAATGCTATAGAAAATCAAGAAGACCAGAAAATGCAGGCTTTTTATATGGTAGAAAATTGGAAAGAGATTTATGAAAATGCTGCTGGTTTCGGAAAAGCAGGAAACTCAATTGGGGGTTTTACCTTTCAATTTTCAGACGGTTGGTGGAAAGCTGGTTTTGATGATAGAGAAGATGCCGATACTCATCAAACTGAATCTACATGGAATGCTGGAGGTTATACTATTGACGAAGAGTATAAAGGAGCAAATAACATGAATGAGGAGTGGTTTGGTATTTGCGCAAAAGGACCAACCAATGAAAGAGGTTTATACACGTTATACCCAAGAGCATCATATTACGCATTAAAAGATGTACACAGTCTAAACCCTTATGAAGAGGGAGTTGATGCTGCTTTTATGCAAAACTTTTTTTCGAATATAAATTTAATGGATGCTGTTTTAAGAGCAAGAGGAGACAAAGCAGCTTTAAAAGGAGAAGGTTCAGATAAAATTAAACTAAGCAATTTAAGAGCAGAATTTACAACGTTTAATACGGGTGGAAGTTTACTTACAACACCAGATGAGGCAGACCCTGGCTCGCAGGAATATCCTAATCAATTAGGTTTCGATCATATGCAATCATATTTTATTGGAGTTGAAGGAAACCCTTCTTCAAATATGACAGCCAGCGTAAATTTCAACATTCTTGGTAATGTTGCTGAAAACCCTATTGATGAAATTTTTTATGAAAATACTGGACGCCCATTTTCTGTAAATACAGATGATGGTAATGTCGATATTACAGATCCAAATCGAGTAAAAGTATATAATGCGGAATTTGAATGGAATGCAAAAGAATTTGACTTAAGAGGTTTTTACAGAACGGGGCATTACCATTGGGGTTACGAAGGTGATTTCTTTGGTTTATACCCACAGGCTAATTATGGGCCAAATCTCGATATTTATAATGGCGAAATACTTGGTTTTGAAGTAGATGGTAAAAAAGGATTAAAAGGTTTAAAAGCCGCTTTTGGACCTCAGCTTTGGTGGGGTGCTAACCCTGCTGTTTTATTGAAATACAGCACAAAACTAGGTCATTTTGATGTTACAGGTGTGTACCATGAAGATATAGACGATGTTGGTGAAGCTGTAACTTCAATTGCTGTGCCGCTTCCAAAAACACGTAGAGCTACGGTTCATGTTAAAAGAGAATTAGGAGCTTTTGAGATTGAAGCTGGTGGTATTTGGGGTGGACAACCTTTAAATGGAAGAAAGTTTCAAATTGCAGAAGGTGAATCTGGAAATTATATCATTTATAATGATGAAATCAATGAAAAAGATAACTGGGGAGCAAAAGCTAAAATAACCTTCCAGAAAGGATTGTTTAATTGGTACGCACAAGGGGCAACCATGGGATTAGTTGCCAATGGAGGTGCTGACCAAACCCAAACATTCACAGGATGGAAGCTTAAAGATACTGGAAGTGGAAACCAAAATAACTTTCTTTCTGGTTTCACTTATACCATAGGTAATTTTCAAATTGCACCTAACTTTTTATGGCAAAAACCAATTGTTGATGCGATGCCAAATGATGTTGGTGGTACGGGAAGACTTAGAAATATTCAAGATGATCCATTTGCGGTTAGAGCTAATAGAGAAACAACAGCTGGTGAAATTTTATTTACATTCGATCCAACTCCAGGAACTTGGTATTACGAATGGGATAACGATAGAGCTGAAGATGCTAAATTTGCCTTTAATTTCGGTTTTGTATTTAAACACCACCCAACCGCTCAAGATGCTGCCATAGGATTTTTAGCAAATCGTACGGCTTTTGCATTTCCTAATGCCGCTCCAGCACAAGATTTATGGGAAGCCCATTCAAGAATTGTATCTAAAGTAAGTCCAGATTTAGGGCTTATCGCAAACTTATATGCCGGTAACGGGCAAGCAAATGGTAGTGACGAAAGAATGGTTCAACGCGTTGGAGGTGATATTAGATTAATATATAATAAATTTAAGCTAACCCACGCCTTTAAAATTAACGACTGGGGACCTTTCGATTATCATCGTGATTTTAACCTAACCTATCCAGTTCAACTCATGTTAGATTTATCTACATCTGTAGGGAAACCAGACTGGTTTATTTTACCTGATACTAAAATTGGAATTCGTGGTACATGGCGTTCACTTAATGAGTTTTCTCCACGCTACTCACCAAATGCAGTTCAACCAAATACATTTCCTCCAGTTCCAACTCTAAGCCCTGTAGGATTCCCTGATGGTAATGAGTGGGAAATTAGAACTTACATACACATCAATATTGGAAAATAAAAAATATAGAAAAATGAAACATATAAAATTTATTTATTCAAAAATAATACTGCTCTCAGGATTGCTTTTTTTTATAGTAACTGTAAGTTGCGAAAGAGAAATTTCGGACGAGGTAGAGTTTGCAACGAACTCACCAACAGGAGAGATTTTTACAGACTCACCTATTGGTATGGGTAGCGATTTTTATTTTCCTTTTTTAGGATCAAAACCAACAGCATGGACTGTAGATGATAACGAAGGTTACGAAAGCCAATCCTCAATGCGTTTTGATGTACCAAATGCAGATGATCCAGATGGAAATTATGCTGGCGCTATATTTAGAGTAGATGGTGCAGGACGCAACCTTACCCAATATGATGCCTTAACATTTTGGGCTAAAGCTGCCCAAGGTGTTACTATTGGAGAAATTGGTTTTGGTCAAGATTTCGGAGAAAATAAATATCAAGTAAATGCTTCAAACGTAAGTTTAAGTACTAACTGGGTTAAATATGTTATTCCTATTCCAGACGCTTCTAAATTATTTGAAGAAAGAGGTATGTTTTGGTATTCAGCAGGAACTCAAGAAACAGGAGGAAAAGGATATACTTTTTGGATTGATGAACTAAAGTTTGAAAAACTAGGAACTATTGGTCAGCCAAGACCAAAAATATATGGAGGTGCTGATGTAGAGACCCAAACTTTTGTTGAAACTAGCGGTCTAGTAGAAGCGCCAACCGTAACGTTTAATTTAGGTTCAGGTCAAAACATTACTGTTAATGTTTCACGTAATTATTTTAACTGGACTTCCTCTGATACAGACGTATTAATTATTGATGAAACAGGATCTTTCGAATCTCTTAACACTGGTAAATCTATTATTACAGCATCATCTGCAGGTGTTCAGGCAGAAGGATCTTTAATTGTAGATGTGCTTGGAGATTTTAATTTTGCTCCAACTCCAGAACGCGATCCAAATAATGTCATTTCTATATTTAGTGATGCGTATAATAATGTTCCTGTTGACTTTTTTAATGGATTTTGGCAGCCTTTTCAAACCACAGAATCTGATGACTTTGAAATAAAAGGAGATAACATTCTAAACTATACCAACTTTAATTTTGTTGGAAATCAGTTTCAAAACCCTACTATAGATGTTACTGATAAGCCTAACTTACATATCAATATGTTTATACCAGGTGATATCCCTTCAAATCTTGATTTTTTAATTTCAATTATAAATTTTGATGATGGTGGTACAGAAAATGGGAGACAACAAGTGTTTTTTAAAGCCTCTGATTTTGTTTCAAATACATGGAGCACGTTGGAGGTTCCAATAAGTTTGGGAGATAAAAGTAATATTGGTCTTCTAATCTATGAAAACGTTAATGGTTCTTCATTAGCAAATTTTTATTTAGACAACATTTATTTCTATTCAGAATAAGCTAGACAATATTTTAAATTCAAAAAAATAAAAGATGAACAAAAAAATAAAGTATAAAATAACCAATAAAGCGTTACTGTTTATGTCTTTTCTATTGGTAACTGTTTTAGTTGTTTCTAGTTGTGAAACAGATGAAACACAAACAGTAGCTAGCTTCACAGAATTAGTGATGGCAGACGAGTTTGATGCTGATGGCGCTCCGAATTCTTCTATTTGGAGTTATGAGATTGGTGATGGAAGTGACACCCAAGCTGGATTAGGCTGGGGTAATAATGAGTTGCAATACTATACAGACCGTTCAGAAAATGTCACTGTACAAAATGGAGTATTAATTATAACAGCCAAAGAAGAAGAGTTTAATGGTTCTAATTATACTTCAGCAAGACTGTTAACAAAAGGAAAGTTCGAGCAAACACACGGACGTTTTGAGGCACGTATAAAACTGCCTTCGGGAAAGGGTCTTTGGCCTGCATTTTGGCTATTAGGAGATGACTCTAACGGCGCAGAAGTTTGGCCACAAATAGGTGAAATTGATATTATGGAATATGTGGGTAATGAACCAACAAGAATTTTTGGAACTGTACATGGCCCAGGTTATTCTGGTGGTAAATCCATAAGTAAATCATATGAATTGAAGAACGACAGGTTTGATACCGAATTTCACATTTTTGGAATAGAATGGGGACCAGATTATATTAATTATTATGTAGATGATGTATTATATAATCAAATAACACCAGAGGACGTTACTGGCGAATGGGTGTTTAATAATGGACCATTTTATATTATTCTAAATGTAGCGGTAGGAGGCAATTTACCAGGTTCACCAAACGCAGAGACAGTATTTCCACAAAACATGCTTGTTGATTATGTGCGAGTATATAAAAATAGTTATAACTAATAAAAAAAAGACAATGAAACAATTATTAAGAAAATTTAAACAAATTTCAGTACTTATATTGGCAA
>Ga0316189_10003572_pt1 | contig 15064 bp, 14 predicted proteins | sample LowCovwburrow_MG_FD_204930 | JGI IMG/M metagenome (GOLD analysis project Ga0316189, IMG submission 204930) | Coastal sediment microbial communities from Maine, United States - Lowes Cove worm burrow | ecosystem: Environmental > Aquatic > Marine > Coastal > Sediment | place: USA: Maine...
TCCGCGTCGCCGCAATACCATTCGTAAATAAAGCCGGATAAAGCCCAATATCCGCTGCATACCGCACAATCTCGACCAACTCGGTATGTTTACGTAATGTCGGATCACCCCCGGTAATTTGCACATGAGTGCCCACACCATAGTGTTCAATAATGTCATCTAAACGTTTGAGGACTTCTTCCAGTGGAATATCTTTTACTGATTGAGAATGCTCAGATAAATAACATAAAGTGCAATCCAAATTACAACGTTGGGTAATTTCCACTGCCACACAGCCAATGGTCTGCGTCCGACCTAAAACTTGATTGGCCGTATAGTGCTCACCCATTCTGGTTTGGGTTTTGAACATAAGCCCAGCATCATTGTTTTGATTATTATTTTTCATTGATAAAGCCTTGCTAACTCACTGCTTGCCTGATGCTGAACTGTATCAGGTTTTGCACGCAGGCTGTTATCGCATGCAAAAAAAAGCCCCGACCCTAATTAAAGAAGGGCCGAGGCTTTTTTAAAGTCTTAAAGACAGCTGATTACATCATGCCGCCCATACCGCCCATATCAGGCATTGCTGGTGCACCTGCTGCTGCCTCTTGTGGCGCTTCAGCAATCATCGCTTCAGTCGTCAACATTAAGCCAGCGACTGAGCCTGCATTTTGCAATGCCGTCCGTGTCACTTTCGTGGGATCAAGAATACCCATTTTGATCATATCGCCATATTCACCAGACGCTGCGTTGTAACCGTAGTTACCTTTGCCGCCAGCCACTTCATTCAAAATAACTGAGGCTTCTGCACCCGCATTCGTTGCGATTTGACGTAAAGGCTCTTCCATCGCACGACGGGCAATTTTGATACCGGTATCTTGATCATGGTTGTCGGCAGTTAATTGGCCTAGGCTACCTTCAGCACGAACCAATGCAACACCACCACCTGCAATAACACCTTCTTCAACTGCGGCACGTGTTGCGTGCAGTGCATCTTCAACGCGCGCTTTCTTCTCTTTCATTTCCATTTCAGTTGCAGCACCGACTTTAATCACTGCAACACCACCGGCTAATTTCGCCACGCGTTCTTGTAGTTTTTCTTTATCGTAGTCAGAGCTAGACTCTTCCATTTGTGCTTGGATTTGTTGAACACGTGCCACAATCTCATCAGCACGTCCCGTGCCGTCGATAATGGTTGTGTTCTCTTTACTGATATTGATTTTCTTAGCAGAACCTAAATCTTCTAATGTCACTTTTTCAAGACTTAAACCCACTTCTTCAGAAATAACCGTACCGCCCGTTAGGGTCGCAATATCTTCCAACATCGCTTTACGACGATCGCCAAAGCCAGGCGCTTTAACCGCACAAACTTTCACGATACCGCGCATGCTGTTAACAACCAAAGTAGCTAAAGCTTCGCCTTCAACATCTTCAGCAATGATAAGCAAAGGACGACCCGCTTGAGCAACGGCTTCTAATGTCGGTAACAATTCACGAATGTTTGAGATTTTCTTATCGAACAATAAAACGAACGGATCTTCAAGATCAGCGGTCATTGTTTGTTGGTCATTCACAAAATAAGGAGAAAGGTAGCCGCGATCAAACTGCATGCCTTCAACCACATCTAACTCATTTTCAAAACCACTGCCATCTTCAACAGTAATCACGCCTTCTTTACCGACTTTTTCCATCGCTTCCGCAATGATGTCACCGACAGAAGTATCTGAGTTAGCTGAGATTGTACCTACTTGGGCAATCGCTTTATTATCATCACAGGCTGTAGACATGCCTTCTAATTCAGCAACAGCAGCGGTGACAGCTTTATCAATACCGCGTTTTAAATCCATTGGGTTCATACCAGCTGCAACGGCTTTCATACCTTCACGCAGAATGGCTTGAGCCAATACTGTCGCTGTTGTCGTACCGTCACCGGCAGCATCAGAAGTATGCGAAGCCACTTCTTTGACCATTTGAGCACCCATGTTCTCAAATTTGTTTTCTAATTCGATTTCTTTCGCAACTGACACACCATCTTTTGTGATGGTTGGTGCGCCAAAACTCTTATCTAAAATAACGTTACGGCCTTTAGGACCTAATGTGACTTTTACTGCGTCAGCCAGTGTATTCACACCGTTGACCATTAAACTACGCGCATCAGCGCCAAACTTGACTTCTTTAGCAGCCATTTTATATTCCTCTTAAATATGCTTTTAAAATTGCGTTAAATTATGTAGAAGCTTAAGCTTAGCCTTCAATGACAGCGACGATATCGTCTTCTCGCATCACTAATAGCTCTTCGCCATCTACTTTAATTTCCGTACCGGCATATTTGCCAAATAGGATTTTATCGCCAACAGCCACATCCATTGCTCGGACATCACCTGAATCAGTAATTCTGCCTTTACCTGCAGCAAGTACTTCGCCACGGTCTGGCTTTTCAGAAGCGCTACCTGGTAAAACAATACCACCTGCACTCATTTTTTCTTCTTCCACTCGGCGAACAATCACACGGTCATGAAGGGGACGAATATTCATTTACACTATCCTCAAAAAATGTCTATCAAAAAAAGTTTGAACCCCATAGATGGGGCTAGAAAAATAAACTTCAAGTATTTAAGCAAAAAATTATCGTAAATGGCGGTCATCGTCTTCATCAACGATTTCACCCTCAATAATATTAGACTGATCTTGGCGCTGCGATGGCCTGTGATGCGGGCCATGCATTGAAAACTGACCATTTGCTATCAAGCGCTTAATCAAAGCCTGCCTGAATGGCGGTACTAATAATAAAAAACCAACGATATCAGTGAAAAATCCTGGTGTCAGTAACAGGCCCCCGCTGACCAATAACGCGACACCTTCAAGCATCGTCAATGCAGGCAACTGACCTTGGGCTAAAGATAGCTGTGCTCGCTGCATTGTACTCAGGCCTTGCATGCGTAATAAACCGGCGCCAATAACTGCTGTAGCCACCACTAAAAAGACCGTCCAGCCTGCCCCAATTTCTTCACCGACCTGGATCAAAAAATAGATCTCAATCAATGGCACTAATAAAAACAAGATAAATAAAGAACGAAACATCACGTTTCCCAGTTCATATGGTAAGACTTTATATATAGGGTCATTACTGACAAATTCAAGTGCCCGCCACCACCGAATCAATAAGTTGCATAAAAACAACAAAATGAAACGTTTATCGCAATGTCACAAAATTGTCATATCCAATTCATCATTTTGAAATATTTCGACGTTATTGTGTGCTCATTCGGATTGATTGACGCCGATTTTTTTATTAAATAACCAAGAGGATATCCCCTTGAAAATTAAATCTACATCTTTACTAGTCGCAGGCGCATTATTAACTACAGCAGTTATGCCCGCACACGCTAGCAACGAAGCCATGCTGGACTTATTAAAAGTCCTTCGCGATAGAGGCACTATCACGGCACAAGACTATGACTTACTCGCTAACGCAGCCAAAGCAGATAAAGAAGCTGGTGAACAAGCCAAAGCCGATGTTGAAAAAGTCGTTACTGCCGCAGCTTCATTACCAAAAATCACTACCAAAGGTAAAATACAAATAGAAAGTGCCGATGGTCAGTACACATTCCGTCCTATTGGCCGCCTTATGTGGGATTACATCGATACTGATGAAGATGGTTCTGGCCAGGACGATATTCGAGGCACCGAATTACGCCGACTTCGCCTAGGTTTTCAGGGTAAAGTCAAAGATTGGGGTTATAAATTCGAAGGTGAATTTAATGGTGGTGACACATCAGTAAAAGACGCTTGGATAAACTACAGTAGCCGCTTTGGTGCTGATAAAAACCGTCTTGGCGTTAAATTAGGTCAATCTCATATTCAGTATGGTTTAAATACTAAGCTGAGCTCTAAGTATATGACCTTCATAGATCGTCCCTTATTCACAGATGGCCCCGTTTCACCAGCACGTGAATCAGGTATCATTGTCACAACCGCTGCCGATGATTATCGTTGGATGCTGTCTTCTGGTTTGACGTTCGGCCAGCATGGTAATGGAGATCTCGGTGATGATGGAACAAACCGTGACAGCCAAGGAAATACAGTTTCTGTCAGAGGCTCATTCATTCCTTACATGCAAGATGAAAAGCATATGGTGCAAGTCGGTGCAGGTTATCTTAATGTCAGTGGTGCAGATGAATATAGGTTCCGTCAACGTGTCATCAGCCATCAAGATAAAACCAGACATATCGATGGTAGTGTTGCCAGTGGCGATTTAGATGACACTAATGGCTTTACAACTGATTTATTTGGTATCTACGGTCCTTTCCACACTATCTCTGAATACAATACCTACACGATGAATAGTAAGGACAACGATGACGTTGAAGTCGATAGTTATTCTATTGAACTCGGTTACTTCTTAACTGGCGAGTCAATGAAATGGAAAAAAGGCTACACATCAGGCATCACACCAAAATCAGAATTCGGTGCTTGGCAAGTAGCCGCACGATTTGAAACGACTGAAATCGAAGGTGACGTGAACGGTACTGATGAAGTTGATAAATTTACTGTTGGTTTGAAATACTACCCAACCAGCAATATTAGCTTCCTACTCAACTATGACAAAGTGACAGACCTAACCGTCAATGGCTCAAATGTAAACTATGAACCATCTGCATTGAAATTCCGTGCAAATGCATATTGGTAAAACCTGAAAAAAGACTTGTCAAACTAAAAAGCCCCGCTCTAGTGATAGAGCGGGGCTTTTTGCCTATGACGGACTGAATCTATCCATAACACATGAAGCGTTAAGCTAATCCCATACCCGCAGAAACCAACTATTCTGACTTATTGTGAAAGAGGTTCAATCTTCCCGTGATTCATCTGGTAAAATAGCCCGCAAATTAATCCAATCTACAAAGAAGTCTTACTGGTGAATAAACTGATTAAATATATCCTGCTCACGCTTATTATCCTAAGCCCATTGATTAGCTCAGCTGCGACCACACGCTATGTGTCAGATGAACTTGAAATCACCATGCGCAACGGCAAAGGCGTTAAATTTGGCATCAAGAAAATGCTGACAAGTGGTGAGCGCTTGAATGTGATTGAGGCAGATCCGTCGTCGGGGTATTCAAAAGTACGCACACCCAGTGGCGCAGAAGGTTGGGTTCTAAGCCGCTATCTCACCAATACACCCAGCGCACGTAACCGCGTCGCGCGCAGTGAACAAAAAACCGTAAACTTAGAACTAGAGTTAGCCAAAACAAAAGAAGAAATGCAAAGCCTTTCAACACAAAATAGTACGGCTGGCAGTCAAAATATGACACTGAAAGAAACATCACAGCGCCTTAAAAAGGAACTTGATGATCTAAAAAGAACTGCATCCAATGCTGTAGCGCTAGATAATGAGAACCGCCAATTAAAAGGGAAAATTCAACAAATCGACCATAAAATGCAATCACTGGTGTTGGAAAATGCTGCACTAAAAGACAGCGAGGCCAAAAGCTGGTTTTTAATCGGTGCCGCGGTACTATTCGGCGGCATTATCCTCGGTTTGATTATCCCTCGCATCCGATTCCAAAAGAAAAACAATTGGGGCAATATTTAAAACCCATTGAAAAACCTCAATCACCAATAATGCCCGCCCTACAAAGCGGGCATTTTTTTATCTATCACTTCATCAAGCTAGTTATTCACACTTAATTTGTCTAATTCCGAGCAACTATATATAATTTTCGATATATATGTTTTTCTATATGTGAATCCACTATGAACCTACAAGCCGATGATTTCTATTCTGCTCTCTCGCATCCAATGCGACTCCGGGCCGTCATTCTAATCAAACAAATGAACGAGCTTTGCGTCTGCGAACTCACTCACGCCTTAGACTTGGCCCAGCCTGTTATTTCACGTCATCTCGCCCAACTCAAAGAAGCGGGTGTGTTACTGGCCCGCAAGCAAGGTTTATGGGTGTACTACCGACTCAATGATGCACTGCCAAGCTGGGCACTTGATGTGATTCAAACAACCCATAATGGCGTGGCTAATTCATCACCCTACCAAGATGATAGGCAAGCACTTTGCACCATGTCAGACAGACCCAATCAAGCCTGCTGCTAAAACACTCTAGGAATACAACATGACAATACGCGTTGCAATTAACGGCTTTGGCCGCATGGGCAAACTCGCTTTACGGGCGGGTTGGGACAAGGATGAACTAGAATTTGTGCATATTAATGAAATTGCAGGCGATGGCCACTGCCATGCTCATCTCATTCAATTTGATTCAATTCATGGTCAATGGGGTAGTGAAAAAACCATCTCCAGTACTGATAACAGTATTACGATCGATAATCACACTCTATCGTTTAGCCAACAGGTGTCACCTGCAGAAGTGAACTGGAACGAACTTAATATTGATCTCGTGCTTGAATGCAGTGGTCAATTTAAAACTGAGCAACAACTTCAAGCTTATTTTGATCAAGGCATCAAAAAAGTATTAGTCTCGGCCCCTGCCCCTGAGCCCGCATTGAATATCGTCTATGGTGTCAATCATCACCTTTACGATCCTGCCCAACATCATATTGTGACCGCGGCCTCTTGCACTACCAATTGCTTGGCACCATTAGTCAAAGTCATGCATGAAAACATCGGCATCAAACATGGCTCAATGACGACCATTCACAATATAACTAACACCCAAACCATTGTGGATAAAGGTCATAAAGATCTACGCCGTGCCAGAGCCAGCAGCCAATCGCTTATCCCCACCACCACCGGTTCTGCCAAAGCCATCACCACCATCTTTCCTGAATTGCTTGGCAAACTCAATGGCTATGCCGTGCGTGTGCCTTTACTTAATGGTTCCATTACCGACTTTGTGTTTGAAGCCGAGCGTGACACTGACATTGAAGAAATTAATCAGCTTTTTGAAACCGCCTCACAAACTAATTTAGTAGGCATTCTCGGTTATGAAACACGGCCTCTCGTGTCAGCTGATTACACTAACGACCCTCGCTCAGGCATTGTTGATGCCCCCTCCACCATGGTGATCAATAAAACCCAAGTCAAAATACTCGCTTGGTATGACAATGAATGGGGTTACGTCAATCGCATGATCGATATCGCCCAAATGATGGCTAAATCGTTGTAACGCACTTCAGGATGTTTAGATTTTTTTTCAGAACAAGCCCTTTTTGCACGGAAAAGGTGAGCATATGTTCAATATGTGACCATTTGAGTACAAAAATAACGCTGTTATGGGAAAAAAGATGAATATGCTTAAAAGCTACTCAGTGATTACGGGGGCTTATTGGGCCTTCACTCTGACCGATGGCGCTATTCGCATGTTGATCGTGCTGTTTTTCCACCAGCTCGGCTATTCGCCACTCGCTATTGCCAGCTTGTTTTTATTCTATGAATTCTTTGGCATCATCACCAACCTCGTTGGCGGTTGGGCAGCCACACGGTTCGGACTAAAATCCACCTTGCTCATCGGCATGGCATTGCAAATCATTGCCCTATTGATGCTCACCGTACCGATTGAATACCTCACCATACTCTACGTTATGGCTGTACAAGCTTTATCTGGCATCGCCAAAGATCTCAATAAAATGAGTGCCAAATCCAGTATCAAACAGCTTTTCCCAGCAGACGCTAAAAACACATCAAACAAACTGTTTAAATGGATTGCAATCTTAACCGGATCTAAAAACACCTTAAAAGGCGCTGGCTTCTTTTTAGGCGGCTTTTTATTGACTCTCTACGGCTTCCAAACCGCCCTAATGATATTGGCTACAGGCTTATTGATCGCGCTTGTACTCGCCACACTCTTATTGCCCACCAGCCAACACGACACCCAGTACAAAGCCAAATTTTCACAACTGTTTTCCAATACCCCAGCCATCAATTGGCTATCAGCTGCTCGCTTTTTTTTATTTGGCTCTAGAGATATTTGGTTTGTCGTCGCCTTACCCATTTATTTAGCCAGCCAGCTCAACTGGCAGTTTGAACAAATAGGTGGCTTTTTTGCCCTATGGATCATTGGCTATGGTCTTGTGCAAGCTTGTGCCCCAGCAATATTAAGCCACCGAAAACAAAGTCATCACCCCGCTGATGGCAAAACCACCCAACAGCTTGCTCTGCTCTTAATGTTCATTCCGATTGGCATTGCATTAGGTTTATATCTAGATCTCAAACCTAACGGGATAATTATTGGCGGCTTAGCGCTCTATGCCATTATTTTCGCCCTCAACTCAGCCGTCCATTCCTATCTGATTGTCGAATGGTCTGATCACCAAAAAGTCGCAATGAATGTGGGCTTTTATTATATGGCTAATGCCGGGGGACGTTTAACGGGCACTGTCTTATCGGGCCTCATTTATCAATACTACGGCTTTACTGCCTGCTTAATCACTTCAAGTTTATTTCTTGCGATAGCCGCTTTAATCTCAACTAAGCTTCCTGAACATTCAGAAGGTTCAAATCAAGCGGGTTGATAAGTCGGGCTACAACGCTTCAGCCGTTAACGGATTTAACGCCTGATCCCGCAACGCGACCAAGAGTAATTCGCCATCATCATCAACGCGAAATTCACCATATTTTGCTGGTTCATATTTTTCAGCATGACCCTCTTGGAAGAAAAAAGCATTGGTCGCAAATTTCACCCTGCCATCGCGAACCCGATAATCCAACAGCATTTCACTGTTATGCAGGGCCTCGCCTTGATGAATTCGCACAAAACTAGCGACAAGCTGCTTATCAAGAGATACAACGACCTGACCATCTGATGCATTAACATCATGCCGCCAACGTTTTCTTTGTTCAACTTTTGGCAAAGCCTTATAAATATCGCGTGATAATGCAAAATCCAGCGCCATATAATCACCTTGCATCAGAGAGCGAGGATCAACCGGTGCGAGTTCAATAAACACCTGTTTACCTGTCGCCAAATGCTGTTCTTTGCCAATAATAGCCCCATTAATTAAGCCTAAAGCAAGAACCAATCCCAGTAGTGCAATAACGCTACGCATCTGACAGCTCCTGATTAAAAATCGAACTATGAAGTAACAGCCAGCGAATCAGTAAAAGCATCACGCCAATGATCAACAAGGTCATTGATTTTTCAAGCAAGGTGATCTCAATAAAGTAATAATAAGCAGAAACATAAAACAGCAAAGACACAATACCTAAGCCTATCAACACTCGGTTACTACTTGAAAACCCAAGTATGATAATCATCAAGCCAACGTTAATGCCATTGGCCTCCAACGAGGCAAGACCGATAACCAAGGTCGACACAAACGCCATCAGCGCAATGGGGCTAGCCAGCCCGACTTGATATTTTCTTAACACTTGCCACACCACATACAACAAAGCAGCACAAGACAGTGCCTCGCCCATCCAAGGTCTAATCCCATAATCTGTAACGTTAGCCGCAGAACCCCAAAACCTCTCCCCCTGTAAAAACAGTGCTGATCCTTTAATTTGAATCATCGCTAATACAAGACCATAGCCTATCGCATTGAACATTTTCTGATGTCGAGGACGCTTAAATTCATTAAGCCAAATCCAAGCCCCTACCAACATTACGATACCGCTGAACAGATAGGCAATGCCGATCTCATGCAGTGCCATTGAGAAAGAGAACGCGGCAAAAAAAGAGGAAAATACGCGATGTACAAAATTCGACATGATGAGCGATAGAACAAGATTGAGTACCGCACAGAGTGCCCATATCCAAAACCAACTCTCATCGGTCATTTGCAATACGCCGATAACAATTAAGACTTGCCCCGCTAAGCTGACTGCAAGACCAAGATGCTCCAAGAAATCAGACCCTTTCTGTCTAAAAATATAAAATGCAGCCGCCACCATGAAGCCACCGATAATAAGACAGGCTTGCACATTATCAAATAAGCGATCGAAAACGAGGGCTATAAAGGCAAAAAGTAAAATCGATGCTATCCAGGCAGACACCCCCAACAGTGTTTTAACATACCAAGGTGAATCAATTTCCCCTCTTTCTGGCGGTTCGCCTTCGACCAATTCATGGTCTCGCAATTTCGCCCATAGTTCGCTCGACTGGCTCATGATTGCAATTCCTCATTAACCCTTTTAAGCCAAACCGCAGACCCCGCTCCCAAGCCAAGTACAATAATGGCCAATAATAGAAAAGTCCCCTCATCAGCATCACTTAAAATATATTCCGAACAGAACGCCACCGTCACCACAATGCCCGACAAACAAAGCCCAGCTAGCATAAATAAATCAGGCTTAACTTTGCGGTAAATAAAATAAAACAACCCCATCCAGATAAGCCAAGCAACACCTGTCGGTGAATTAACAGAATCAAATATCCCAACAAAACACAGCCATGTCATCGATAACCCGCTCCCGACAGCAAGCAAACGAGGTGCCCAACGTGGCTGCAACCAATCCCAAATGCGAGCGCAATACTCCCATAGCAATAAAGCCGCTGTGTTTAAAGAAAATACTATCCAGAGTAGTGATTCCTCTGAATAAAATAAGACACCCAAAAGGCCTCTAAATGTTTGGTAATACAACAAGATGGAAAGGTTGAGCAAGCTAAGCCAAACTATCCACAACACTGAAGAACGCGCGACAAAAGCCCACGGCAACATCAACAAAGCCCAATTAAAAAATAACTGCCAGGGATCGGCGCCAGTTTGATATGTCTGGCCGTATAACGCCATCAAAGCACCCAATAATAGCGTTGAAACGATTAAAGACAGCGGGCCAATTATTTTATGATCCCCAAACTTCCAATAAGCAATGACCCCAGCGACCATCAATAGCTCAACCATCGCAAACTTAGCGAATCGGCCCAGTTCCACCCAGTTATAAGCAACAAAGAAAATCGCTGCCACACCAAAGGCCAAACCACCCAAGTAGAGACATAAACTCTCAACAAAACCTCGCCAAGCTTTGCCGCTAGGGTAAACCTGAGTCAAGATTAAAGCCCGCTGAACGTTTTCTTTAGGTAATCGTTCCTGCTCGATAAAGTCGATTATTTGCTGTCGAGGTGTTGCCATCGGTTCGTTATTTCACTCCGTGTGTTTAGAACTCACTCAGTTTATCGGACATTTAAACATGAAACGAGTCAATAAGGGCTCTGATATCTTTCCTACCTTTTCGATGCGCCTAATAACAAATCATTCTCAATTGGAATGTATTTTGATGCTGAATTAATGAGTGAAGTAGAGGTAAACTTAGGGACTCCATAGACTTCGACCGCCGCATTGAAGTCGTGCCTAATTTTATCCACCAGCAAATCAAAATCGCCATCTCCCGATGCTAACACCACCACATCAGCATCTTTAGCGTACTCCATCGCATCAAGCGCGATACCGACATCCCAATCGCCCTTTGCTGAGCCATCAACGCGTCGGATAAAGGGCTTCAATTTAACCTCAAAGCCAATCGCTCTCAGTATATTTTGGAACTGTCGTTGTTTTTCATCATCACGATCGATAGCATAAGCAATCGCTTTGACAACCTGCCTGTTTGCAGTCGCTTTCGCCCAAAATTGATTGTAATCAAAGTTCTGACCATAAGACTGCTTTGTCGTGTAGTAAATATTCTGCACATCAACCAATACAACTAATTTTTCCATAGACTATGTAACTCGATTTCCTGATTGATTGGTTAAAAGGCTCCGGCCCCTTATTTCGTTTAAGTCTTAACTTTCAATACTTTTTCTTTAAACTCACCTATACAATAATTCGCCGCAATCATAAGCTCTTCTTTTAGTCTCTCGGCATTGTCAGCCAAAAGCATATCATAGCTAGGAGAGCTCGCATCTTGCTCGGGATCCCTTGAGCAATAACCCTCTGCTACTTGAGTCCTGGTTCTAGTATCTATAACCCGTAGCTTTGCACTGTAAATAACTTTATAACTGTCCCAATCCGTTGGAAAATAAACCAAACTCCAATTGATAGTCTGCACATCTATAACATAATCAGACTCACTATAATATCTTGATAAATCAGATGCTTTTGTTGATGAAACAACCAGTTCACTTGTTTTCACCTCCATGTCATTAAGCATATTTGAGAAGGCCTTTGCCAACTCTCCGCTAATATAGTCCGCAGGATCATCAACATCATTTCTAGTTATAATTTTATTGCCTTCACTTATCATTGCCAATGCACCAATAGCAGCAAACATTGCTTTACCAGCTGTCATGGCAGCAAAGCTGGGCTTTTCACGTTTGGTGGTTGTAAGGCTGCTAGGTGAAGTTGGTTGCAACTTATTCATGTCAAGTGGGACTGTTTTTGTGCTGGTGCATCCAGATAGAAAAGACAAGAAGATAGCGAGAAGAATTATTTTTTTCATATTTGACCCTATATAGTGATTTTGAGACCTATATTTCACATGGGTACATCATACGAATCAAAGTAAAATCACATCCATGTGCAACAAATGCATTGTAATTCAAGTGCATGCTAATTGAACAGACTACTCTATCAATAGGGTCAGCGAATCTGTTGGTATTTAACGGAAAAATAAACAGGCGACACTAATTATCTAGAGGAGAGAGGCGAGCCCTTTTCATAGGCACTGATAAACTCGGGCCCAATTTATTTCCGCTTCAACTGCTCCAAATCCCTAACCGCGCCTTTTGAAGCTGACGTCGTTAATGCCGCATAGGCTTGCAATGCCAAGCTAACTTGGCGTTCTCGGCCAACAGGTTGCCAAGCATCATCACCTTTAGCTTCCATAGCTACTCTTCGCTCTGCCAAAACTTCATCGCTCACATCGACTTTAATAATACGGTTTGGAATATCAATCACGATGGTATCGCCTTGTTCAACCAAGCCAATGGTGCCCCCTTCTGCTGCTTCTGGTGAGGCATGACCTATAGATAAGCCTGATGTACCGCCTGAGAAGCGTCCATCGGTTAATAAGGCACACGCTTTGCCTAGGCCTTTTGATTTGAGGTAACTGGTTGGGTATAACATTTCTTGCATACCCGGGCCGCCTTTCGGGCCTTCATAACAAATCAATACCACATCACCGGCAACAACTTGATCAGTCAAAATCGCGGTCACCGCGGCATCTTGAGATTCAAAAATCCGTGCTGGGCCAGTAAACGTGAGGTTGTCATCATCGACACCGGCAGTTTTAACGATACAACCTTCTTCAGCCAAATTACCGAATAACACGGCAAGTCCGCCATCTTGGCTATAGGCATGTTCGATATTACGGATACAGCCACCTTCGCGATCCAGATCAAGTTCAGGCCAACGCGTTGATTGGCTAAAGGCTGTTTGGGTTGGAATACCGGCTGGACCGGCCGAATAACGTAAATGCGCCACTTTACTATCGCTGCGCTTCACATCCCACTCGGCCAAAGCCGCTGCGACGCTTTCACTGTGAACAGTAGGAATATCAGTATGCAATAAACCGCCCGCTGCCAGTTCTGCCAAAATACTCATCACGCCGCCAGCGCGATGGACATCTTCCATATGATATTTAGCTGTAGCTGGCGCCACTTTGCACAAGTTGGGAATCTTACGAGACATGCGGTCAATATCGGCCATCTTAAAGTCCACTTCGCCTTCATGGGCAGCCGCTAATAAATGTAAAACCGTATTGGTCGAACCACCCATCGCGACATCTAAAGCGATGGCATTTTCAAAGGCTTGTTTGTTGGCAATTGAACGGGGCAACACGCTGTAATCATCTTGCTCATAATGCTGTTTGGTAATTTTAACGATTTGACGGCCGGCTTCTAAGAACAGTTCTTCACGATCAGAATGGGTCGCTAATAAAGACCCATTACCCGGTAAAGACAAGCCCAATGCTTCTGTTAAGCAGTTCATCGAGTTCGCCGTAAACATGCCCGAACACGAGCCACAGGTTGGGCAAGCTGAACGCTCAACTTCTAAGACATCTTCATCACTCACCGAATCATCAGCGGCTTGTACCATGGCATCGACTAAATCTAACTTAACGTCTTTACCTGCTAATTTGGTTTTACCGGCTTCCATCGGGCCGCCAGAAACGAAGATAACCGGAATATTAAGGCGTAACGCCGCCATCAACATGCCTGGGGTGATTTTGTCGCAATTGGAAATACACACAATCGCATCGGCACAATGGGCATTGACCATGTATTCAACAGAATCTGCGATGATGTCTCGTGATGGCAAGCTGTACAACATGCCGCCATGACCCATCGCGATACCGTCATCCACTGCAATGGTATTAAACTCTTTTGCCACACCACCAGCACGCTCAATTTCGCGCGCAACCAGTTGACCCAAATCTTTTAAATGAACATGACCGGGAACGAACTGGGTAAACGAATTAGCAATCGCAATGATCGGTTTACTAAAATCATCGTCTTTCATCCCCGTCGCACGCCAAAGCGCGCGTGCGCCTGCCATATTGCGGCCCGCGGTCGATGTTTTAGAACGATATACTGGCATGATGATTCCTCAAATTAAGTAAATTGATGTTAACTAAAGGCTTGTTCAGTCACATTTAATCTCACAAATTTTACACGCAACTTTGCAACCTTGCTGAGACTACGATAAAAAGAGCACTATGACAGACGAGATAAGCCCCATTTCAACGCAAGATATTGCCACCACAACCAGTTGGTTTCGCCATGCTGCGCCCTATATCCATGCCCATCGTGGCGCAACATTTGTCATCTCGGTTGATGGCAAAACGATTGCATCGAATAACTTTGACAACTTAATTCATGATTTAGCATTATTAAATAGCCTTGGCATTCGCTTAGTGATTGTTTATGGTGCACGTCACCAAATTGAACAGCAGTGTCAGCAAGACAATATTGCCGTGCAATATCATCAAGGTTTACGCGTCACTGACGATGCGAGTCTAAAGATCGCCAAGACCATCGTTGGCCAACTCCGCTTAGAATTTGAAGCCAAGCTATCCTTTAGCTTACCTCACACCCCCATGGCCGATGCCCAAATCCGTTGCAGCAGCGGTAACTTCGTTACTGCGCAGCCTGCGGGCATTATTGAGGGCATTGATTTGGGTCATACTGGCCAAGTTCGTCGCATTGATATCCAAGCCATTGAGCAACAACTTGATTTAAATA
>Ga0316189_10003573_pt1 | contig 15063 bp, 13 predicted proteins | sample LowCovwburrow_MG_FD_204930 | JGI IMG/M metagenome (GOLD analysis project Ga0316189, IMG submission 204930) | Coastal sediment microbial communities from Maine, United States - Lowes Cove worm burrow | ecosystem: Environmental > Aquatic > Marine > Coastal > Sediment | place: USA: Maine...
AAGAAGCTAAGTGTGTATTAGGCTGTTTCCGGTCAGGTACATAACGAAAATCAATTGGAAACTAAACATGTAGAAAGCTTTGTAATTGCTTGTTTGGACGGGAGTTCGATTCTCCCCGGCTCCACTTAAAAAGGCCACCTTTGGGGTGGCTTTTTGCATTACGCCAGGCGAATCGAAGCCAGCGCACCAACTCGCGCCTTAGCTAAAAATGTCTGCAAGACATTTTCTTTACGCTCGGCCGTCTCCGGTTCCACTATATAATGATAAATGCTAGGTATCCTCTGTTAAAGGGAAATATCACCCTGTAAAAGATATGCAGTAACCAATGTCCTCATCTCTCCTTGGGTTAATCCCACAGGGGTTTCGGTTCGATATAGGGCTTTGATTATTTCCCTATCAAAAGTGTTAAACTCACTTGCTGCACCTGGGCACATGACGCTCCAGGTTTGACCATCGCAATAGGTATCGGAAGTATGACCTAAACCTATGATATGACCAAACTCATGCTTAAAAAGAGCTTCATTGCCATATTCCATCCAGATACGACCATTGAAGATATTATAGCTTCCATTGCTATCATACAGAGCGAAACCTGTGAAGCTACCTTCCTTGATAAAACTGTACATATCGGACCACTCATTTATAACCGATGAGGATGGACCCACAATCAAATGAACGTTAGATTCTTCTTGGGTGTCTACAAGCAATATGTTAGTTCCATCTGATAGAAAGGAATTAAACTCATCTAAATAAGCCTGAATTGTTTGTTGGTAGTCTGTAGGTAAATCTCCTTCCATAAACAACTTTACTTCACCCTGCCATTTTTCGCTTACTGCTCCACCACTGGCTGTAGGGGATAGCTTATAGGTCAAATAAATGTATTCATCAATAAAACTCTTCTCGAAATTTGTAAGAGGACCATCATCGACGTCCAACACATTTAGGGTAATAGTTGCCTCTTTCTTTGCTCCTTTGCTATCGCTTACACTGACTACAAAACTTATTGTAGGCGAAGTTTCATAATCAAGAATGGAATTACTCTTGGTACTTATATCTCCTGTTGTTGAGCGTACCACTAAATCAATATCTGATTCTAGCCTGAAGGTTAAACGATCATCATCCTGGTCTGATGCCACTATGGTAGCAATAGTTTTAAAACTCCCTACATTTTCAGAAACCTCAAATTGCTGATTAGCCATAATCGGAACAGCATTTTGTGGAACGGGCTCATCAATGATAACTGAATCCTCCTCCGTACTACAAGATAATACAAGGAGAAAGATCATTAAAATGAAACTTTTTGACAAATTTGATGTTTTCATGGGATTGTGCTTTTTAATGTGTCAAATCTATTCTCATGGGTAATATAATAAACCGATTATCTGAAAATAAAACTTCTTCTCAACAGTATATCGCAATAACCCACCTGGTCTACTAAGTCCTTGCTTTCGAAAGTATGAAAAATAATAATCCAGATAAAAACTTACCTAAAAAGAATTCATGTTTTCTTTAACTGGTATAAAAGTTTTTCTAAAGGCCAAAGTCACCTATCCTCACCTTCATCAAGATTTTGGAAAGCGAAGCGGTGAGCATAAATTTCAAAGCCTCGAAATACCCTTTTAATAATTCATTTGGTCCTTGTCCGATCCACAATGTATTTTTCGAATTTTTTATCGCTTTCCATAATCTCAAAAAAATCATCGATAAAATCTTTAGCCTCCGCGAAGAGCAAAGGGTTCTGAAAAAATTGCTCTAAGCCATCTACAACAGCAAATATCCCATCTTTGGACGCAATGTATTTTTGCCTTACGTCTTGCAGCAGTTTGTCATCGCGTTTATAGCCTTTATAGGCGCGCTGTGTCACCTCGGTGATATAACTATTCATATTCTCTATCCCAGATACCGTGGCATAAGGGGCATTTACAAGCCCAGACATGTCAAAGTCGTAAGGAATACAGACATATTTATTTTCGACAAACAATAGCTTTTGATTGTGACCGCCTCTTGTCGAGAAATCGGTATTCCCGATTAAAAACTGGAAAAAGGCATTTTGCAGGGAAGCTAGGTCATCCTGTTGCAGGGGATGCACCTTTCGTGACATCGCTCTACCCTTGTGGCGTTCGGCGACTTTGTCAATATCTTCGATCAGAATGGCTTTAAGGTTATGTTTCTTTATCCGTGATCTTATTTCTTCCTCAAATTCAATATTTGCCAAGCGTGTCTTAAAATGGTAGGGAGAAATTATTTCGTATAACTTGTATGCCATAAATTCCTTTATCACCAGATCATCTTTATCTTTTTGCAATAAACAAGGCAAAACCAGCTTTAGCTTGGTGTTGCCTTCCAACATTGTTGCTTTTGTTGCCTTCTTCTTTAGCTTTACTTTTAAGGGCGCATAATAACAATTTTGACGTCGATGGTTTCCACGGGCCCTAAGCTTAATTTTTAATGTATCCCAAGAGCGCTCCCTATTTTGGATTAATAAAGTGGAGCTGATGTAAGTACTGTCATTGGTGTTTTTCTTAATGTCCTTTGTGGAGAACTTTAATTGCATGGCAATGGGTTCCTGGTCTTGAAAAAAAGAGTCCGAAGTTGCTGCACTACTTTTTTCACTAACCTCAAGCTGTGCCGTGGTTATTTGGACAGCTAAGAGCAGCAATACCAAGAAATAAAATAGCCTTTTCATTGACATATCATTACATTGAACCTTTATAAAGCTAATGAATTATAGACAGAGTAGCTATAAGCGCTATGCAAACAAGATTTAATTATCGGAATAAAGCATATAAATAGGCCTAAACCCTATTCCACTCCAGGGGCATATAACAACTCCATTCCAGTGGAAGAACGGGGCTTAAACCCTTCCCAAGTTTTTTCGTTTGAATCTTTGGGAAGATCTAGGTACTTTGCATAATCTTCGCCTTTTAAGTAGGTACCCAAAAACGCAGTCACAAAGTGTTGGTTGATATTGTTTATTTTTCGTTGGTCCCATGAAGGTTCTGCGTAACGGTAATATTCATCAATATGGCGTCCGGGTTGTAAGGCTGCAGCCGGTGGAGGATTCGGCGCTACGTTATGCCGTGCATTTTTATAGGTCAATAAATACCGATCTGCATTAATCGTCCCTTCATAAATGGCCTTGATTCCTTTTTTGTAGCCAGAAATATCATCTTGACTCCCCGCCACAAAAAAGGTTGGGGTCTTTAGCCCTTTTAAGCCTTCGGCATCCCAAACCCCACGTTCCATGCCCCAAGGGGCAAAAGCGACTACAGCCTTGATGCGATTGTCTTTGCCACCCTGATATTCAGGATTGCTCGCCAATAGTTTGGTAATTGAGGTACTGCCAGCCGTCATACCGGTAAATAATTGACCCAGCCCATCTGAATAACCCGCCCCAGCAACATTAAGAACCCCATAACCGCCCATAGAATACCCCACAATAGCTGTGTTATCAGTAGCTATTAATCCGGCAATTTGGTCTTTGCTATCTGCTTGTCCCAAACGTGCCATTTCGTCAAGCACGAATTGGATGTCATGGGCGCGGTTTAAGAGCGTACTTTGAAAAGGGGCTGCATCCTTAAAGGAAGAATCGGTATGTTCAATAGCGACTACGATATAGCCTTTAGAGGCCAGGTTTTCGGTCAAATAGGTCATGAGGTAGCGTGAACCCACATACCCGTGGGAGACTATAATCAAAGGGAATTTCCCCTCAGTCGTTTTAGGCGGGGCATCGCGTAAGGCCCTACCCTTAAAGGTAAAGGGAATCAACGGACGCAACGAATCCCCTCGGGTCCCCATGACCTCTTCATAAGTGACCGAAGCTTCCGCTCCCGAGGCGAGCTGTGCAGGGTACCACATTTCAACGGTCAGTTTACGATGGTAAAGTGGGTCCTTACCCTCTTTTGAATTCAATATATCCACTTGGTCTTTATGTACCAATTCAAGGGTACGAACCCCAAGGGTATGGTCGCCTCGTACGGCAAGTTCAGGTGCATCGGGCATTGCGTCACCGTATAAAAAATCATCTTGCGCACTTAGTGTAACGCTAATAAAAAAGAACAGTTGTAAAAATAGAAAAGGAGACTTAGTAATTAAATGGATATGCATCATAAATGGTTTTGTATGGCTTTAAAAGTAAGTAATTGGGGTAGTAAATCAATGTATCTGTTACCATTTTTTGAAATTCAACAGATTAAACTACCCAGTGAACAAATTTAATTTTTTCTTAACGTATAAAGTGTGATGTTTATGGGTTGAGTTTGAATTGTGATTAACCCAAATTTCGTAAATTAGTAAGTGATTACTACTTGATCTCGTTGAAATTACTTTTACCAATTCGAAATCAAGGACCCCTGGGAGTAGGTTATCGTAGTAAAGTATAGCAGTATGGTAAAAAAGAAAACACTATTGATTCTAGTAGCTGTCATTATTGCTGGTTTTGGTATTGGCATCTACCTACAGGACTTGAAACACCGGGAAAGCACCATTGCTTACTGGAAGGCCAACCGCCACAATATGGAAAGGCTACAAAACATCCAAAAATTTACCATCCAATTGAATGCCAAAAATTGGAGGGCCATGCGGGATAGTATTTATGACCAAATGGATACGCTGGTCATTCTGCGCTTTAGAAATGAGATGGATAGCCTAAATGAAATACGGAAAACATCCAAAGAAAAATAAAGGATGGTTTGATGCCACAAAACATATCCCTTACCTAGTTTGTCTTAGCTTTTTTTACTTTATACTCCGTATATTTTACTACGTTCAGAACGCATCCAACAACACATAAGCCGTCTTCACTGTCTCAATTTCATTGGTGACATCAGTCCAAGCAAAATGGACTTTATACCCTACCAACTCCATCTGCGGGAAACCGGTTTTTCTAGAAGCGTCTAATCATCTTATTTCTGAAAACATTCGTATCGGTAAACGGTGATGTAATAAACTGAAATAATAGGAGCTTGATTTTAAGAAATTGCAAATTGATATCAATCAACTACGAAGTCATAATGTTAAAAAAAGTGGTAGTTCATCGAATATAAGTTAATTTTCATCGAATAAAGGTCTGTTTTAGATAGTTTCGCGGGCAAAATAATAAAGTCCCTCTATGAAAGTTGCCCGCTCCAGAATCTTTAAAATGAATATCATTTTTATTGTTGTTCTTTTAACCATTTCCTGTGATAAAGAATCCGATTTGTTAGTGGATTATGTGCATTCTGACAACTTACATAAAGAGAAATTAGATGGGTTGGCTGTAGAGGATTTTTCTAAGATAAATACTGATCAAAGCGTAGTTGTCGATGCAATGGCAAATGAAATATATATAGACTAGGAGAACCTATCCAACAACACATAAGCCGTCTTTACTGTCTCAATTTCATTGGTGACATCTGTCCAGGCAAAATAAACTTTATCCTTAACAAGTTCCATTTGAGGGAATCCAGTTTTCCTTGAGGCGTCCAATCTACTTATGATCACTGGAACCCCTATTTTTCCAGATTTATGAACCTTTACCCCCATAATCTGAGCTTCCGTATCATTAGTTTCCATCCAGCTTACAATCGCATTTTCAGAATCAATAAGTGCTATATCCACTCTTCCCATTACGTTGGATGTACCTATACGTATAGGTTCCTCAAAACTTTCCCCTCCATCGGAGGAAAAAACCACTTTTACCTTGGCCTCATTATTCGCTGCTGTAAACCAAGCAACCACCAGGTTATTAGCTATAGCAGCAGATTTCGGCCCGTTTACCGGGCAACCCTTGATTTGCCAATTATCATTGTATATGGCTTTTGGCGTTGTCCATTCTCCTTCAACAAACCTTACGATAGCCATATCCCTAACCTCATCTTCCGACCTGTCTCGGTAGATTACGACAGGTCCGTTTGCTGTAATAGCAGCCGTTGTCTGGCAACAATCACAGGTGCGATCATCCAATAATGCCTCATTACTTACCATTCCCTTTGAAGATACTTCAGCTGATCTTATTGACATGGCTCCACCATGCTGATCATGACCTGAACCTGACGTATTTCGCCCATCTAACCAAGTAACGAAAAAGGAGTCCTCTTTATAGGGTAATAGGGTTACAAAGCCATGCTCGGTTTTTGTAGCATCTGAATGTAATTGCATATTAGTTACCCATTGTGATTCGCCTTTCGGCAATACATTCAACCTAACATCATAAGAAAAAGTTTCTGTAGCTGACTTTTTTAAAACATGTGAGATCAAATTACCATTATTTTCAGCTATCATAGGAAAATCGGCCCAATTCACAAACCAATCCCTATCCTGTATGATCAGTTGTGGTTCTTGCCATGCAGCATCAATCAATCTGGTATGTTTTAGCTGTGTCGTGGAATCATCGACTTTTTCAACCCAGGACATAAGGGTGTGTTCTGTATTAGAAAACATATTAGGCAAAGAACTGTTGGGCCCAGACGGAGCGTCAATATAATTAATTAAAACAGCTTCCTTTTTAGATTTTTCAGCACATGAAACAATCAAAAGAAAACAGCATAGCCCAAGTAATAGTCTCATTAATCAATATTTTTTAATTTCTCAATAATTTCAGGCGAATCCCAAGCTATTGCCCCTGAAATCTCATCAACCTTATCTCCATTTTTATTATATATAAAAGTTTTTGGCAAGGCGTTGATGCCTAGGTCTGCAAAAGTACCTGTATATCTTATATATGTAAATTCAAACCCTTTCCTTACTTTGAACGCGTTTATGATTTTTGCCGACTGATCCGTAGCCAACAAAAAAACATAGTCTTCTTTTCCCAAAACTTCTTGCGCCTTTAGTAAAGATGGCATTTCTTCAATACACGGCCTGCACCATGTAGCCCAAAAGTTAAGCAGAATCCTCTTGCCACTATAATCACTTAAAGTAACTGGTTTTCCTTCTAAATCTTCATACCCGATGGCAGAAACAACCTCTTTCCCAGCGGGTTCATTACTGGTAACTTCCGCTGCATTTTGCTTATTTGTCTCCTTACAGCCATTCATAGACAGCAGTATCATGGCCAATACAAAGAATTTTACGCTCATATTCCTTTGTTGAAGTTAAAAGCCCAAGGTAACTAATTTTACTTGTTTAAAAGGCTACAAAACATCCAAAAATTTACCATCCAAATGATTGCCAAAAAATGAAAGCCATGCGGGATAATATTTATCATCAAATGGACACGCTGGTCATTTCGCGCTTTAGAAAAGAGCTGCATAGCCTTAATGAAATGCGGAACGTATCCGATAGAAGTGACTAAAAATTTTATACATAAAAGAAAGAAACCTATACTGGGATTTATTCCGTGACCACGCCAATCTCCGCGAAAGAGGTTCTATAATCGTCCCCAGCTACTTTAATTCCCCTTAGTTTGATATATCTTCCTTTAGTTGGTTTGAAGGTTACCTTTTGTTCTAAACGACTATTAACGATATTCGCAAATTCACCACGGACCACCCTTTCCCAGCTTATATCATCCCGACTCACATAAAACTCATAGTTGGTTATGATGCCAAAGGGATAACGCTCCTGTATGGGAAAATAGGTAAATCCTTTTAGGGCATAGGTTTTCCCCAAGTCGATCACCACTTCCTGTATGGTCGTCACGCCTTCATCAGTGGCCCAAAATGTCTTTGGATCATCATCCATCAATTTATTGGCCTCGAACATATTTCCCGTAGTCGTATGTATTACTTCCCAATCTTTTTTGGAAATATCAAAATTCGCTTGTGATACTTCAGTCTGTTCTCTATTTAAGGGATCAATACTTACCGCCTTAATTGTGGTTGGGGTGCTGATAATAAAAGGCTTTTCATATTTTGTTGAAGAACTACCAGGTTCACTGCCATTCAAAGTATAATAAACGGCCACGTTCTTATCAGGAACAGCTAAGCTCACCATCCCGTCCCGATTTCTTATGATCTCAGGTGTAATCAGTAGATTAGGTGCTCGGTACATTTCAATATTTGAAATGGCAATAGGTCCTTTGGCATCCATAAACTGTACTTTGATTTTTGTGGCCTCCACGGTATCAAAACGCAAAATACGTTTGTACCCTATTGTTGTTTGTCCATCTATTTCTTGCCATGACCCATTCACTTCTGCAGATACTATATAATTCTTTACGCGCTGCCCTAATGGAATATATTCTTGCAATAAAATTCGATTGACCTCGGTAGGCTTATCAAATTCAAAAGTGATTGCCGCTTGTGTAATGCCATTATTTGTCGCCCAATAGCTTTTGGGGTCCCCGTCATTCACATTTTCGGCCTTATATTTTACATTGCCTCCTCGATGATCCGTCGCAGTCACTTGCAGACCTTTTGCCAGTTCGGTCTCAAAATCATTGTCCAATTGCTTTCTTAGTGCCATTACTTGTTGCACATCTTTTTCATGTACCAATCCGCGCTTGTTGACAGGAAAATTCAATAGCAATGAGGCATTTCTGCCTACTGAGCGGTAATAGATATCCAAGAGCTGCGGTAAGGTCTTTACCTGATGATCTTCCGCAGGATGGTAGTACCAACCTGGACGAATGGAAACATCAACCTCAGCTGGCAACCAATGGGTACCATCTTCATGGCCTGAACGCAATTCAATATATCGCGGCCAGCCCGGATGAATCTCATTCCGTCGCATAATACTCCAATTGGTCTCATTGGCCCAACCTTCCTCATTACCCACCCAACGAATATCAGGTCCGCCATCACTAAAAATAACGGCATTGGGTTGCAGATTGCGTACGATTGCCTCTACCTTATCCCACTCGTAATAGATTTTATTGTCAATTTTCCGCGTTTCGTTCGCGCCACCATAATAACCAGAACCCCCATTGGCACCATCAAACCAAACTTCGAAAACCTCGCCGTAATTCGTTAGCAACTCCCTTAATTGTTCATGAAAATCAGCCACATATTCCGGTTGACCATAAGCCTCATGGTTTCTATCCCAGGGAGAAAGATAGACCCCGAATTTGAGTCCGTATTCCTTACAGGCTTCTGACAAATCCTTCAATACATCGCCTTTACCTTCTTTCCACGGTGAATTTTTTACCGAATGTTCCGTGGTCTTGGTAGGCCAAAGGCAAAACCCATCATGGTGTTTGGCCGTTAATATGATGCCCTTCATACCAGCCTCTTTAGCAACTTTTGCCCACTGTCTGGTATCCAAATTGGAAGGGTTGAACAGTTCTGGTTTTTCGCCTCCCGTGCCCCATTCCATGTTCGTAAAGGTGTTCATATTAAAATGTACAAAAGCATAGTATTCCAGCTCATGCCACGCCAATTGGCGTTCTGATGGTAAAGGGCCGATTGGTTTTAGTGACGCTGTCTTATTGCAGGCTTGTACATAGACCAAAAGCAGTAAAACTATAAGCCTAAATTTTTTCATATTCCATGTTTTGCAATCCTTAATTCAACCCTTCCGACCCTGACGGTACCGTCATTTTTTATAAAAGAACAAATAGATATCACCACAACTAAACTACATAACATATTACTCTTCTGCCTTACTTAATAATTCAATTGGATATTCCACCTGTTTGCCCGTAGCCTTATCCTGTGGCATTTGTGCCTTCACAGATTTTAAATAATAGGTTAACACACTTGCCATTTCCTTTACTTTATCCTGTTCTTCGGATATTAAATTTTTCGTTTCCCCAATATCCAAGCTTAGATTGTACAGTTCCATTCGCCGGTCGGCGTGAAAATAGATGAATTTCCAATCCCCTTTTCGTACTGCACTCGAGGCTCCGATGCCAGGACCATCCGGACCCCATTCATTGGGGTAATGCCAAAACAAGGGTCTTTCTTTTATACCTTCTTTTTTCTCTTCTTTGAGTGTCGATACAAAACTTTGTCCGTCAATGGTCTGAATCGTTTCAGCCCCTTCTACACCAGCCATTTCAAGAATAGTAGGGTAGAAATCCTCGATAATCACGGGCACTTCAGAAATAGTATTTGGAGCCACCTTGCCTGGCCATTTTACCAACATAGGTTCCCGGATTCCCCCTTCATAAACTGAACCCTTACCACTTGCCAAGGGCAAATTATGGGTATGCGGCTCTCCTCCCCTTGCTACGGCACTCAAGCCTCCATTATCAGACATGAATAGAATAATCGTATTCTCAGCTACTTTTTTATCCTCTAAATAATCCATAATATCGCCCAAACTTTTATCCATCCCCTCAATCATCGATGCATATTTTGCCTCAGTGGAATCCATTCCTTTTTCAAAATATTTCTGCACGAAACGGTCATCAGACATAATGGGTGTATGTACGGCATAATGTGCCATGTATAGGAAAAAGGGCTGTTGAGTAGCCACCACCGAATCCAAGGACATCAGGGCTTCTTGGGTGATGGCCTCAGATAAATGGATATTCTTACCATGATATTTTTCCAAACCAGGAACCGCCCACACTTCCTTACCTTCTTTACCATTGCCGAAATTATCGGTTCCCAAATAGCTCCCTGGTGCTCCTGCGGCATGGCCTGCGATATTCACATCAAAACCTAAATTCAAGGGATGCTCTCCAGGAGTTCCTATGGCCCCAAAATGTGCTTTTCCAGAATGCACCGTATAATAACCGGCATCATGTAAAACCTGAGGTAATGGCCTAACATGAACCGCTTTTGGGTAACCAGCAACTGGACTCATTCCGTTTACATTCCATAAGGGAAACTCCAGCGTAGGATGATTATTTTCCATAGGTTGGATGCTGTCTTTTCTAAGGGTCCAATTCGTGACCCGATGGCGTGCGGCATTCATCCCTGTCATAAGACTCACGCGGGTTGGTGAGCAAACAGCCGTTGCATAGGCCTGGGTGAACTTAATGCCATCGGCTGCCAAACGTTCCATATTGGGTGTCTGATAAATTTCATTAAAAGGTGTCTTCGTATCCCAAAAAGGCACCGAAGTGTCTTGCCACCCCATATCGTCCACTAAAAATAATACTATATTGGGTTGTGGCTCCGGTATTTCATCCGTTTCACAGGCGCCAAAAACAATCGCTAAAACTAGTATCACCCATGCTTCAATTGTGATACCGCTAGAGTTATGAATTCCCATACCTTAATTTTCTGTTACTCTAATTACTTTCTATGACCGCACCGTCTTCCCGGTACAGATCGATCTTTCCGTCCAATAAAACCGCCAAAACCGTCATTTGTTCGTCTAAAACATGTTCGGGAATCTTGATATAGGTTATCCCCGGATAATGGCTCCAATATACCTTGCCTACCACCTGATGCGCCAATTTTGTCCCTTGGCCAACCACCCAAACCCGATAGATCTTATTCTTTAACCCACGGATGACAACTTCCCCCTTGGAATCACCTTTTACAAACAAATAGAGTAAGGTAGCATCCTTGGACAAGGTAGTGGGGCCATAAAAATGTTCTTTGGGTATTCCGGCAACCGTACCATAAATGGCCTCCTTGTGCTTACCCGTCCACCGGCCTAGATCCTTTAAAATTTTCTCTTGCTCATCAGGAATAGATCCATCTGCCTTAGGGCCTATATCCAACAACAAATTACCACCATTTGACAGCACATCCGCAAAGATTCCAATAATCTGATCGCTGGTTTTATATGCGTGGTCGTTCTTTTGAAATCCCCATGAATCGTTCATGGTCATACACAGTTCCCAGTACTTGCTTTCGGGGCGTGTAATAGGCATACCTTGTTCCGGGGTGGCATAATCCCCCTGATCTCGAAGTCGTGAATTCAAGATGGTATTCGAATTTTTATCGAGCAATAGCTGCCTTACCTTTGGGGCCTGCCATTCTTCAGAAGAATGTTCCCAATCGCCATCGAACCAATAGAGGTCGGGATTATAGTTTTCGGAAAGCTCCTTTAATTGCCCTTGGTAATAGTTTAGGAATCTTTGCCAACGTTTGGGCTCATCGACACTATTGTAACGCAAGGAATCCCTTGTAAAATGCGTATAATCCGGATACGACCAATCGGGTAATGAAAAGTAGATACCGACCTTTAGATCCTTTTTACGTAAGGCATTTACAAAGGGTGTCAGGACATCCCTTTTAGCAGCGGCACCTTTTACCGCATTGAAATCGCCGAACTTCGTATTCCATAAGGCAAAACCGTCATGGTGCTTGGCAGTGATGACCGAATATTTTGCCCCACTTTCCTTGATCAATTGAACCCACGCATTGGGATCATAGTTCTTCGCAGTGAAACCCTTGGTTTGTTTTAGGTAATCTGTATGGGAAATATAGCCATTGAAGAACGACCAGGATTCATCGATGCCATCTACCGCATATAATCCCCAATGAATAAAGACCCCAAGCTTGGCATCTTTGAACCATTGCATTTTTTTCTGATGGTCGGGTACGGAATCCTTGAGCTGTGCCTGCATCGCAAGCCCAGTCAATAATACTATTATAGGAAGTAGGTTTTTCATAAAAGCGTTACAAATTATATTTAAGGACCGTTTTTGACACCTTCAAAATAGTTTTATTATCGTTCAAGCTGTTCATTTAATGTGACTTTTTTGTTTTTAGGCAAATCCACGACAATCTCCATATCGGCATACTTCACTCGAATGGTCTTTTTTTCTTTCGCCTTTAAACCCAATTGCACCAAGAGGCCATCTTTCCATTCGATATTGACTTCGATATCGCCCCGGGCCTTTACACCCGAAATACGTCCCTCTTTCCAGCTGGGTGGCAGGGCTGGCAATACCCTGACGATGCCTTCATGGGACTGCACCAAAAGTTCGGCAACACCAGCGGTATATCCAAAATTACCATCTATTTGAAAAGGAGGATGCTCGTCGAACAAATTATCGGCTATTGAAATCTGAAAGAACTTTTTTATATTTTCCTCGGCAGATTTGGCGTCCAACAATCGAGCATTGAGATTGATCATCCATGCCCTACTCCACCCCGTTCCTGCTCCGCCATGCTGTAATCTATTAGCTATGGTTTTTTGGGCTGCGGCAAATGCTTCTGTATTTTCCGATGTTATTTCATCGCCAGGATGCAAAGCATATAAGTGTGACATATGTCGGTGCCCTTTTTCAGGTTCTTCGTAGGGTTCGTTCCATTCCAACAAACGGCCATCTTCCCCGACGACCACCCCTGGGAATAGTTTCGCTCGTTTATTTTCAATTTCATTAGTAAATTTATCATTGACCCCTAAAATTTGGGATGCCTCCAATACATTATCGAATACCTCAGCGATAATCTGATGACCCATGGCGCTCCCAAAAGAAACAGCGGCCGAATTGCCATCAGCATTAAAATAGGAGTTTTCAGGGGAAGTTTCCGGAGATGAAACCCAAGCCCCACTTTTTTCATCCCATACCAACCAATCCAAATAGAATTCCGCAATCCCTTTCATTATGGGATAGGCCCTATTTTTAAGGAATGCCTTATCCTCTGTGAATCTATAATGCTCCCAATAATGTTGTGCACACCATCCGCCACCATGAATCCAAGAGCCCCAATAGGCCCTCTCGGCTCGCATAAATGGAGTAGCCCATAAATCGGATGCATGATGCGCCATAGTTCCCCTGTTTATGCCATATTGATTTTTTGCTGTAATTTTTCCCCTTTCCAAAACTCGGTCTAGATAATTAAAAAAAGGCTGGTGCAATTCGCTTAAATTAGTGACTTCTGCAGGCCAATAATTCATTTGAAGATTTATGTTCAAATGGTAATCCGCATTCCAGGGTGCCACAATATGTTCATTCCAAATACCTTGCAGATTAGCTGGATTGGTGCCCGGACGTGACGATGCTATCAACAAATACCGGCCATATTGAAACAATTTTGCCGCCAAATCAGGGTCATCATGACCTTCTTTCATTCGCGATAATCTTTTATCAATTGGAAGACTATCCAATTCCCTTCCTCCAAGATCCAAAGTAACCCGATTGTAAAAACTGCCATGGTCTTTTATGTGGGAGCTTAAAATTGATCTAAATGATTTTTTGGTTGCATTGGCAATTGTTTCTGTGTTCTTAGTCTCAAATTCCTTTCCGTGATAGTAAGAGGTGTTGCCTGCCAAGAAAATCGTTGCCTTCCGAACACCTCGTAATTGTAATTGCCCATCTTTTGCGCTTATGGTACCCGATTCATGCTTCACTTTCAATCGGGTTTCAAATTTTACCCCGTAATCCAGAGGAAATGGTTTTGAATTCCTTTTACCCCCAAATTGGGTCACCATTCCTTTCATACTGATCTCAGTATCTGAAGGATTTCGCGTTGTCACGGTTGGCCGACCCCCATCTTTTGGACGGTCAAGTTTTAGATTGAAATTCATACCCTCTTGTGAAGTGGTCGCCAATTCAATGACCAAAATATCATCAGGATTTGAAACGAAAACTTTCTGTGTATATTCATTTCCATCGGAAGTATACTTTACAGTAACCACAGCATCATCCAAACTTAATATCCTAGAATAATCATCAACATTCTTATCCTTTAGAAAATCTATATACAAATCGCCCATGGTCTGGTGCGAACGAACAATGGTCTTATAGGAGAATTTTTCCACTATCAAGCTATCAACTTCATGGGTCTTGCCCTCTTTTAAAAGTTTTCTTATCAGCTGCAAATCCTCTGGTGTGCCTCGGCCATCTCCCCAATCGGCCGCACCCGGCCACATGGAATCTTCATTTAATTGAATTCGTTCATGGTTGGGGTCACCGAAAACCATAGCACCCAATCGACCATTACCAACAGGAAGTGCCTGCATCCAATCTTGGGCAGGTTGTAAATACCACAACAAATTTTTGGGCTTTTCCTCTTTATTAACTGAATCTTTACAGCCACTCAAAAAACTACAGCTGAAAAGAATAAAAAATATTAAACAGGCCTTTTTAATATTCATGGTTTTGGGTTAAAATGAAACTAAGCAGGAATATTCTTAAAAATACATAATCATCATTGTTCTAATGCATTTTATACCAAAAGTATTTTTAGAAATCCCGGTTTTAAAAAATTTCCTATAACTTTAAAATTTGAACTTTTACATAAAAACACATTTGTACACCATAGTAGACATAGAAACCACCGGAAACGG
>Ga0316189_10003574_pt1 | contig 15062 bp, 15 predicted proteins | sample LowCovwburrow_MG_FD_204930 | JGI IMG/M metagenome (GOLD analysis project Ga0316189, IMG submission 204930) | Coastal sediment microbial communities from Maine, United States - Lowes Cove worm burrow | ecosystem: Environmental > Aquatic > Marine > Coastal > Sediment | place: USA: Maine...
GTTCATTGATCTGTTAAACAACAGGCCTAAAACGCCCTCGTTGATTTCGGGGGTGTTTTGGTGGTTTTATGGGGGTGTTTTGTTGGTTTATCTGTATTTGTAAAATTTAGCTGAGCCAAAGTGCACAGGGACAATTTCATCAGATGGCCAAAGGTTTTGACGAGATAAAGACTTAAAGGCCGGATGGGAAAATAAGAAGTCCGTGTGATCATAAGACAATGACCGGACCAAATCGAAAACCAAGGCCGGAGATGTATCAAGCGTGCTCACCAAGTTTGCCTTAATGCCAAAGGTTCGGGTGTTTTCGTTAGACCCGGGGTAGGTGCCGCCGCGAATGGTGGTGCGTTCAAGGTAAGGGAATTTTTCAACCATTTTCGTGACGGCTGGTCCCATGACATCCACCAAAACGGTCTCGCATTCCGATGCTGCTCTTTTCATGGATTCATTGGGGTGGGCAATTACGTAAGCAATGGCATCGACTTTATTGTCGCACAAAGCCCCGGAAATTTGAGAAGAGGTCAATTCATAGGCTTTCGCGAAGTCTTTGTTTGTCCAGCCTTTATACTTCATGAGAAGTTCCATGCTGATGTGTTGTCCAGACCCCGGATTGCCGATGTTGACGCGTTTGCCCTTTAGGTCGTCAAACGTCTTAATCCCCGCATCTTTGCGGGCTAAAATCGTGAAAACTTCTGTGTAGAGGGATAAAACGGTCCTAAACCGTGGAAAAGCTCCCGTTTCTTTAAAATGTCCGTAACCGTTTGCTGCGTAAAAAAGGGTGTCGGCTTGGACGATGGCGAAGTTTGCTTTTCCCGTTCGCATTCTATCGATGTTGTCGACCGATCCTCCCGAGGGTTCTGCAACGCAGGGGATTGTGTTGTTCATTTCATTTTTAACAGCATTACAGATCGCAACGCCCGTTGGATAATAAACGCCCGCTTTACCGCCCGTACCAATAACGATGCCTCTGATATCATCTTGGGCCTGGCCCTGAAACGGGATCAAGGTGACCAAGGCTAAGCCAAGAACAAGGAAAAGATTTTCTCGGAGCATTTTTTACCCCCACGGTATGATCAGTGAACAGTTGCCATCAATTATACATGAAAATTCTATCATGACCATTGGACGCAAGCCATTTTGCAAGAAGATAGCAAAGTGATGCTGTGTGAGACAAACGAGTGGGGAAAGCTTGGAAATTGTGGAGAAAACACAAAATGGCGGAGGGACGGGGATTCGAACCCCGGAAGGGCGTTAACCCTTGCTGGTTTTCAAGACCAGTGCATTCAACCGCTCTGCCATCCCTCCGCATTTTGGTATGGCGTTCTTTTAACGGTCACTTGGAAACCGCGCAAGGGGAAAAGTGCTTTAAAGGGGCTGCTATTGAATTGTTTTGATGGCAGCCCTGAAAGCATCCCGGTCTTCTTCGGTTTCAAAGTAAGCCGCAACCGTCTTTTGATGCAAAGTCGTGTTGATGGATTCGATTTCAACATCCCACTGATTTTTGCAATTTTCTTCCAACCAATCTTCAAGCGCTGAAAGAGACGCGGAGGTTTTAAATTTGATACCTGTATGTAAACTCATGGTTCTCTATCCTTATCTCTGAATAAAGTAGTCTTATATAACTATAATTATATACGAAATAGATAAAGATCATTCATTATTTTTTGTCATAAATCATAAAAAAAAGTCACGAGCGTCCTTTGAGGTTGGTACAGAGGCGAGTCATGCGCTAAAAGTGTACTCAAATGAAAACAAACAATGCAGATTCGAGTTTGAACAAAATTCAGTCGCTCTCCCTTCGAGATAGCGATGAAAATACTCATGATGAGAAAGCGAGCCCTGAGCTTGCTCTTGTCTCGGGCTATAACGAACCTGCGGTGCTTTTAAATCCCCAAGACGGAACGATCATCACCAATAGCCATGCCCATCGCATTGAGCATCTCTTTAGTGGAGAGGTTGATGGGGAATTGGCGCGTTTGGGAACGGCTGCGAATGATTCCGGTGGTGTTGTTACGGCGACGGTCTCCTTGTCGACGATTGCGGGTCAGGTGGTCTACCAAGTCACCGTTGTGCCGCTCATTATGGGCCACAATGTTTTGTATCTGTTTATTGATCAAACCTTGAACCATAACCTTCGTGATGCTCTGATTGAATCGCGCCAACGTTTTAAAGACTTGGTCGAGGTTTCCAGCGACTTTTCTTGGGAAGTCGGTGCCGATGGCTGTTTCCAATACGTTTCGCGGACCGGGGCATTGGGGTATGATTCCGATGACTTCATTGGTCGCTTACCCGAAGAATTTATGGTTGGATCGGATGAGTTCGATAATATTCCGTTTCACACCAAAGACGTTGTCGAAGACATTGAACTTTGGATGCATCGTGCCGATGACACAATGGCCTGTGTCCAAGTTTCGGCAAAGCCTTTTTTAGACGAAAACGGTGCTCACCTTGGGGTGCGGGGGATTTGTCGTGACGTGACTCGTGACCGAGAACGCGAAACAGCATTATCGCAAGCCCATCAACGCGAACAAGTTTTGGGCTATATCGTCAATACCATCCGCGATGAAATTAACCCCGTCGATATGATGGGGGCCGCCGCCGCCGCTACGGCCCGTGCTATGGGCGCAACGGGCTGTGCCGTTTTGCGCCGTGAAGAGGTCGATGATGGCAAGGATGACGATCAACTGGTTTACTCCCGAGCCGCCGACTTCGGTACGGGGGGACCAGAAGAATTTACAGATGATTTTTTAAACTTTGCGGCAGGTGAGCGTGGATTACGTGAAGCCAAAATTGAGGGGTGGCATGTGATTGCTGGCCCCTGTCAACATGCCGGTACGATTAACGGCGTGATTTGTCTGTGGCGTTGTGATGACTGGTCAGATGATGCCAGATTGATGGTAAGCGATATCGCCGGGCAACTGGGCATCGCCTTGGAACAAATTACCAACCACGAAAGCATTGTCCGTTTGTCGAGAACCGATGCGATGACGGGGCTGTTAAATCGCCGGGCTTTTTACGAAGATGAATTGCCGCGTCGCTTTAATCGTTTGGCCATTGATGACGCGTGCGGGGCTTTGTTTTTCATCGATATGGATAATTTCAAACTGGTCAACGATATCCGTGGACACCAAGCCGGTGATGAAGCGATTTTGGCGTTAAGAGATTTGCTCCATGACTTTGTCCGTCCCGGTGACTTGATCGCACGGCTCGGCGGGGATGAATTTGCTTTGTGGATGGATGGTGTCGAAGAAGAAACGACCAAAAAGCGGTGTCAAAACCTGATCGATGCCGCCGAGGTCCTTGATCAATATTCTGGAAGCCAAGAAAAACCATTGGGTATTTCTGTTGGCATCGCGGTCTATGCCCACCATACGGGTGAAAGCTTAGAAGAACTGTTGGCCCGAGCAGATGCGGCGATGTACGATGTTAAAAATGATAATAAAGGTGGCTATAAATTAGCGCCACCTGCAGCCTAAGGGCCTGAGTTAAGGAAGAAATAACGTGTTCAAGTCATTGATGGACAAGGTTCTCGGGAAAAAACCGATCGAATATACTGAAGCCAAAAAACTCGCCCGACACAAAGATGTTAAGGTGCGTTTGAAGCTTGCCCAACGTGAAGATCTGGTTCCAGAAATTCTTTACTTTCTCGCCGAAGACCCTTCACCACAAGTCCGTCTTGCGATTGCTAAAAATATAGCCTCTCCTCGTCAGGCCGACTTGCTGCTGTGTCGGGATGAAGACGATGGCGTGCGGACGGGCCTTGCGGGTAAAATCGAAGCCATTTTACCAGACTTAAGCAACGATGAAATGGATGCGGTCAAGCTGGCGACCCACGAAGTCATCAAGCACCTCGCCCATGATCAAGCGACCCGTGTGCGGCGTATCTTGTCGGAAACGCTCAAAGACATTGCTCATGCGCCGTCAGACGTTATTTTGCGCCTTGCGCGTGATGTTGAACTGGTGGTCTGTGCCCCGGTTTTAGAAAATTCACCCGTTCTGACCGACGAAGATATCGTCAATATCATCACCAGTGGTCCTGTGAAAGGGGCTCTGAGTGCCATTTCAAGGCGTCGAAACGTATCAGAAAACGTCACCGATGCGATTTCCAACACCGATGATGTTGATGCCATTGCTGAAATGTTGGGCAATACGTCGGCACAAATCCGCGAAGACACCTTAGACAGCCTCATCGATCGCGCCGAAGGTATTGAGCCTTGGCACAGTCCATTGGTGAAACGACCAAAACTTTCCCGGAGTGCTGTGTTGCGGTTGGCGGAGTTCGTGGCTGAAAATATGTTGGAAGCCTTAAAACGACGCCCAGATGTTGACGAAGACACGGCTGAAGCCGTTCGTGAAGAATTTTCACGTCGGATCGAAGCCGCAGAACGCTCACGCACGCGTGATGAAGGCGGACCTCCGGGTGAGCGCGCGAAAACGCTCTTTTCTAAGGGGCAGTTGGATGACGAGGCCGTTCACGAAGCGGCTCAAGCCGGAGAAGTCGAATTTGTGAAGGCGGCTTTGGTTTTGAAGGCAAAAATTAAACTGGCGTGTGTGAACAATATTTTCGAATTGGTGAGCGTTAAGGGAATTGTTGCCGTGTGCTGGAAGGCCGAGTTAAGCATGACAACGGCTGTCGTGATTCAAAAACGCATTGCCAAAGTGCCTCCACGTGAAGTGCAGGGCAGTGTTGATGGTGAATATCCGTTAACCATCGAAGAAATGGAATGGCAGTTAGAGTTTTTTCAAGACTCAGCTTGAGGCGTATCGTTGTCGTCTTTGGCATCATTGGCATCAGGCGCCAGGTCTTCGTCTTCAGGGGTTCCAAACTTTTGAAGGGCAGCACCCAGTAACCACAACGTAGCCCCCGGCAAAACAGACCCCATAATCACCCAAATGCTAGACAGATCATCTGGATTTGAAGGGAATAAGGTATCCATCAAATAGTCGGTTGAATAAATGATCACCATCATGATGTGACCAAAAATAACCAGTGTTAGGGCGATGGTGAGAACCAGCCAACCAAAAAATTTTAGAATTTGTCCCATTGGAAAGCTTAATCCTTGTGCGAAAAAAAGGGGTTAGTCTTAGCCTTAAGTCATAAAAGTTAGCTCTTTAAGCCACGTCCACAAGGTAACCGTCAACGTATTTGCGAAAAAAAATGCAATAGCGTTGAGTGATGTCCTTGGGATTGACGACGATTTGGTATAAGAATGGGTAACTGATAAGCAATTAAGTCCCTGAAAAGGCTCCGAATGCCCAACACACTCATCATTGATGACGACCCAGAGTTTGAAAATTGCATTCGTGCGCACTTTGGTGGCAATACGGGGGGCGATGATAATAACTTTATCTTTGCCCACGATAGTGCCGAGGCCTTGTCGATCATGAGCACGCAAACCGACGATATTGATATCGTTGCCGTGACCATCGACAGCGATGATATTGGCGGTTTGGGTATCTTTCAAAAACTGACAGATAAAAGCCTGCGTGTTCCGCGGATTGCGTTGACTCAAACCCGCGATCTATCGGCCATTCGCAAAGCCATGAACCAAGGCGCCGTTGACTTTTTGACCAAGCCCGTGGAAATCCCTGATTTGTTGGCGACGTTGAAAAAAGTTTATGCCGATTGCGAACACCGCCGCAAAGCTTGGAAAACGGAATCTCAATTGGCGGCTATTCGGCGCGAAATGGATTTGGCCGGGACCATCCAAAAACGCATTCTCCCCAATACATTCCCCAACTCTGGGGATGTGGATGTTTATGCACAGACGGCTCCGGCCCAAGAAATGGGCGGCGATTTTTACGACTTTTTCGATATGCCAGGTGGTAAGACGGCTCTTGTCGTTGCCGATGTATCCGGGAAGGGCGTTCCGGCGGCATTTTATATGGCGGTTGTCAGAACCCTGTTTAGAGCCGCAGCCCCGATGTCTGCGGGACCCGCTGAATGCTTAAATGAAGTGAACCGCATGTTGATCGGTCACGATATTCCCAGCATGTTCGTGACCGTGTTTTATGGTGTTTTAGATACGAAAACATGGACCTTAAGCTATGCCAATGCCGGGCACCTGCCGCCGTACTTGGTCAGTGCCGACGGTAATGTAAAAACAATTGATAGCGGCGGCGGCGTGGTGTTGGGCTTTGATCATGGTGTCCCGTACGAAGAAGATTCTCTCATTCTCAACAAAGGGGATGGCCTGTTTATCTATACCGACGGCCTAACAGAAGCCTTTGATGAAGACCGCAATCAATTTTCCGAAGACCGTCTGATTGACTGTTTGTTGGAAAATCGTTCGCTTTCCGCCCATGCCTTGACCACCAATGTTTTTGCGTTTGTGAACAATCATACCGGCGAAGCTCCTCAGTCTGACGACATTACCTCTTTGGCCATTCGCCGTTTTTAAGAAACATCCATGTGACGAGCGTCATAGTTGACGGCTTCGACTCCGCGTAAGCTTTTGTGAATAAGAAACACGAAAGCCTCAAGGAGTTCATCTCATGGATGTCATCGCTGTCGTATCACAAAAAGGTGGTTCTGGAAAAACGACACTTACAGGTCATTTGTCCGTCCAAGCCCATTTAAGCGGACATGGACCCGTCGCCGTTATTGATACAGACCCCCAAGGTTCACTTGCTGCGTGGTGGAATGAACGTGAAGCAGAGGCTCCGTTATTCGTACAGACCACGCTGCATGATCTTCGCAATCATCTGGAAAATTTAAGCCAAGCCGGTGTGAAAGCCGTCTTTGTGGACACGCCCCCGGCCATAACCGGGGCCATTCACGAAGTGATATCGGTCGCCGATTATATTATCGTGCCCACCAAACCCAGCCCTCATGATCTAAGAGCCGTCGGTGCGACGGTGAAATTGGTCGAGGCCTGCAATAAACCCATGGTGTTTGTCTTAAATGATGCCTCATCACGGGCTAAAATTACCTATGAAGCGGCTATTGCGTTGAGCCAGCATGGCACAGTCGCCCCCGTTACGGTCCATCACCGAACCCTTTTTGCCTCTTCCATGATTGATGGACGGACGGCCCAAGAACTAGAACCCAACGGTCAATCGGCTACGGAAATTTTGGGTTTGTGGGAATATATCAATGCCCGGCTCAATAGTGAGGTTATGCCAACGGCAATTGGTCTCGATGCCGGACATCGTCATGATGGTGCAGCTAAGGTCAAACAACCCTTTGCCGCCACTCCACCACCAGCACCTATGTCTACAGCACCTGCGCCATCGACATCAGCTCTTATCGAAGACGATCAAGAAGAAGTTGAAACGCCGTCTTTGGTGTCTGTACAGCCCGTTAAGCCCCAAGCCCCAGTCTTGGAAGTCGTGCACGAGAACACCGCTGAACCAGATGACCTGTGGAAAGGCTTTGCCGAACCACCAGAAGAAAATTCAACGGATCAGTTGTCTGCATCTAAAAGTGGGACTCAGCGTTTGTTTGGTCGTCGTCAGTTTGGCCGTTCGGTTTAAGAGGGAGTGATTTAATGTCCACAGCATCAAAAGCCGCTCGATTATCTGGAAGTTTATTGCTGGCCCGTAAAGGTGAAGCCACGCCGGCTATTTCTCGCACCATACAAAATAATCCAGGTCTTGCTTGGGGAGGGCCCAAACATCCCGATGATTTTCAAGCGGAAATTCATGACCTTCATCCATCGCTGTCCCAAGAGAACAAACCTCGTTTGGAACCTCAAGAGAGTGTTTCTGATACCGTTGATTTGACGGTGCGCATTGATGATGAATTTTATCTGCGTTTGAAATACTTAGCCCAAATGACCGAACGAAATGTTCAGCATGTTTTGCATGATGCCTTGGAAAGGCACTTTAGGCGTCAAGGTGTGTTAAAAACCCTTAAGTTGGCTGTTAAACCTGAATAGTATGCCAAAAGGTGCATAATGATTTTTTATTCTTAGTAGATTTGAGATAATTCTTCATTATGTCATTGTGCCGTTACACCACCTGTTGTGGATGAGCCTTTCGCAAATCTCTAGGCTGTGGCACAACTAGACCTTAAGTGGATTCTTTTAAGGTTGTCGTCATGCGCATACTCATTGCCCTCATTTTATCGTTTTTTGTCAGCTTTTCGGCTTTGCCCAGTCATGCTGAAGGTCAATCCTTTAAGGGTTGGCTGTCTGAGCTTCGCCTTGAAGCTTCTCAAAAAGGTATATCTGAGAAAACCTTGGATGCGGCTTTGACGGACTTAAAACCGATCCCGCGGGTGATTGAACTCGACCGCCATCAGCCTGAATTTACGTGGACCTTTCGCAAATATATGGGCAATCTTGTGAACGAGCAGCGGATCAAAAAAGGCAAACGTAAACTGGCCGAAAATAAAAAGGCGCTTCAAGAGATCGGCAAGAAGTATGGAATTCAACCGCGTTTCCTCGTCGCCTTTTGGGGGCTTGAAACGGATTTCGGTCGTCTTGCCGAAGGGTATTTCCCAACCATTGCGGCCTTAGCCACCTTGGCTCATGACGGACGGCGCAGTTCCTTTTTTAGAAGCCAGCTCATCGCGGCCCTTAAAATCTTGGACGAAGGTCACATTTCGCCACAACGCATGAAAGGGTCTTGGGCGGGGGCCATGGGCCATTTTCAGTTTATTCCCACGACATTTCAGGCTTATGCCCAAGATTATGATGGGGACGGCAAACAAGACATTTGGGCCAATCAGTTGGACGCTTATGCTTCTGCCGCGAATTTTCTGACCAAGTCGGGCTGGAAAGACGATCAAACTTGGGGCAGGGAAGTCAAACTCCCCAAGGGGTTAAACTTCAATCTGGCCGATATGAAGGTGAAAAAGACCTTAGCCCAATGGCAAAAATTAGGGATTCGGCGCTTAGATGGCTCTGACCTTCCCAAAGTCGATATCAAGGCCAGTGTTGTGGTGCCTGCCGGAGCCAATGGCCCAGCTTTCCTCATATATCGTAATTTTCGGACCATTATGGTGTGGAATCGTTCGATCTTTTACGCCATTGCTGTCGGACATTTAGCCGATCGATTTAAAGGGGCAGGGCCGTTGAGCTCGCTTGGACCCAAAGGGGACAAGGGTTTGACGCGAGCGCAGGGGAGCCAGCTTCAGAAAGCTCTCAAGGCACTGGGCGTCTATAATGACAGCACCGACGGTGTGGTCGGTCCAAAGACACGCGCAGGCATTCGCAAATTTCAGCAGAAAGCCGGGTTGGTTCCTGATGGTTACCCATCACTTGAATTGCTGGAAAGTGTCAAAAAAGGTTTTTAGGTTGCACCTCTTTACACTTCATCAAGACCCGTATGCGATAGTTACGCTTAAATTTTCGCTAACTTGATTCTCGGGGTCCGTCTATGAGGCAAATACTCAATTTCCGCCGCATTCGCACTTTTGGTGTTCTTGTCACCGCGTGTGTTGTCTTAGCCGCCTGTGCGGAAACCCGCTTTGTCATGGCGACCGCGAAACGACTTGGCGACACAACCAAGCCCCAAGGTACTTACAAGGTCGGAAAGCCCTATCAAATCAAAGGGATTTGGTATTATCCCAGCGAAGATTGGAGCTATGACAGGACGGGCATTGCCTCTTGGTACGGCCCTAACTTTCATGGCAAGCCAACCGCAAACGGTGAAGTTTTTGATCAGTGGGAAGTCTCTGCGGCGCACAAGACCCTACCGATGCCCTCTATGGTCCGTGTGACCAACCTTGGCAATGGACGTTCCTTGGTGGTGCGTGTGAATGATCGTGGCCCCTTTAAGCCGGGCCGGATTATTGATATGTCCAAACGCGCGGCTCAATTGCTTGGTTTCGAAGGCCAAGGCACGGCACAAGTCCGCGTTCAGGTCTTGTCTAAGGAAAGCTTAAATCTGGCTCAGAGTTCCAGAACCCAACAGGTTCAACTCACACAGGCGGAAGCCCCGATCAAGGTCAAAACGGTGGCGTCTCAACCCGTTGTCAGCCAAAGCTTGCCCGACATCGTGCCCCGCCAGCCTTTACCGCAAAAAATCCCTGAAAAAATCAAAAATCCCGTGCAGCAGGTCCCTGTGACATTAACCCGCATGTACGTTCAAGCGGGGGCTTTTGGCGACAAAGCCAATGCCGATCGGGTGAGAGACCGTTTAGCGTCTATCGGGGATATTGTTGTCAGTCCTATCCCTGTCGACGGACGTGATCTTTATCGCGTGCGCGTTGGACCTGTTTCGAACGTAGGCGACGTGGATCGACTGCTTGCCCAAGTTATTGATGCAGGCTTTGTTGGTGCCAGAACCATTGTCGAAACCAATTAGTGGACCGTTGGCTCTTGGGCGCGTAAAATCTCTTCGATTCTTTGGTTTCCTCATTAAAGACGTATAAAAAATGCATCATCTTCGCCGTTTAAGCCTTTTTCTCGCCGCTGTCTTTTTCAGCTTGAGCACTCTTTCTTCGGCCTATGCCGTCGAAACTCCGGCGAGCCATGCTTACCTGATTGACACGACTACGGGCGCTGTTCTGTTGGATAAAAATGGCAGCGACCTTATGGCCCCAGCGTCGATGAGCAAGCTTATGACGCTGTTTATGGTTTTCGAGCGCTTGCAAGATGGTCGTTTGTCATTGGACGATAAGTTTTATGTGTCTGAAGATGCTTGGCGCAGAGGTGGGGCAAAAACAGGCGGTTCAACCATGTTTTTGGAACCTTCCATGCGGGTTCGGGTCGAAGACCTGATCCGCGGCATTATCGTTCAATCGGGAAATGATGCGTGTATCGTCGTTGCCGAAGCCCTTGGCGGCAGTGAAGAAGCCTTTGCCGTTGAGATGACGGACCGTGCACGGGCTTTGGGGCTTATGGATTCAACGTTTAAAAATTCTACGGGTTGGCCTCATCCAGAGCATCGGGTGAGCGCGCGCGATTTGGCGAAAATATCCCAAATTCTCGCCACACGCTTCCCTGAATTTTTCCATTATTTTTCTGAAAAATCGTTTGTTTACAATGGTATTAAGCAATCAAACCGGAATCCTTTGATTTACAAAGGTATGGGGGCAGATGGCTTGAAAACCGGACACACCACGGAAAGTGGCTATGGCTTAACGGCTTCGGCAGAGCGTCAAAATCGGCGCTTGGTTTTGGTTGTGAATGGCTTGGCCTCAAAAAAAATGCGTTCATCAGAATCCGAACGGCTTTTGGAATGGGGCTTTCGTGAATTTGGCAATTATGAACTGTTCAAAGCCGGCGATGTGGTCACCAATGCAAGTGTTTGGTTGGGCGATAAAGCCCATGTTGCGTTGTTGATCCAAGATGATCTGACGCTGACGTTACCAAAGAAGTCCCGTCGCGACATGAAAGTGACCGTGCGCTTCGAAGGACCGCTTCCGGCTCCCATTCAAAAAGGTCAACAGGTTGCGACCTTGACCATCACGGCTCCTGATATTGAGCCCCGTGAAATTGCGCTGCTTTCCGGTGACGATGTTAAACAACTCGGCCTCGTCGGGCGTCTCGGTGCGGCTTTTGACTACATCATTTGGGGCGGGGCTCGCTAAGGATACATCGCAATGGCCCGGGGTCGGTTTATAACGCTTGAAGGCGGCGAAGGGGCAGGGAAGTCTACGCAAATCTCTCTGTTAAAAGAAGCCCTGCAATCTCAAGGTCTTGACGTTCATATGACGCGCGAACCGGGCGGATCTCCCGGTGGCGAGGATATCCGTGATTTGCTGGTGAACGGCGATACCCATCGCTGGGAGCCCTTAACCGAGGCTTTGCTAAACTACGCCGCCCGTCACGAACATCTGAAAAAAGTCATTTCTCCAAAATTGGACGCTGGAACGTGGGTTCTGTGTGACCGTTTTTCTGACAGCACCATGGCATATCAAGGCTATGGGCACGGCATGGACCGCGAAATCATCCGTCGTTTACACCGCTTGGTGGTTGGGGATATGCGGCCAGACCTGACCTTGATCATGGATATGCCAGTCGATGTTGGTCTGGGGCGTGCCAATGCGCGCGGTGAAGGCGAAGATCGTTATGAACGCATGGGCAAGGACTTTCATGAACGTCTGCGCCAAGGTTTCTTGGAAATTGCCCATAAAGATCCGGGACGGTGCGTTGTCGTGGATGCGACCGGCGATATTGGGGCCGTGGCCATGGTTGTCAGTTGTGAAGTCGCCAGCCGCCTGAAGGTGGACATTTAAATGACAGATTACGATCCCGACAATTGGCCGCCAACGCCTAAGTGTAATCCCGGTCTAAAAGGACATGACGAGGCTGAGCAGGCCCTGTTGGAGGCCTTTAACAGCGACCGTATGCACCATGCCTGGTTGATTTCGGGGCCAAAAGGCATTGGCAAAGCGACTTTGGCTTATCGATTTGCGCGTTTTGTTCTCAATTCTGGTCCTGTGGATGCGGGGCCAAGCTTGTTTGGTGACGCGTTGCCCGTCGAAAAGCCGACCAGTTTAAAGGTTTCACCTGAAAATCCTGTGTTTCAGCGCATTGCGGCAGGTGGTCACGGCGATTTACTGGCGATTGAACGCCGGGTGAATGAAAAAACTGGCAAGATGAAGACGGTGATTGACGTCGACAGCGTCCGTGAAGTGAGTGCGATGATGACGCAAACCTCAGCCGAAGGCGGTTGGCGGGTCGTTGTTGTCGATGCCGCAGATGAAATGAACGTCTATGCGGCCAATGCGCTTTTGAAAGTCCTTGAAGAGCCCCCTAAAAACGCGCTGTTGTTGTTGGTCAGTCACAATCCCGGAAAATTGCTGCCCACCATTCGTTCGCGGTGTCGGACGTTGCAACTGCGCCCTTTATCAAACAATTTAGTGACGGAACTGGCGAGCGAATATGCCCCTTATGTCTCTGAACAAGATGCTCTTCGCTTGGCCCAATTGAGTGATGGATCGATTGGCCGTGCCCTAGGTTTGGTGGATGTCGGTGGATTAGAGCTTTATGCCCAATTGATGAGCCTTTTGCGCACTTTGCCACGCCTAGACGTCCAATCCATGCACGCCCTTGCCGATAAGGTTTCACGGGCCGGAGCCGATGAAGCCTTTCAGACCGTAACGGGGCTTTTGCGTTGGTGGTTGGAACGCATGATCCTGACAGCGGCCGGAAAAGGGTCCCCAGAAGGTGAAGATGCGGACTTCATGCGAGACTTAAGCAAGCAGGCAAGCCTTGAAAGCTGGTTCTTAGTGTGGGAAAAGATCAACTCTTTAGTCGCGCGGACAAACGGACTGCATCTCGATAAGAAGCAAATTATGCTCAATGCCTTTCTTGGCCTTGAAAACACCGTCCGGTCTGCACGCTAATACAATGAATTGATAAGGATGCTCCTTTATGGCTGCTGCGCCAAGCTATTATGTGACTACGCCGATTTATTACGTGAACGATATTCCCCATATCGGCCACGCGTACACCACGCTCGCGTGTGACGTCTTGGCGCGCTTTAAACGTCTTGATGGATATGACGTTAAGTTCTTAACGGGCACCGACGAACACGGTCAAAAAGTCGAAAAATCGGCTCAAGACAAGGGGATTGACCCGCAAACCTTTACCGATGAAGTGTCCCAACGCTTTCGCGAACTTTTGGGCACCATGAACTTCACCAACGATGATTTCATTCGCACCACCGAGGAGCGTCACAAAATTTCGGTTAAAGCGGTCTGGAAACGCCTTAAAGACAACGGTGACATCTATTTGGACAAATACGCCGGATGGTATTCCGTTCGCGATGAGGCCTTTTACGCGGAAAAAGAACTCAGCAAAGACGCAGATGGTAACTTTATTGCGCCCACCGGAGCTCCGGTCGAATGGGTCGAAGAAGCCAGCTATTTCTTTAAACTTTCAGCCTGGGGGGATCGTCTGCTTAAGTTTTATGACGAAAATCCAGACTTTATTTTGCCGAAATCGCGCCGCAACGAAGTGCTTAGCTTTGTCGAAGGCGGTCTTTTGGACCTTTCCGTGTCGCGCACCACGTTCAAATGGGGCGTCGAAGTCCCCGATGATGATGATCACATCATGTACGTGTGGCTGGATGCGCTGACCAACTACATCACCGCGGTCGGCTTTCCCGATGAAGACCATGGTGAGTTTAAGACCTATTGGCCTGCTGATCTGCATATGGTGGGCAAAGATATCTTGCGGTTTCATGCGGTGTACTGGCCTGCGTTCTTGATGGCGGCCGATATTGCACCGCCCAAACGCATTTTTGCTCATGGTTGGTGGACCAATGAAGGCGAAAAGATATCCAAATCTTTAGGCAATGTGATTGACCCTATTGAGTTGGTCGAGACCTATGGCCTTGATGCGGTTCGCTATTTCTTGATGCGTGAAGTGCCTTTTGGCAATGATGGTGACTTTTCTCGCTCTGCCATGGTGGCGCGCATGAACGGTGAATTGGCGAACGATCTGGGCAATTTGGCGCAGCGTGTTCTGTCCATGGTGAACAAAAACTGTGACGGCGCTATGCCCGCACACGGTGCGTTTAGCGATGATGACAATGAGATGCTTGCCCAAGCTCATGGCCTTTTAGAAACCATGCGCGGTCACATGGATAAGCAAGCGTTTAACTTAGCTCTTGAAGATGTGTGGCTGCTGATCCGCGGCTGTAACGGTTATGTTGATCGCCAAGCCCCTTGGAAGCTCAAAAAAGAAGATCCCGCACGTATGGGGACGGTTTTGTATGTGTTGGCGGAATGCATTCGCCATATTGCCATCGTGCTTCAACCGTTTATGCCGGACTCCATGAATAAGATGTTGGACTTGCTGGCTGTATCAGCCGCGCATCGCAGCTTTGATTATTTGGGCTCTGACCATGCTTTAGAAGTCGGTATCGCCATTGATAAACCCGAAGGCGTCTTCCCACGATTTGTAGAGGAAGAGCAGGGGGCTTAAAGCCGTGTCGCACATGTTGGTCGATAGCCACTGCCACTTAGATTACCCAGATTTTGCCGATTTGGACGAGACGGTCCGTCGCGCGAAAGCGGCAGGGGTCGGAACCCTGTTGACCATTGGCACCAGCATGCTCAAGTTTCCCGGCGTGTTAAGCGTTGCGGAGTCTCAAGATAATATTTTCTGTACCGTGGGCGTTCATCCCCATGAAGCGGGTAAAGAAGACTTGGTCACGCCCGA
>Ga0316189_10003575_pt1 | contig 15061 bp, 11 predicted proteins | sample LowCovwburrow_MG_FD_204930 | JGI IMG/M metagenome (GOLD analysis project Ga0316189, IMG submission 204930) | Coastal sediment microbial communities from Maine, United States - Lowes Cove worm burrow | ecosystem: Environmental > Aquatic > Marine > Coastal > Sediment | place: USA: Maine...
ACCGTAACCTCATTTGCATTACCAGTTGCTGCACCTCCACGTCCACCTGCAATTTCTGGAATCTTGCCTGCTTCCATTTGAGCTCTTGCATATGCTAATGTCAGCTGGTTGGAGGTCTTGATATTCAATTTTTTCATTATTTCGGGTCTGGGCACTTTGTCCTCAACCATTTTGATCAGCTTTGCACCATCAATTGATTTCTTTTTTGCCGCCATTTTAAATCTCCTTTTTGAACTGTATTGTTGAATATGTGCTATTAAAAAATTCTTTGATAAAAATCAACCTTCATTTCGTTTAATCAAATTTCTGGAATGGTTTGTTTTCGATATCCATTTAAATTACGAACTCCAGTTCGTTTTTTCGGTTAGTTTGATATAATTTCAACGATCCTCGGCATTACCATCTTTGTTTGACCTCAATGTTCAGTCGATATATGGTTCCAGTTGTTATCTTCATTATCGAAATTCAAGAGATGGAACTGATGACATGCGAAAGATAACCGGTTTTTTAAATAAGGCGTTCCTACCATTTCTCCTTATCGCTTTAATCCTTTTATCGAGCTTTTCAATTCGCAGCGGCGTTTGTGAGGAACTCAAGGATAACAAGGTTCTTGATGAAAAGGTTGAAAAATTCCTGGAGACCCATAAAGGCAAATGGCATGATTGGAATATACCGTACTCAGACGGTAAAATCCTATATGATCTCGTTCTTAATCACGGTTACAAGAAAGCTTTAGAAATCGGAACCTCAACGGGACTCTCGGCGATCTGGATAGCGTGGGCTCTTAGCAAAACGGGGGGAAGACTCATAACAATTGAAATTGATGAAGACAGATACAAACAGGCTCTTGCTAATTTCAAGGAGGCGGGACTTTCTGAATTTATCGATGCCAGGCTTGCAGATGCCCATGAGTTGGTGGAGAAACTCGAGGGACCCTTTGATTTTGTCTTTGTCGATGCAGACAAGGACTGGTCCAAGAATTATTTCACGGCGCTTGCACCGAAACTTGAAGTGGGCGGCCGTTTTACGGCCCATAACGCAAGAAATACCGGAATGAAGGGCATCAGTGAATTTTTAGATTACGTGAAAGGGTTGCCAAATTTTAAAACCACGATCGACACCACCAGCAGCTCCGGGATTTCGATCAGTTATAAGATAGCAAAAGATTGAGAGGCGTGATGGAAATGGTTCCGAAAATAATTGGCATAATTCTCGGTGTTGCAGCAGTCGGTCTCTATGCCTGGAAGTTCAAAGAAACGCCATTGTGTAGACCATGAATCATGTTACCTTTGGGATTCGGCGTAGGGTACGCTGCATATTGGATTATGAAACGATTTATATAAGGTAAATCCAGTCACGACATGTTCATCTTTCTCGACACAGGAACCACCGGAAACGGTTCCGCCGATCGCCTGTGTCAAATCGCCTTCAAAACCCAAGAGGGCCATACGGTTAACGAGCTCTTTAATCCGGGCATGCCCATATCCATCGACCCGGGCATGCCCATAACCATCGACGCCATGATTGGAAAACGCCTCACTGCACACACCCTAAGTTCCAGTTCAATAATCATGAAGTTGGGGTGATGCTTTGAGAACTGGAAAAATTATCGTTGTCAATGAGTTTAACCTGAGAGCCGCCGAATGGATCCCGTCTACTTGTTGAGAAGCCCTCGCTCTCCCAGATTGCCGTACCTGTGGTAATTGTCGCATATGCTTTGCTCTTGAAAATATTGCAGAAGCTCAAGCCGTCCCTCCATGAACACTTTTGTCCTGGAGATATAAAATCCTGTCTTGGCCGCTTCCTTCAAAACCGCTGCAGGAACGCGATCGGGAGACGCATAGCGGATACGTTGAACCTTGGGAATATATTGAATCAGTTCCGAATCGGTCTGGCGCAAAACCGGAGCGTCACCGACGATCCGTTTACCTTCCTTGTCATTTAGGAAACCGGTAGCGCTGTTTTTTAAATCCGCTGGAATGCTGATCACGAGGTCGCATCCCGATACTTTTACGGCCGCGATTCGGCCTAAAACATCAAACAGGCTGTCATCCTCGTGGAGACGGACCAAAACCGTACCGACCGGAAGATAGCGCAGGATATTATCCTGGCCGCGAAGGTGAAAATAATCTTTTTCTCGTGAAAACTCCTGCTCGAAGTTGTAAATGTAGCTTTTTATCGCCTGGACCGTTTTTTTAAGCTCGGTTTTAAATTCCTCATGTTTTCCCCAAAGCAGCTCCACTTTCCATTCCCTGGCCAGCCACAACAGGTAGTACTCTCCCTGGATCGCCCCGATCGGCGGCTCGGCGGTTTCCTCGAACTCCATGAGCTGAGAGACGTAGTTGGGGCCGCCCACTTTGATTCCGGCGCCCAGGGCCGATTTTCCCATGCCTCCGAAAGGCTGACGCAAAACGACGGCGCCGGTGGTGCCCCGGTTGATATAGAGGTTCCCGGCTTTAATGCGTTGTTTCCATTTTTCCTGCTCGCGTTTGTCAAGGCTTTCCAAACCCGACGTCAACCCGTAACCGGTCTGATTTACCAGATCGATGGCATGATCCAGATTTTCGGCTTTCATCACGGCCAGGACCGGTCCGAAAAATTCCGTCATGTGGGTGTAGGTTCCGGGCTTGACGTCGTACTTGATGCCGGGGGTCCACATGTACGGGTTGTCATTCAGGTTATCGGGCTTCAAGGCCCACGTCTCGCCGGGTTCTAACGTGGTCAGGGCCCTTCGCAGGTCCTCGTTGGGTTTGTTCACGAGTGGGCCCATTTTATTTCGGAATTGCCACGCCGGTCCTGTTTTGAAACTTTTGGCGGCGTCCACCAGCTGATTCTTGAAATGTTCATCCTCGTAAACTTCCTCTTCAAGAATAAGCAGCGAGGTCGCGGAGCATTTTTGCCCGCAGTTTCCGAAGGCCGACTGGATCACGTTTTTGATAGCCTGGTCCCTGTCGGCCATTGCGGTTACGATAGTGGCGTTTTTACCGCCGGTTTCGGCCGCCAGGAAAACATCGGAGCGGTCTTTTAAAATGCGCATGCCCGTGTCTGTGCCGCCCGTCAACACGATGTAGTCGACATCCGGGTGCATGGTCAGCTTCGAACCGGTATCTTTGCCAGAGCAGGGAATGAATTGAAGCGTGTTCTTTGAAACCCCGGCATTCCACAGGCACTGGCACAATTCCCACGCCACCATGACCGCGGCGGACGCGGGCTTGAATATTACCGTGTTTCCGGCCGCCAATGATGAAACCATACCGCCGCAGGGAATGGCGATGGGAAAATTCCATGGGGTGATGACCAGGGCCACGCCCTTGCCCTTGCATTGAAGATTTTCCATGTCGTCGAACTTTTTTACCAAAAATGGGTAATATTCGGTAAAATCTACGGCCTCGGATACCTCCACATCCGCCTCGGTAAAGACCTTGCCGGTGTTGGCGGCGGCGGCCCCGATAAGCCTTGCCCTGGCGTAGCGCATCTCCATGGCCGCGCGGGATAAAATTTCATGGCGCTCCCGGGCGGTTTTCTCTCTCCATCCGTCCGGGTCCGCCTTCGCGGTTTCAACGGCGCGACGCGCATCGTCCGCGTTTCCAAGTGCGTATTGCCCGACGCAAACGGACTCGCCGGTTTTTTCATTTACGCTCGACAAATCCATGTATTCAAGGATTTGCCGGTCACCGAAAATTTCTTGCCCCGCCACGACCACCGGAATTTTGACAGGCGCATCGCTGGGCTCTTTTTTCCATTGTTTCCGGATTTCCCTCGCCCATTCGCGGTTGCCCGAAAGGGACCAGTCCGTGTCCGGCTCGTTGTGGAATTCGTTCTCGTAATAGGTCCCCATTTGTTCGGGAAAAATTTCAACGGTGCGGTTTTGAATGCGGTTGGGCGTCTTGGACGCCTTGTCCATGTATTCGACGGAGGCGAGAAATTGCTCCTGTAAAAATTTCCACTCGCTGGAGCCCGTTTTGAGATTGCAGGAATAACGCAGGAAATTTTCCCCCGCCGTGTTTTCGTCGAGGCGGCGAATCAGGTAGGCGATGGCGCTGATGAACTCATCTTTTTTAGCCACCGGTGCATAGAGCAAGACATCGCCGGAGATTTCGCAAAGGGCCCGGCGGACATGATCGGCCATTCCTTCCAGCATCTCGAAATAAAAATAATCGGTCAGATTTCTCTCCTCGGCCAACTTGCTGGCGAAAGCCAGTTCGAAAAGGTTGTGGGAGGCGATTCCCAACTGGACCGCCTCGATGTTTTCTTTCCGCATGCCGAATTTCACCATGCGCTTGTAGTTGGCGTCTACCTCCAGCTTGTTGTTGTAGGGTGCCAGGGGCCAGTTGAATATGGACGACTCCACCTGCTCCATCTCCATGTTGGCGCCCTTGACGATGCGCAATTTGATCGGACTCCCCCCGGCCGCCACCCGTTTTTTGGCCCATTCGGTAAGCTCTTTCTGGATGTTATACGAATCGGGAAGATACGCCTGTAGCACGATTCCGGCCGAGTAATTCTTGAATTGCTCCTGGTCCAGGGTTTCCATGAACGCTGTCTTGGTAATGTATAGGTCACGGTATTCCTCCATGTCGAGGTTCACGAATTTGGGGACCTTCGTGCCGTCCGACCGGACAAAAACGTTTTCACCGGCAACCTTGTAGAGTTCCGAAAGCCTTTCTTTCAAAGTGCTTACGGTATGATCGAAGGCAATGGGCAGGATTTGGGAATAGATGGTTGATATTTTTACGGAAATATATTCTATCTCCGGATTTTTCATGTCCTCGATATATGTATCGAGCCTCTGGCGGGCCTCTTTTTCACCCAGCAGCGCCTCGCCCAGATGATTGATGTTCATGCGAACGCCCTGTTTTTTTCTTTTTAAAAGGTGGGCGAGCAAGGCGTCTTTTTCGCCCGGGATTATGGCGCGGCTGCTGTTGTCGCGCATCCTGTTTATCATCTTGGGCACGGTAAATGCCGGAAAGTGCCTTCCAAAGCCCAAGAACATCTGAATTAAAAGCCGGTCGACTCTCGAGAAAAAATCGGGGATTCCGTACGATGTTAGGATCGCGTTGACTTGGTCGGCTACGCGAGAGTTGTCACGGGGCCGGAAACTCTGATCGATCATCTTGGTTAAAACAACCTTGTCGATCGGGTGGGTCATCAGCTGCTCCATTTGCTCCTGGATTCCTTTTTCCTCTGAAGTCAACAATTTGTTCGCCCGGTCCTGCCAGTCGCGAGCAAGGGATAGGGCATTATTGACGGTTGGGTCGAGTTTTCTTGGTTCCATTATAGATTATCTCCTCCTATCGGGTTCGATCCATTCGCATCTTATGAACGAACCTAAATTGTTATATTTTTCAACCAATAAAGTGGTGCCCAAATGCGATTTGGGTTATTGCCTTTTTAACTCGTTATTTATAGGGCAAGAGCCTTCCATCTTGATAGACCATTCGTTGATAATATTCGATGACCTGCATCCCGTCTTGATCAAAAGACTTATCTCCCGTCGCACCATGGTACTCTTTGCTGACTTTGTGCAATGCCTTGGCAATTTCATCCGTATTGGTACTGCCGGCCGATTTCAGGGCCAGCGCCGCAATCCAGGTGGCATCGTAGGCATAGGCGCCAAAGGCGGTCTGCATAACAGGTCTTTGGTACATTTTTTGGTATGCAACACCAAATTTTTTCCAGTAGGTGTCTTGATAATGCTTGAAACGTGATCCACCGTGTCGGCCGACAACCATTCCTTTTATTCCCCCAGCTGTTTCGGGAACGACATCGTGGTACCACATGGTCATGTAGTCTGCATACCAGCCCTTTGAAGGCGTTAGCCCCATTTTATGGGCCTGCTCCAAAATGAGTTTGGCATCGGTTCCATAGGCCGTCAAGAAAACGACCTCCGGCTTCTTGGTAAAAAGGCTTTCGATAACCGGCTTGTAATCGTCCTGATTTTCCTTGTATCTTAAGTCTTCGATCCATTGTCTGCCGGCCTTTTTGATGGTCTTCTCCGTCCAAGTCTCGATCCCCAGGCCGAAAGGATTGTCAACAACGAGAGAGGCATAGGTTTGGGCATCACTTTCAAGGGCAAATTCGGCCAGCTTGATACCCATGACCTCATCCAGGCCGATGACATTGAAAAAATAGGGGCCGATCTGTCGCAGCTCCGGTGCGGTGGATGCCACCGAGATCTGAATCACATTTTTAGAATTGGTCCATTGGCCGGTCGGCAAACTTACCCCGCTAGAATAGCCGCCTATGATCAAGGGCACCTTATCTTCTTCAACAAGCTTACGTACCGCCTTCATGCCTTGATCGGCGTTCGACTTGGTATCTTCCCAAATAATCTTTAATGAACGACCATTAATTCCTCCGGCGGCATTGATTTCGTCTAAAGCCAGCTCTTCTCCTCTTTTCATATCGCGGCCCTGGACGGAATTGGTACCGGTTAGCGGATTAATTGCGCCGATCGCGACGGACTCTGCAGCCGATGCCCAAAAAGGCATGCCGCTTATGAGCATCACTGCTGAAATGATTATTGCTAAAGCGAAAAAGTTTGATCTTTGCATTGCGCACCTCCTTATAAATACAGCAGAAGCATGAGTGTCAGAACCAGCGGTCTTACCGCCGCCCGCTCGGTAGGGCTTGTCCGGGTCAATCATACTTTCTCATATTCTTGGACCATTTCACCACCTGGTCGCTTATCAAAGATGCTGACGACTTCTTCAATCGGCTCTTTATCCAAAAGGCTGACGATAATGATAGCAAGGGTACAAAGAATGAAGCCGGGCAAAATTTCATACATGTCAAAAATGCCGCCCTCAAGCTGCTTCCAGACGAGCACCGTTACTGCCCCAAAAATCATTCCGACGAGCGCGCCGTTGCGCGTCATCCGCCTCCAAAACAGCGATAATATGATCACCGGACCGAATGCAGCGCCAAAACCGCCCCAGGCATAGGACACCAGCTCCAATACCTTGCTATCCGGATTAGAGGCGAGCAAGATCGCGATGAGGGCGATCGCTAGAACTGCAATCCGGCTGATCCAAACCAACTCATTTTGAGGTGCGTCTTTACGCAGGATCTGTTTATAGAAGTCTTCGGCGATTGCACTGGAACAGACCAGCAGTTGGGAGTCGATCGTACTCATGATGGCCGCTAAAATGGCCGCTAACAGAACGCCCGCAATCCAAGGATTAAACAGGACTTGAGTTAAATCGATAAAAACCGTTTCGGAATTTTCCAACGGGGCACCAGCAAAATAGGCGATACCCAAAAAACCGGTGAAGATCGCCCCAAATAGCGAGAGCACCATCCACGACATGCCGACGAGTTGTGCCTTGGGGATTTCCGCGGTAGATTTGACTGACATGAAGCGGGCAAGAATATGGGGTTGACCAAAATACCCCAAACCCCAGACCATAAGGGAAATAATTCCCATAAACGTCATACCTGAAAAGATATCCACATATTCGGCATTCAGGGTGGCGATCTTTGAAACCGCAGTGCTCCAGCCACCCACTTTTCCAATTACAAACATGGGGACTGCACATAGGGCCAAAAACATCATAATTCCCTGGAAAAAGTCTGTCCAACAAACGGCCATGTATCCCCCCAGGAAAGTGTAGGAAACAATGACGATGGCACCGACCCACAAGGCGACATTATAGTCGAGCCCAAAGGTCCCTTCGAACAAAATGGCCCCGCCAACCATACCGGCCGAAGTATAAATAGTGAAAAAAATCAGAATGACCGCGGCCGATACCACCCGCAGCACGCGAGACTGATCATTGAAACGGTTCTCCAGGTAGTCGGGCAGTGTGATGGAATCGTTGGCGGCTTCGGTAAAGCTCCGTAAACGCTTGGCGACAAACTGCCAGTTCAGATAGGCACCGATCACCAAACCGACACCGATCCATACATTGTTCATGCCTCCGGCGTACATTGCCCCGGGCAGCCCCAACAGCAGCCAGCCGCTCATGTCGGAAGCGCCAGCGCTTAGTGCCGCCACTGTGCCCCCCAACTGTCTGCCACCCAAAACATAGTCAGATAGATTTTTAGTGCGCAGATAGAAATATATGCCGATGGCCAGCATGCCAACCAGATAGAACACGAAGGAACTTACAATAGGAATATTCATCTCTAATTACTCCTTTGTTTAAAAAAATTGATTAAAGAGAGTAAAATGACCAAAAGCTGCGGCACCAGCAGCCAGAACCAGGTTGCAGTGGTCAAGGATGTTTGTTCCATTTTTAGACCTCCTTTTGCTTAATCGGTTTATGTGGCTACAAACACGGGTTCCCTCAAAGATGTTTTTCGTTCAGCGGCCCAAAGCATGAGAGCGGATCGGAAGAGTTCAGATCGATACGAGCGTTATCGGGATTACGGATGACAGGCCTTATTTAAATGGTTTAACCATTTAATATTTTCTTGTAATGGTTTAACCATTCATTGTCAAGAAAAAAATCAACCAAATGTTATTTTTTTTCACGTTGCCAAAAAATAACCGATAAGGCTTTATCCGGAAACGACGGGTGTGGGGAAAATGGGGAACGGGGATCGGGGAGATTCAGGAGACGTAATGGTTATGTGAAACCATGTGTTCGTAAAACCGGCGGACGTGATTTTGGACCAATGCGCATGCTTGATCTGGTTTTCGCTTCTTGATAGCCTCGAAAATGTCGCTAAGGTCTCTATAGTTTTCCTTTAAAATCTCTTCGTTCGGCGGTAAAAATTCGTCATAGTAGGCCTGTATGTTGCTGTGGATTACGTTGTGCATGAAAATATAGATGGGATTGCGGGATATTTGGGCTACCTCCTGGTGGAATAGTTTATCGATCGCCAGGAATTCTAACCAACGCTCCTTGCCGTTCTCCATAATTTTCGCGGCTTCCGCCAATAGACCATCCAATTTTTTGATATCGCTTTCGTCCGCACGTTCAGCCGCTCTCGCGGTAACGATTCCTTCGACATCCTCTCGGAACTCGTTTAAATGGAGCAGCGATATTTTGCGGTAGCGAATCATTAAGCCGAGGCTTTCGGCCATCGGTTCGCTGATGGAGCCTTTTACGAAGGCGCCGCCGTTCATCCCGAGGCGGATTTCGATGAGGCCTTTTTGTTCCAGCACCCGCAGCGCTTCTCTGAGCGTTCCCCGGCTGGTTTGAAAGGTCTCTTTCAGTTCCCTTTCGGAGGGAAGGACATCACCGGTTTGATATTGACCGCTGAGTATGGCTTCTTGAATCTGTTCAACGATGTCTTGAAAAATTCTATTTTGCCTGGCCGCTCTGAAACCGCCTTTTTGAGGGGGCGCATTATGATTTGTGACCATAAATCAAGCTTTCTCTTTCGCGATTTAAAAATAGTCTTAACATTAACCAAAAAAAATATATTTAAATGTAAAAGTGTAAAAATACATAATGGTTTAACCATTTATTGTCAAGACTAAAAAAGATAGCTCCTTGCAAACTAAATAATGAACGGCTACGCTGCGTGTTGGATTTTCAAGCAAATTTTAATGTGATGGAGGGGTGAACTCTACACAGGAATGGCAAAAACCTGTGTGAGAGTTGTGTGAGAAAATTATTCCAAAATCTGCCAAAATGTGTAAAATTGACAAAAACGTAGAAATTTTTAATCTTATAGTTACAGCATGTTACAGTAAATTGAGGAGGTTAGGAAGCCCAGAGGCTCTGACTACGAATCCGTAGGTCGCAAGTTCGAATCTTGCCGGGCGCACCAATAATATTAAAGGATTATGTAATATTGCATAATCCTTTTTATTTTGGCACTACTGCATAGTTTTTAAAATGCAAAATATATTCCGTACCCTCTTTGCCGGTTAATATTCACCATCTACCCTAACTCGTTAAAATAATACCGAGTTTATTATCGCATTGATAGGTAACGACGAACATCCATAATCGGCCGAATCAGAGGGGAAAATTTTATCAAGGAGACAAAATGAGCGATAAAAAAGGCGTGACCTGGGATCTGGGCCGTTATTTTCCCGAGTTCGACGGACCGCAGATGCGGGCCTTCAAGGATGAGGTGGACCGCGACATCGAGGGGCTCAAAACATCGTCTTCCGAACTGAGGGCTTTCAGCGGGGAAACCTTCGAGCAGTGGGAAGCCCTCATCCTGAGGGCTGAAGACATCTACAGTCGGTTGGGGCATTTGTCCTCCTATCTGGGTTGTCTGGAGGCAGCCGATGCGCACAATGAAGCCGTCTCGCTGTCACGCGCAGCCCTCGTTCGGCAATACGCTGCATTCGAAAAATTCGAAATAGATGTCTTGGGCGTGTTCAAGCGGGCGCCCAAGACCGTGATCGGTGTCTTTTGCGAACGGCCCAATCTACGAGAAATCGCTTACTACCTTAAGCGCCTGCGCGAAAAGGCCCGCACCACCATGTCTCGTAAAGAGGAAGCGCTGGCTTCTGATTTGAATGTCGACGGACTGTCGGCCTGGGGCCGCCTGTATGACAAGGTGACGGGCAAGTTGGAATTCGATTTCATCGCTAAAAACGGTCAAAAAGAGCGGAGGCCGATTTCCCAGTGGCGGTCGTTGATGTCGGATCCCGATCGCGATATCGGACGCTCGGCCTTTGAAGGCGGCAACCGCGCCTGGCAGCAGATCGAAGACGTTTGTGCGGCGGCTCTGAACGCCATTGCCGGGGCCCGGCTGACCCTGAACACCCACCGCAGAGTGCCCCATTTTTTAGACCGGGCCCTGTTTCAGGCTGCCATCCGGCGCGAGACGCTGGAGGCGATGTACGCGGCTATTTTTCAGAATCTCGATACGGCCCGCGACATTTTGCGGGTAAAAGCCCGTTTTTTCGACCGAAGGGGCATCTGGTTCTTTGAGCGCGAGGCCCCGCTCCCATTGCCTGAGTCGATACCGCTCGGTTGGCGGCCGGCGACCGAAACGGTCTCAAGGGCCTTTGCTGCAGCCTACCCCGGGCTGGCCGACTACTTTCGACGCATGCTCAAAGACCGTTGGATCGAATCCGAGGCTCGACCCGGTAAGCGGCCGGGCGCTTTCTGCACCGGATCTTCCGTGATCGAGGAGCAGCGGGTGTTCATGACGTACAACGGGACCCTCGGCAACATGACGACTCTGGCCCACGAAGTGGGGCACGCGTGGCACGCTCATCTGCTGCAGGGCACGCGCCCCTTTAATCGCCGCTACCCCATGACGCTGGCCGAAACCGCCTCCATTTTCGCTGAACACATTTTCATGGATGGTCTCACTCGGGACCCGTCGATCGGTGAACAGCAGAAACTCCGGCTGTTGGATACCGAACTGACAGATGCGGCCGTGTTCCTTCTCGATATCACGACGCGTTATACTTTTGAGAAAGCTTTCTACGAGGAGCGGCAGGAAGGAGAGGTGTCGGTCTCCCGCCTGAAAACACTAATGACAGAGGCCCAGCGCACTATATATGGCGAGGCTCTGCTGCCGGACGGTACCGATGCCTATTTCTGGGCTTCGAAACTCCATTTTTACATCACCGACACCACTTTTTACAACTTTCCTTACACCTTCGGGTATCTGTTGGCCAGGTCGCTGATTGATCGCTACCACAAAGAGGGTCAGGATTTTCTGCCGAAGTACGAGGCCTTTCTAAGACTATCGGGCGTTGACACGGTCGAAAATGTGGGGAAGCGGGCCTTGAACGTCGATTTTACGAAGCCAGCTTTCTGGCAGGCAGCCATTCAGAGTCTTAACGTACCACTTGAAGAATATCGGCAGCGGATTGTTGAGCAAATAAAATGATGAGGGGTCAAGGATTCGAGGATTGAGGGATTCGAGGGTTAGGATAAAATCGCATACGATTTTATCAATTTCCGTGGCACGTTGCCGCTCCAAAAATTAAATATCAATACCATTTGTGTGGATCATTCCGGTTCACCAAGCAACCTAAAGTTTACATTTAAATATTAAATGTAAACAATTGGAATATAATTATATAATCTCTTTTGATAAATTTGATGCACGCTTTGAAGAAAACATGTTGTGGAGACGTTCAAAAATGAACAGCAACGAAATCGATCCCTCTGGAGGCCCGGCTCGTTCTACCCCCCAGCGCGTGACGGTCTGGGACCTGCCGACCCGCCTGTTTCACTGGCTGCTGGTGGCGTTTGTCGGCACTTCCTTTGTGACGGCAGAAATCGGCGGTAATGCGATGCAGATCCACGAGTGGAGCGGCTTTGTGATTCTATCCCTGCTTCTCTTCCGTGTGGGGTGGGGATTTTTCGGCAGCCGGCCATCGCGCTTTTCAGATTTCGTGCACGGGCCGAAAGCGGTCTTGAACTATGGCAGGGGTCTTCTGCGAAAAGATTCACCACCCCATTTCGGCCACAATCCTCTGGGCGGGTGGTCGATCGTCGCTATGTTGCTGGCGCTTTTCGTTCAGGCTGGGACCGGTCTGTTCGCCAACGACGACATCATGACCGAGGGCCCCCTCTATAGTTGGGTGAGCAAAACGACCAGCGATTTTATTACCGATATTCACGAGTGGAATCAGGGGGTGATTGTCGCTCTGGTTGCCATCCACATTTTTGCGATTTTATTTTATCTTTTTGTCATACGAGAAAACCTGGTGACCCCGATGATCACCGGCGTCCGGTCGTGGAACGGAACTGTCGAAGAGCCGAACGGTCGCACCTGGGCAGCGGCGGTGATCGCCGGAATAGCCGCTGTCGCGGTCTACCTGCTCGTCCATTAAAAAGTTTCCGTCCATAAATGGCCCTTTTCCACAATTTCAGCGTCAATCACGCTAAAGACGTGACAGGTCTACGGAATCGCTTGTGCGGCGCACACAAGTGCGCCTCCGCGCTATTCCACCGATTTCCTTGAACTTGCAGAAAATTGCACATTTCTGGATCGAAAACTGATTAGTGCCCATAATAAAACCGTGGATGGGCACTAACTATTTTCCGCGAAAATATATGACTATTTCCGGAAGTCGTCGTGACAGCTTTTGCAGCTCTTGCCGGTTTCTCCGAATTGGGCTTTAATGGCATCCAGGTTGCCGGTTTGAGCCGTTTCAGCAAGTTTCGCGGTCTCGGCTTCCATTTTCTTCGCATCTTGTATAAACTTGTCTTTTTCTTCAAAAGCCGAGGATTTCAAGCCGGTTTTTCCCTTGTCGGTGCCGGGAACCATGAAGGCCTCCCACGGCAGCGTGGCGAGGGTGTCGACGATCGCCGCGTTTTGCTCAAATGCCGTCCTGTCGTACGGGCTCTGCCCCTTGACCACGGCAGCCATGCGGCCGAAGTGCTGACCGATCAGGAACATGACCGATTGGCGGTACTGAATGGCGTCCTCGGGCTTGTCGAACTGAGCGTACGCCACGCCCAAAAAACCAGTGATAAGGGTCAGCACGATCAGAACTTTCGTCATTTTTTTCATACATTCCCTCCTTTTTAGTGTGTTTTCGTCCCCAAACGGCTCTTTTTCACAATTTCGACTTCTGTCGACAGAATCACCTGTGCGGCGTTCACGAGTTCTTTTCCACGCCATTCAATGATTTCCTCGAGCTTGCGATACCGGTTTGGAAACCGTTTTGTGCCTCCTTGACGTTGCCGATGAACCTTGCATCGCCAGTTTTTTTGCATTACCCGTGGTCACTGTCAAGACAAATCAGGTGGTCATCTTTAAATCTCATTCAGCTCGACAAGACTTTACATGAATCGATCACCGCTATAAGTAAATGGCATAGGTTGAGCGGTTAAACGTTCACGGTTCCCAGTTAAACGCACATGGCCCTTCGGGCCGCCATGGTGCATGAAAATTCTGTTTTCGCGATAAAGCGGTTGTGCCAGTTGAGTCGGTTAAGTCAGTTTTGTCAGTTAAAGGATATCATCGATTTTAACGAGTAAACACTCATGGCCCTTCGGGCCGCCACGGTGCATGAAAATGATGCGCCGGAGCCCGGATGAGCGGTTGAGAACAGCGGCTGACTGTCTGAGTCGCCTATGGGGTCTTGGACCGGACCCAAAGTCGATACCGCGTGAAAGGCACAACATTGGGGTATACAAACCCGAACCTTTATTTGAAGACGGGCCTGGTCCGGTCTTAGAACCCGTTGGCGGCGAGTTTCAGCCGTCTTTCGAAACCGTTCATCCGGGTGGAGGTGCCTACCTTTTTCCATATTACATTCTATTTTCGTGTCTAGTCTCAAATTTCAAGCACCAAATTTCAATGAAATCCCAAATTTCAATATCCAATGACCCAAACAGTTTGTAATTTTGAATTTTGGTCATTGTGATTTGTTTGTTATTTGGTATTTGCGATTTGGAATTTTTCACCGAAACGTAAACGTTTCCTCTTCGATCAAACTGGAGGCGGCGGCCAGAGGCAGTGCTGAACCTGGAACCGATCAGTTTAGAAATGATAATCATCTGAGGAAAAGTCGATCGGATGAGTACACGGCGCGAAGTCTTGAAGAAAATTCTAATGAGTTTGGGCCTTCTCGGCGGGTTCCGGCAAACCGGTTTGGGGCATTTGCTGGCGGCCTCCGGGCGGAAAATACTGCCGCCGGGCACCCGCGCCACCCTGCTGTTCAACGAGCATCCGGCCGACCTGGACATCCGTAATTTGGATGTCAGTTCGATGAATGTCTTCGGAACCATGGGGCAGAGCCTGTTCAATGTGGATGCGGATTCGTGGCGGCTCGAAATATCCGGTGCGGTTTCACGTCCCTTGACGATCTCCTATCGGGACATCACTAACCGGACCGCTTTTCAACGCAAGATCTTGTTGATTTGCCCCGGAGAGTTTTCGTACCTGGGAAACTGGAATTGCCTTTCTTTGATCGACCTGCTGCGTGCGGCCGGGCTCAAACCCGGCGCCGGCAAGATAGAAGTCCACGGTCCGACCGATCTCTGGGAAAAGACCGAACGGTTTCAACTGGAAGAGGTGGCAGAGAATAAAATCATCCTGGCTCACGGGGTCAACGGACAACCGCTGCCCGAGCGCCATGGTTTTCCCCTGCGGCTCGTGGCCGAAGGCCACTATGGTGACGAATGGGTCAAGTGCGTGGTCAAGATCATCGTGCTGCCAGGATAAAGTATAAAAA
>Ga0316189_10003576_pt1 | contig 15061 bp, 14 predicted proteins | sample LowCovwburrow_MG_FD_204930 | JGI IMG/M metagenome (GOLD analysis project Ga0316189, IMG submission 204930) | Coastal sediment microbial communities from Maine, United States - Lowes Cove worm burrow | ecosystem: Environmental > Aquatic > Marine > Coastal > Sediment | place: USA: Maine...
AAGTCCCCGAATTCAGGTCAATAATCTGCACCCCGCACCAGGCTTCAGAATCAGCATCTTTCAGCTTTTGCTCGAGCGCCAGCCCCTCAAAACGTTTATAGCGCGGCTTCGAGAGCCCGACAAAGGCCAGATTGCCATGAAAGGCCAGCCCGCGCAGAAACCCCGGACAGAACACTTTTGGTTTGAATTCACCCCGGCCCAACTTTGCAAATTCAACCACGCCCAGCTCACCGGTGCCGGAATTTAGCAGCCACAACTCGCCCTTGTGCAGGCGCGGTGAATGGGGCATCGACAGGCCTTCACAAACAATCCTGTTGCGCTCAACATCAATGACAATACCGCCATTGGCCCGCCGGTCGCGCCAGCCGTCAATGGTGTCCGATCGCGATACCGCCGTCACATAACGCGGCTTGCCGTTCTCCATCGCCATGCCGTTGAGGTGACAGCGATCTTCATCAACCAGTGCGGAAATAAATGGCGGCCGCCATATTTCTTCAAAGGAATGTTTGGTCGTTGGCCGGGCCAGACAGTTAAACCGGGTATTGACAAACACCGGCCGCCCGTCACCGTCAAGCCCGACATCATGGGCATCAAGATGGCCGGTCACATGCACCGTACGCGGCACATAACAGGCATCAAACGTATGGTTGATCGCCTGGCCTGATTGCAGAATATTCTCAAACCGCAAGATCTGGTAGCCAGAAGTCATTGTCAGCTCACCTTGTTCACTGACACACAGTCCCATCGGCTTTGGCATCCCCGCCTGATGTATATTGATGCCGTTTTCCTTGTTGCGACCGACAAAATACAACAAGCCCGACTGATAGGAAGTCAGCGCAATCGAGATGTTCAGATTTGCCAGCCGGGCAACCAGACCAGCCGATACAGAATAATCAACTTCGTCTGCCACAGCTGATTCGGCATTCTCCTGCTTTTCTTCCATCTTGTTTTCTGTGTCATTTTCCTGCATTTGCGCCATTTTCGCCCCCTCTAAATAATAAATAAAAATATACTTCAGAAGGTATGGCGCTACCTCATTGCGTGTCAATAAATTTATTGACAACCATATGGTGCATACGTTTATGACCCGACCACAAAAAAAGCGCGCCTTGCAGGTGAAGGCACGCTCAGATTTTGGTATAAAGGCTGGACCGGTTTAAAACTTGTAACCGATACCTGTGCCGATAATCCATGGATTGAATTTGGCTTTACCAACAACAGCACCATTGTTGACATTGCCTTTCAGCGTGGCAAAAACCTTCTTCACATCCACATTGAACGCCCAGTGCTCATCGATCATATAGTCAAACCCGGCCTGAAGCGCCACGCCAAACCGCGGGTTCTTGAGCTTGAACGAAGTGAACGGGCCTCTGGGCTTGTCTGATATAATCAGAGCCATATGCGGCCCGGCACCAATATAAGGTTTGAACTGATTGCCAAGATGGAAATGATATTGCGCCGTAAGTGTGGCCGGGATAGCCCAGGCCCGGCCAATGTCAGCCCCATTCTTGATTTTGAGGGTGTGATAAGTAACACCGGCAATTGTTTCAAAGGCAATATTATCCGTCAAAAAGTAGGAAAAATCCATTTCTGGCGTAACCGCATTTGACATTGACGTATTTAAGGTCGGTGTAAATTTTTCTTTGTCACTGGGAATAACCGCCAAAAGCCTTCCCCGGATCATAAAGCTACCAGCCCAGCCCTTTTCAAGTTCCTCACCAAGATCTGCCGCCTGTGTTGCAGTTACTGAAAAACCGGCCAGCGTATTGAGCGCCAGTGCAGCTGCAACAACAGCCCCCGTGTGTTTGATTGTCATTATTCTTATCCTCTCGCTAATTCGACAGGATTCGCATATGACATATTCAATTCCATATTAATGACACAGATCAAACCACCACCTTGTCTGTGGCAATTTGCCCTATCATTTTTATAATTCATGGCCTCGACAGACACAATAAATCCACCTCAAACCCGGCATAAGCCCAAGCCACCCTGCGAGATCAGGCCGTCAGTTCAGTCCATGGCTAAATGAAAAAATGCAGTATAAAAATCTCTAGCGGAGCGATGTCAGATTGACAATCAGTGCATCATTTTTGAGTCGGATTTCCTTGGCAATCTTATGGGTCATATCCTGATCCGCCTCAGGACAGTTCAAGGCGGCATCAACCGCCCGGTGCTGTCCTTCCAGCAACGCCTTGATCACCGCATCATCAACGACCTTGGCAATCTTGTCGCGTTGTTCATCTGAAAGCGATGAACCGGCAATTTCCATAATCTCGTTTATTGTGGTTTCGGCAATCGCCTGTAATGGTCTCATTTCCACCTCCCTATAGTGTCTCTCGAAAGCAGCCCCGTTTAGGGGCACGGACACGCGTTCCGACATGCTTTAGTGCTGGCTATTTTTAACCTTGAACAATGAACTCTAAAGCAAAACAGCATCAGCGGCCAATAAAACTGAAATTTTTCCAACGCGCGTCAAGACGGGCCGAGAATCTCGCGTACCCGATTCTTCAAGACCGGCAATATTTCGTCTTCAAACCAGGCATTCTGCCTGAACCAGCGAATATTGCGCGGGCTCGGGTGTGGCAATGGCAGAATATCTGGCCAGTGCTGACGCCAGTTGGCAACTGTTTCAGTCAGTGTCCTGGCCCTTTTGTCGCCCAAATGCCATTCAAGAGCATATTGTCCGATCACCAGCGTCAGTTCAATATTGTGCAGTTTGCCCAACAAATCAGTCCGCCATTTTTGCGCACATTCTGCCCGCGGCGGCAGGTCTCCGCTCTTGCCCTTGCCCGGATAACAAAACCCCATCGGCACCACAGCAAATTTGCGACGGTCATAAAATTCGTCCCGGCTGATCCCCAGCCAGTCACGCAACCGTTCCCCACTTGGGTCATCAAAGGGAATGCCCTTGTGGTGAGTCTTCTGGCCCGGTGCCTGACCGGCAATCAATATTCTGGCATCGCCATGCGCCTGTACAATCGGTCGCGGCCCAAGATCAAGCCCCTGACAAATCTCACAGGCGCGTATCTCGTCCAGCAAAGGCGATATGGCCTTGTCTGTCATTGTCAAAATTCCTGATCATTCATCCAGAACACCAACAATACATCAAAAACCCGTTGCCACCATTCACAAAACCTCACACACTTGCCCGATACGTTGATCTGTTGTAGATCAGACCACAGCACTTCAACAAACATTGAGCACACCCCATGGAGCTTGCATCGTCAGCCACCTATCCGGTGCCTGAAGGCTTGAAAGCTGGCACGGTTCAAGCCGCCGATGGCTGCAATTTACGCTATGCCATTACCGATGACGGCACCGGCCACCGCGGCACAGTCTGCGTTTTTCACGGTCGTCGTGGCTATATCGAGCGCGATTATGAAACTGTTAACGACCTCAAAGCCCGTGGCTTTGCCGTTGCCCTGCTCGACTGGCGCGGCCAGGGACGCTCTGACCGACTGCTCAAAGACCGCCGCAAGGGCCATATCAGAAATTTCAGCCAATATGATGCCGACCTTGAAGCCTTTATGAAAAAGGTCGTCCTGCCCGATTGTCCGCCGCCCTATTATGGTCTGGCCCATTCAACCGGTGCCAATGTCTTGCTGCGGGCCTTGCAAAAATCCACCTGGTTTGAGGCCTCGGTTCTGCTGGCCCCAATGCTCGGCTTTCGCCCAAGCGGTATACCGCACACACTGCTGGCTCTGGTAATCAATTCGCTAACCGCCTTAGGCCTTGGTTCGCTGTCCTTTCCTGGCGACTTCAAAGAACGCCGGTTTGCCGGCAATGTCCTGACCCATGATGAGAAGCGTTTTAACCGTCAGGTCGAGTTACTCAAACAACACCCTGATATCGATCTCGGGGGCCCGACAGTTGGCTGGCTTTCAGCCGCTCTTGCCGCCAATAAGTATTTGATGAAGTTAAAAGGCAACGATGTCCTGCTCTCACCGGTTCTGATCGTTGCCTCTGGCGATGAACGGGTCATCTCGCAGGAAAACATCCACCAGTTTTCAGCCCAACTGCAAAATGTCCCCATGGTGGTGGTTGAAAATGCCTTTCACGAGGTTTTAATCGAACACGACAGCATGCGCGAGCAGTTCTGGGCCGCTTTTGACAGCTTTATGGACCAGCACAGCAAGGCCAACCGATCAGCAGCTGCTGAATTTTGACAGCAGACCTGGCCACAGGAGTCTGATATGCAACACATTGAGACGATCATCATCGGCGGCGGTCCGGCGGGCAGTTCCTGCGCCTGGCAATTAAAAAGAAATGGTCACGATGTTCTGATTCTCGATAAAGCCAGGTTTCCACGCAACAAATTATGCGCCGGCTGGATTACAGCCAAAGTGCTCAGCGACCTTGAACTGACCCCGGCAGATTACCCCCACGCCATTCTCGACGTCACCATTCACAACCATATACGCTATGTGCCGGTTACCTTGCGCGGCGCCCCCAGCAGTACCAAAAACTATTCTATACGACGTTTTGAATTCGACAACTGGCTGCTGCAACGCGCTCAGTCCCAGGTTATGTATCACAAGGTGAATTCCATCCGGCAAGATGGTGATCATTACATTATCGATGATCAATATTCCTGCCGGAATCTGGTTGGCGCAGGGGGCACATCCTGTCCTGTACAGCGCCTGATGTTTCCTGATAATCGTCGAAAGTTCAGACAGGTTGTCACCCTTGAGCAGGAGTTCAAATACCCGGTTCGCAACAACATTTGTCATCTCTATTTTGGCCATTACGGCCTCAAAGGCTATGCTTGGTATTTCCCAAAGGGTGACGGCTATCTCAATGTTGGTATTGGCGGCAAGGCCAATTACTTCAAGTCGACAGGTGTCAGCATCCACCAGCATCTCGATCATTACCTCTCCGACCTTGTCGAGCAGGAATATCTTGATGCAAAAACCGCCGCCGGTTTTCAAAAATCCGGCCACCCCTATTACCTGATTTCAGACCATGGAGAGGTAAAGAAAAATCGCTGTTTCCTGATTGGAGACGCGGCCGGGCTGGCCACCTATGATCTTGGCGAAGGCATAGGGCCGGCCATTGAAAGCGCCTTGCTTACGGCTGATGAAATCCTCGGTACAGCGTCCTATTCAAAACACAAAATCACAAAAACCAGCACAACCGGCCTTGTCGGATATCTCGCCAGAAAGCTTTTAGCGCCCAAATCATAGCACATTTAAACATCTGTTTTATGATTCATCCGCAAGCGGTTGCAGCATTTTTTTCAAAACCTACTTTACATTGAAACCGGTTTAATCGGCCGCAAAGCAATACAACAACCCGGCCCCGCCGGTTTTGGCCAGATCTGCCTGACTGCAGCCACGTGAACCGTGGGCTGAACTGAATGATGTATTGCCGCCGCCATGCCGGTCATGATGGCCGACCTGGGCACTACCCTTGTCAGAACTGGTCCAGTTCGAGCAGGTATGATCACCCTTTTCCCACGGGAAATATGCCGTGCCGTCATGCTTGGAACCGGTCAGAATATCATGACGATTTGGCTTGTCACCACGCCCGTTGACCCGCTTGCCATTTTCATCCAGCGCCGTACGCTTGAATATATTCGGGCTGATATGGAGATCATCAAGATCACTGGCAATCAGTTCGCCATGGGCATTATACCACGGTCCCAAACCAATCCGGTCGCGGGCAGAAATGCCACGCTTGTCTTTTTCCTGGGTGCTCAGATAAGCCCGCCAGGTGCGCCCTTTCGAGCCTGCCGCCTCTGCCAGTTTGGCGCAATGGGCATCGGCCCCGGCCAGACCGCCAAGGTCAGCTCCCTTGCCCATACCGACACTGGTGACAAAAAACCCCATCGGGTGATCACCGGCAACGGCTCCGGCCGTCCCCATCAAAATTGTCACCCCGGCCACAGTCAAAATTTTCGCCAAATGCATCTCATATCTCCTTCCCTGTTTTCCTGTTTCATACCCCGGCGCTATTTACAGGCGCTCTCTTGAAAGAATAATCCTACCGCCCATCTTACGCAGGGTCTTTACACATTTACGTGTAGAGTCTTTTTCACAACGACAAAGCAGTGCTTCAATATTACGCTTTACCGAATTGTTTTATCTCACAGCCAGAAGCTGTACTGTTGGTCTAGGGTCAGGCCAGAACAGCCATGCGCAACCCGAATAAGGAAGGAGTTCGACATTGACCAGCGCCGATTCAAATGAGAATTCTGCCTCAAACAACTTGCTCGCGGCAATACTTCACAATGGCGATAAAAAGGGCGATAACCGGGTCCGGGCCATTGCAGAACGACTGCAGTCACAAGGTTACCGTGTTGGCGGCGTGGTTCAGTCAAATATCACCCAGCCCGATCAATGCCGCTGTGACATGGTGTTAAGGGAGCTTATCAGCGGCCAGGAAGTGGCCATTTCCCAAAACCTCGGCAGCCATTCTCAAGGCTGCCGCCTCGACCCGGCCGCACTCGGTCACGTTGCCGGACTTGTCGAGGCCTCTTTCGATCACAACCCCGATATCCTGATTCTCAACAAATTCGGTAAAACCGAAAGCGAAGGCGGCGGCCTGCGCAATGCCATCGCCCTTGCCGTTTCCGCCGACATCCCGGTTCTTGTCGGCCTCAACAGGGCCAGCATCGATGCCTGGAACGAATTCTGCGGCGGCGATGGTCAATTGCTGGAGAGCGACAATCAGGACATCGAAAACTGGCTCGACACTGTGCTGGCCAGATAATACCGGACAGAAAAACGTCAGCATGAAAAACAGCCGCCCCTGCATACTGGTTTTAACCTGCTTTCTGGCCGTTTAAATCCCATTCAATCCCGCATACCGGTGCATCATTTTCGTGCAAAGACCATAGTTGTTCGGCTTGGCTTAAAATCCGGAATATTCTTGCCTCTGTACTACGGTACTCGTCATTGTTGCCAGTGTTGTCAGATCGTAAACGGGTCGTTGCAATTTCTGTTGCAGATGACAGGCATAAGGCGGCAGGTCGGTACATTCCAGTACAATAGCCCCGATGTCGGGAGATCAATCTAGAGCTGCCGCCGGTAGTGGCAGAATAACTGTTGCTTCAAGAAAAAGCATTGGCCGTTTCACACGGACAAATCTACCAAACAGCAAAATATCTACTGTTCGGTCAAAGTGGGGATCACAAACCTTTAAGCCGAACCGAAGCTCGACGCCAGTAAAGCCTGCCCAAGCCAATCCTATGTCTCCGGCATTTAATCCAAATGCGGTGTCTCAAGCTGCAAGGTGGGAAAAACCAGATAAATTTGGGGCTGGTCTTAAGAGCTACTCAAATGTTCATGCATCTGAGGTTGGTGCAAAAAGTACTCGCGCTTACAATACTAGTGCAAGACAAACTATTGCGGTGGGGCAAGGGACGGCATATCGTGACGTGCGTACTAGACAAAAAAGGTTTGGATTTAGAGACCCAAAAACTGGGCTGTTTACAGCTACTTCGCAGGTTGGAAGTAGGCTCACAATTCACTCCCATTTTCGCATGAGTGCGCGAGAATTCGGAAACCTGTCGACAAGGCACCTTGAATGAATTACGTGGAAAAATTGCGATCTATGTTTGAAGTGTGTGAGCAGAAAATTGATGCAGGGTACTCAATTGCCTTTGAAGAGCTGTTAATTGAAATTGGAGTATTTTATGATGAGTTGGGAGAAACGCAGAGAAAATGTGTCGCTAATAAAATATTCTCGATTATGAATTTGGATTTGAGATTTGGTTGTGATTATAAAATCTCTTATGCAAAAAGAATAATGACATCAACCGCGATAGAATATGAAAATTGCATCAAGCTCGTAAGTGTTTTTGAAGAATTGGTTTTGTTAAGGAAATTTGGGATATGTAAAACTAATATTGTTGATGAGTTGAATTGTTTTTACAAGAGTTGGGGGGAGCGGCAAACTGAAACAACAAAAAATATAATAAATCAATTAATTAAAGAGAGTAATTATTTAAAAAATTGGGAGTTATAGCGAACTACAAAATTTCCGTCATCAAATGTAATGGGCCTTGAGACAGTTTTAACTGAATCGCCCCTAGTTTCCTAGACGCCCTGAAGTTTCCAATTTTGCTGTTTTTCAAAATCGATTGGCGACAGCATACCATTGTTACCATGTTTGAGTTTTGGGTTGTAGAAAAACTCGATGTAATCGAATATGTCTGCCCGTGCTTGCTGGCGAGTTGGATAGGTTTTGCGTTTGATCCGTTCACGTTTGAGCAGTTGGAAAAAACTTTCTGCAACCGCATTGTCATAGCAGTTTCCCCGGCGGCTCATACTGGCTTCCAGATTGTGGTGCTTTAGAAACAATTGCCACTCATGGCTGGTGAACTGGCTACCCTGATCGGAATGAACAATGATCCGTGATGTTGGTTTGCGTCTCCAGACCGCCATCAGTAATGCACTGAGAACCAAATCCATATGCATGCATGACTGCATTGACCAACCGATGACACGGCGAGCGTATAGATCGATGACCACAGCCAGGTACAGCCAACCTTCATAGGTTCGAATGTAGGTGATATCTGTGACCCAAACCTGATCAGGTGCCCTAACCTCAAAGTCCTGCTTGAGTTGATTATCAGCGACAATAGCAGGTTTGCCGCCATAGATGCCAGGACGGCGTTTGTAGCCAATTTGTGCCCTGATACCGGCCAATCTGGCAAGGCGAGCTACACGGTTGGGACAGCAAGTCTCACCAGCCGCACGCATGTCATTGTGCTGCTTGCGATATCCATAAACCCACCCACTCTCAAGCCAGGCATCTTTGATGCGCTCCGTCAACCGCTGCTCTTCTTTAACCCGTTTGCTGACCGGTGACTTCAGCCAGGTATAGAACCCGCTGTGGTGAACCTTCAACACCCGGCACATGGCCCGCACCGAAAACACTGTTCGATTGGCCTTGATGAAGGCGTACTTCACTTGGCCTCTTTTGCGAAGTACGCGGTTGCCTTTTTTAGAATATCGCGCTCTTCTGTAACGCGAGCCAACTCGGTTTTGAGCCGACGGTTCTCGGCAGCAAAACCCCCTTGCTTTGCCTGTTCAGCATCCGGTTTGTGGAACCGCTTTATCCAGTCATAAAGAGACTTGGTGCAGATACCCAAGCGGGCTGAAACATCAGCTACCGAATGTCCTCGGTCAGTTACCTGAAAAACTGCATCCCGTTTAAACTTATCCGTGTAACGAATACCTCTAGCCATAACATTCTCCTTGCTTCCATTTTTACCAAGCAAGGTGTCTACTAATCTAGAAGCGATTCAGATAACTTTGAAGCCAAAGATAGAATAACTAATTGAAATAGCTGGTGATCCCGACAGGATTCGAACCTGTGACCCCCAGATTAGGAAGCGATTGACCTCACCTGTAACCTATTGTTATTAAATGTAAAAATATTAATAATATAACTTTTGTGTAAGTTTGTGTGTAATTTTGCACACGTACACACTTGCAAAACTGCACATACTGATTTGTGCATACTTACGATAAGGTTAAATCAATTGTTAGCAAATCTAGCATCCCAGGCTATTCAGCGACAATTGTTGACTTTCCGGGAAGACCATCTGGAAACTCAACACCATCTTTCAATCTAAACTTAACCTCGTGCCCATCATATAAACCAGGTGGTAGCCTTATTTTACTTGTAATCAAAAATTTGCGTGGTTCGGCAAATATCTTGTTCAATGCGCTTTTTGGAACGAGCTTGGAAAAATTTCGGTTTCTAAAAACACCAGCACGTTCAAATTGTCGAACCATTAACCCGCCCTTGCCGACCAGTTTTCCTTCTCTCAACAGCTGAATGAGTCCTAGCTCCTGAGGGAGTATCTTGTAATTTAAAGGTTTCATCTTAGATGTGACTTCGGCGGGATTAAGCTTGACCATGCCACCTGGTGACAGCGCTATAAATTTCTTCCATAACATCCCATAATCACCCTGATTGAATTCATCGCGAAACGATTTATCGCCAGACAATTTGATGAAATCTTTTCCTGATGGAATTTTGACCCCCCACATAAACCGGTTCCACTTCAGTAAACCTGCTTCAATACCATAAAAATTGCGAAACTTTTCCTTAGTGTTTTTGGGCACGGTTCGGTTAACAGGAATTCGAGGCGTACATCCAGAATCGTCGACAATGTGAACTTTTCCACGCGGCAAACCAACAGTTCCAGCAAGTGCTGTACCATTCAGTCTAGCTGATGAAACCACAACAGCAGCCTCAACGCGCTCAACATGACCGGAAAATCTCCAAATCATTGCATCGTGACTTGCCAAAGCAATATAAATAGGCTTGTCACCTCGTTCAATTTCTATATCCGCAACATATGTGAGTCTGTTTATGCCAGCAACAGTTACATTCGAAAGCGTAACACCAAGTAGTGCCTCCAATGCCACCAACTTGCTGTTTTGAGATGGTTTTGGAAACACACACTTTGTTTTAATTTTAACTGATTTTTTCCTGTCTGCTTTCTTGCGTTTTTTATAAGCTTGATATTGTTGGTTACGAAGGTTTTTAACTTCCTTGTAAAATTCTTTAACCTCTTTAGTCGAAATAAAACCGTCAGCGTTTGAATCTGTTTCTCTAGCTACCAGCTTTGTTATCTTGATGACTTCGTCAAGAGAAATGATATCATCCGAATTTTGATCCAGAGATTTAGGCATCTGTTTGCTGATCAATTTAAAATGCGCCCTGCGACCGCCAATTTTGATTATCACTTCAGCCATCATCTCAGGGAAAGTAATTCTCTGATCATTATTTGTGTCAGCTTGTAGGTAGGATTCAGTATGTCTTCTGAGAAGTTCCCTTTTCACATCTGGGAACTTAACCAGATTTGCTTTTCTTCGACGTAAGGCTTTCAAAACCTCCGGTGTCCAGAATTGTTCCAACTCAGCTTTGGTGACAACACCATCAGCATCCAAATCCTGTTTAAGCCATCGCTGGATTTCACGGCTTCGTCTGTTGGCTAGACTCCTGGCCTTATCAAAGCGCCAATCGCTGTCTGTAACGCCACCTCCATCAAGGTCAAACCTGTAAAACAATTGCCGAGCTTGCTTGAGAGCCCACAGATCTGCATTTTGGCCTTTTCTGGGTTTTTGCACCTGGGTTTTTATCCAGTTTGCCGCTGTGATGATGTCAGTATCATTTTCAGCAGCCATAGCTTCGCTAGAAGCGGCAAGGCAGGAAAAAATTAAAATGCTTTTGAGTTTCATTAGTTTCATTCTTTGACTCCTTTTATCCTTACGCATGATCAGGCTGAATTGTTCCAAATGATTTTAGAATTTTCATAAAAAGAACGAGCCAGACTTGCAGCAGCACACCCAGCAGGAGAACCCGTAAAGCCGTGTTGAACAGCCATATCTTAGCTGTCGGTATCAACAATTTTTCAATCAAACTAAGTTTGGCATGGCACGGTCCAAGACCATCGCCAAAGATAATTTGCTGCCATCCATTCAAGGAGCACAAAGGGCCCAGTTCAATTGCATAGTGGGCAAGTGTCACTGAAAGTAGCAAACTGCATGTTGCGATAATTTTCGCCACAGGCCGCGTTGCAAAAACCTGACCAAATACAACCGCGAATAAGATTGCCAGACCGTACTCTAAGCTTCCCGCTGTTCGAACAAATTCACGCAAGCCATAAGCGAACCAGTAAAGGTCTCCCAGTTGTTCGCCTTGAAGATGTTTTGCTTGAGCCGCCAAGGAAACACATGCAATCGCGATTGGCAGACAAACCCCTGTCACATATATTACTCTTTTTACTATGATATTATTCAACACGAGCTTTTTATACCTATGGGCGTACAGGCCGAGGCAAAGCGCCTAAGCCCCTGATTGGTTTTTTCGGACATTTTTCTTTGGCGTACTTGATTATTTTCAGCATTTTGTCATGTCCTTGCATATCAACAATTTTGACGTTGTTTGTTGCGAAAATCTTCCTTGTCTCAAAGTAAGAATCTATTTGTTGCCACAATGCCGAACCAGAACGTTGAGCACAGCGATGTCTTTGAGATGTTGAGTAAGCTTTGATTACCTCATCAAAGCTATTTCTTATTTGGCATTTCAAATATCTTTTCGCGGTATTGGATATCCCCGAATAACGGCTTTCATCAATTGTCTTTCGTATGAGTGCTGGTAATTCAGTAACAGTCAGGAATCCTTCTTTGAGCGCTTGTGTAGCTAATATTGATACCAGTGGATCATAATCTTTTATATCAACATTAGTTTTAATCCGTCGGTGTTTTGCGCTTCCATAAAGATAGGAAACAAAGGAGTATGCGAGTTCATGGCGTTCCGACGGCCCACATTCGCGTTCTCTCACGCGATCCAACATCTCATTAATCCTATTAATCTTGGACTTGAGATTATTCGATTCTAGTTTTGCAAGGTTTTCCGGTGTCACTTTCCTTCCGGTTGTCTTCAGCATAACTTCATTAAATGTGGGAAGCTCCTTGTTTGTGATAACTTTTGGGCGAAGACGATACCCTGGCCCGGAATCAAAGCCGACAAACCACCAGCCACCTATAACCACAGTGACAACCGCTAACCCGGTAATCAAAAAAAACTGGTGCAAAAAAGATTGGCCACTGCTCTGTCCATCACCTGATTTCGATTTACGAGGCTTTTTCACATCATTGCTTGATGTTTTATTTGTAGCAGCGTTTGATACGCGTTTACCGAAAACCGGTTTTTTTGCAGGCATACTGTTCTCCTTGCCACGGTGCTGTCACTTATAATTCGAGCGTAAAACCGACTATCAAGCGCACTCTGAATACTTCAATGAATAATACTGTTTCGTATCAGTTTTTGATGTATATTTCATAGTCATTAAGTATTCTTTACCAGAATATTTCTAAATATGAACAAGTGGTTTGTGGGAGAGCAGGTATTTTAAATTACCGCTTGCACTCTAAAAATAAATGCCAGTTATGGTATAAAATACACAAAATTCCAAAGACTGAAAGCATATCAATTAAGGCCGAACAGTCCCCAAAATCATTGGTGATCCCGACAGGATTCGAACCTGTGACCCCCAGATTAGGAAACGATTGATCTCAACCATAACATCCTGATATTACAGCTATAAATATTTTAATTATAATTTATGTGTAAGTTTGTGTGTAATCATTGCACGCATACAAAACTGTGGAAATTAATTAGTGCATATTCTTATTGCTCACACTGATTGCATATGCGTTGGATAAAATTAGCCAAGGATCCAGCAATAAAGGACGACAGGTTATTGCAGCTTGACCACAACCTGTAAGATAACGAAGCTTCATCTAACAAAACCGTCTGATCGTCCTGTTCCTTCGGTTACCAGACGAGCAGCAGCAACGGCAAAGTCAACCTCATCCGACGTTGCTCAGGAAAAGGACTTAAAGGTGTCTTCACTTAAGGGATCTTAAACCGCATGACATTCCGGATTTCCGGGGAGACACCAGACACCGCCAATAAAAATCTGTTCTGCGTCAATTAAAAGGCTCCTATTCAAAATATTTCCGGTAATGGCTCCACGCCATTTCATCGGTGTCCATGGCCTCGATCGCTGTAAGAACCGATGTGGCCTGCTCAGGGGAAAAGCGGATTGATGTCAGGTCTCTGAATTTCTCCTGAAACTCGACATCGCTAAGCATCGTATCCGATTCACCTCGCGCTTTGGCAGGTGAACTTTCTATACTGTCGCCTGTCTCAAACTCGATCCTTACAATCGCCCATCGTTCCAATGGAAAAACCGCATCGAATTCAGGTTTGCGCCTGAGTTCGATCAAATGAAACAGGCGCAAAACTTCAGGGTCCTCAAAAATTGTTTGATCTGTCACTTCCCGTGCCCCCAATTTACCTCGGGCTAACAATACAGCCAGCGGGAAGCGAACATTATACTGAGCTTGTTCTGTTGTGGTTGGCGGTTCTTGACTGAGTAAGGTGGCTTCTTCAAAAGTGTCAACAATAACGGAGACAATGTTCCGGCTATCAATTTCGTGATCTTGCAGCAAGCTTGCAACAGCTTGCGTTGACTGTTGCGTCCAGCGACATACCGGTTGAGGCTTCACATATTGCTGAAGCACCTCCCACTCACTTCCCAATTTACCCCAATATTGTTGAAGATGAGTGCTCTCGATCAAGATGACGGGTGCTCCCGTAAAGCCTGCCCGTGCCATATAGGCTGCAGAAACACCGGTCATGGCACCCCAACCTGAACCATCTTTCAGCATGGTCGGATGATTGGCGACCTTCATGACCCAGCTTCGCGGGCCATGATACTCGGCAATGGCCATAGCATGATGGAACTGATCCCGATCCAGTTGCATCAAACGCGCAGCCATGGCAGCGCAGCCAAGACTTACCCATGAACCGGAGGAACTGAAATGCATGGCCGTCTCGGGCGCACACTTTATGGCATAAGCTGCGGCTGTACCAATCTCATATCCTATAAGCAGAGTAGTAAGAAGCTCCTTGCCATCTGTGATCCCCAAATCGTCAGAAACGGCCAAAAGAGTGGCAAGAAGACCGCAACCAACATGGCCGCGTGCAACGTTGTGTCCATCATGAGCATCAATGGAATCGATGGTCATACCCGTGGCCATGGCGGCACCCGATGGCGAAACAGCACGACCATCCAGCGGTAAACGAGCCGATGACGTGGCGCTAGGACCAAATTGTTCCACTGCCATATCACGAATGATATGACTGACGGGCGTTTCTGTACCTACAGCGAGCACACCACTGAGGTCCATGAACAGATTTTTAGTTCGTTGGCGAGCAACATCCGGCACATCATCCCACCGCAATTTCATTGCAAAATTATATATCTGGTCAATGACGGCATCCCCGCCAGCAAAGTCAAAATTTTGGTAAATTCCAGCCTGACGTAATAAGACCGATTCAGACTTATCAATGTTCATGAGACTTCCTTTCAAAAAAAATCAATCGACATGACTAAACAACACGACAGAGTCTGTTTGCATCCAGGATGGCAGCATGAATATCACGTGCCGCCAGAGCATCACCAATCTTGAACAGTAAAAAGGAACCCGAAGGATTTGCACCATCGGGCTGAGGTTCGAGAGCA
>Ga0316189_10003578_pt1 | contig 15056 bp, 8 predicted proteins | sample LowCovwburrow_MG_FD_204930 | JGI IMG/M metagenome (GOLD analysis project Ga0316189, IMG submission 204930) | Coastal sediment microbial communities from Maine, United States - Lowes Cove worm burrow | ecosystem: Environmental > Aquatic > Marine > Coastal > Sediment | place: USA: Maine...
ATGCCAGGGTGTTGTAATAGCCACCACCGTCATTGTACCAAGTCGTGTTATTGCTGCGGGTAATGCCATTCGTTGGGTTCCCATCGGGATCTTCGCTCGCCAGAACGAATTCGAATTGGGCGTTTGTGCCGTTTTCACCAAGAGAACCGGTGATCGCCTGAAAATCTTCGTTGATTATCTGGATTTGAGAATCAACCTGAGCATTGGATATGACGCCTTGCGTGCCGGCATTATCCATGATGATATGAACGACCACCTGGAGTTGATAAACGGCATCCGGGTCATAGTCGGGAGTGGGATTGGTGGAAAATGCAGAACAGTCCGAAGGAACCAGTTCCGGCGGGCCATAAAGCGCCAGACGCGTTTCCCGATCAGGTGTACCGCAACGGAACTCCGCCAGGGTTTGGCCAAACAATGGCGCAATTACAAAAAAAATTAGAAAAGCTTTCACTTCAGTCCTCTCAATCTTTTGAAGAAAATTTGGGAATTCAAAAGGACAGGTCGTGTTTATTTAAGGCCGGATGCCAAATTCGCTTTTTAGGTAATCTGACACATGACCAGTCCCTCCCATATAGCTGTCATTCTAGCATTTCTTAAGGATCCGATGGCATGCAAACTGCATTTTCTTTGCTTGTCTGAAATGGTGAAGTTGTTCGCAGTCTTGGCCTGCTGCCGTGTTTCAAGGGCATCACTCAACGTGTAAAGCGCCATTACCAGGTCCTGCCATTGGGAATGAATTGAAACTGGTCCTTTGGATCGCAGCTACAATCCGAAGGAATCGCAGCGGGAGATCCACCGTATTCTGCTGTGAAGAAGTCATCGTAAATGGAGCTGTAGCAGATGGTAATGCCAATGCGGGGCAACTGTCTCGCCAGGGCGACTCCTTTTTGTTCGTCCTTGACGTTGAAAAAGGTGACCGACCCGCCCTGGGGAATCACCCGTCCATTGAACCAGGAATCTACCCAGTCGGTGGGATTTATGTCTGGGGCCAGTAATTTCATGGCTTCTTGCCAGTTGTGCACCGGTTTTTTGTCCACGGTGATCAGGACAGCCTCGATGCGGGCAGGACCCACCCCCCTATTGTGTAAATTGAGTAACAGATTTTCTACATTGTCGTGAGATATTTCCAAATGGGGCCACACATTGGCCTTTTGTTGCTCCCGCATCAGAGACGTCTCATAAATAGAAACAAATAAGGCGCACAAGCTGATCAACCCAGCGGCCAGAGCCACCATCATTTGAGGTTCTGGCAACCATTTACGCCAGATGGATTTTCTTTTTTGGGAATCGGTCATGGGTACAACCTCTCCATCGTTTATTTGGGGCAGGCACCGGTTAGATCGTTAAAGAGCAAAAGGTCTCGTACATCACAATACCCATCATCATTGAGGTCCAACACGGGGGTTCGCCAGCTTTGCAAGGCGATCGCATAATCCGCAGCATCCACCACCCGATCACCATTAAGGTCTGCAGGGCAGGGGAGGCAGTCAGCCGGCTGGGAAAGGTCAGATGACTGGAAATCAGGGGATAAACCGGAACCATCCGAGAGCCCGGCGAGTCCATCTTCTGCCTGGGTTTGAAGGTAGTTGATGACAATCCTGCCGTCGTGAAAGAGCTCGATTTGAAAGGTGTTTGGGTTGCCAGGCGGGCCGTTGGACGTCACATTCTTTTCAGGAACGTTCTCGAAAGTTACACTCAGCCGGTCCGACAACTCTTTGTAGCTGACCGTTCCCACTTCGGCCGGGTTCAGATCGTCATAGATAGCGGAAATACGGGGCAATGAAAAGTGTTTTTCCGGGTTCTCTTCAGCATCGCTGTCCCCCGAACCGAAGGTCAGGTAACCATTCGAACCCACGTAGACCCGGTTGTAGGCAATGCCGAAAAAGGACACGGGTTGGCTGAGGTTTACCTCTGCAAAATCGTTGTCACCCAAGACCAGCTGCGTTCCGCCTGACGGATCGGTGGGCAGGCCCACAATTTGCCCTATGCAGCGTTTATAATAGTGGGCCAGATTTCCTGGCACAAATTGAAGGGCTGTGTTCTGCAAATCAAATCCTGCGCTGAATTCTTCAGTCTGGTATTCCGATACCTCAATGGTGCTGAAACGAAAAGTGGGCGAGTAGTTGGTTGTGGCGCAGGTGTTGACGGCGCGAACCCGCCAATAATATACGCTGAGCGGAGCCAATAGTTCTGCAGCCGTCCATTCCGGGATTGAAACGGTTTCAATTGCCACCGTGTCTTCAAACAACGGGTCGGTGGCCAGCTGGAAATGGTATTCCATTGCGTTGCTATCGTGCGCCCAGGTTAAGACAGGCTTACGGCTTACCCGCACCGACTCGTCTGGAGGGCTGAGTAATGCGATCGGGGCAGGCGCTTCTCCGGCCAGGGTTACGTCCACGAAAATCCGACGCTCCATTTGCGTGGATTGGCCGCTGATTTCCAGGGTATACCGACCCGCCGGCACCTGGCTTGTTGTGCTGATGATCAGATCTATCGAAGCTGTTGGAATGACAGGATTCTGGCTAAAACTGGCGCTGGCTCCGAGAGGCAGGCCGCTAAAACTCAGTGTGACCGGTTCCTGACTGCCTAGAACGGGGGCCATGTCGAGTTCAAAAAGGAGCGCATTTGGAGCACAGGCTGCCGCGTGGGTTTGCCGGCTGGAGAGGGTGAAGCCTGGAACCTGAACGCCACTTGCCACCAGGGCAAAATCCGCATCAAGCAGGGCCGTCTCCACATGGCCGTCCTGGTTGATCTCATCGGCGCTGACCACGATGGTCCATAGACCGGGTTCCGGATCTTCCACAAAGACGTTTTCCACGGTATCGATATGGTTGGCGTCCCCATTTGGCGTGGACCAGTTTCCCTCGAGCAAACCGTTATTGCCCCAATAAGACACTCCAGAGGGTGAATGAACCCTGAGAGTCAGATCGTTGACGCGGTGTTGGCTTGCGCCTGGGGAGGCCGGTGGATCGGCGAAAACCAGCGTAGCGGCGAACTTCGCTTCGCCTGGGACAACCGTCACCTGGTAGCTGACATGATCGGTGTTGGCCAATAAGTGGCTCTCGTCTATGACAAAAAGCCTGTCTCTTTGCTCAAATAAGTTCTTTACATCCGGGTTGCCCCAGCCCTGATGACCACGGGTTAAATCGTCGCCGGGTCCGGTGAACGTATATTGCTCGGCACTGTTGATGAGCAGGGCCTTGGCCGTGGTCATATGTGGCCTGTTCTCAAAAACGGTTGCGTTGGGATTGTACAGATTACCGAAAACACCCTTGGACCACATCTCAAATACCAGGCCGGCGTAGCCGCAAATAATGGGCGTAGACGCGCTGGTTCCTCCAAACGATGGCGTATAGGCTGTCGGTGAACCCGTGGTGACTGTATAGATGGCATCATACGCAGATACCAGGTCTGGCTTGACCCGACCGTCGGAGGCCAGGCCCGTTGAGCCGGTTTCACACCAGCAGTCATCCTCGCGGTCCTGATTGTCGTAGTGGTTGACCGCACCGCCGGAGAGGATGTTCTTGGCCCATGCCTGAGGTCGTGACAGGTTGGTGCCCGTGTTGCCCTGTGACTGGCAATGCAGGATGTCGAAATCAAAGAGCATTGCGTCCATTTCGGCCGACAGGGTTGTGTAGCTTTGCGTGGCCAGGCTGCCCACGCTCGACGTTTGGAAAACCGCAAAATAGGGGGCCTGTAACAGTTCTCCCGTGTGATCATAGCGGGCTTGACCATCGAAAACCGAACCGGTGCTGGCCAGTATACCCTGAGCCGAGGGCAGCAGTCCGCGGGCCATGGGGTCGCCATTCCCATCGCCAAAAACAATGCCAGATACAGACGCGCCGTGGGAATTATTGGCGACCCAGGTGTGAAGCAGCAAAGGACGCGAGGCAAAATCCACATGAACTTGATTAAAACCCACATCAAGAACTTCCCCGCGTACCCCTTCGCCACTGAAACCATCTAACATTTCCACGTGATTGGCGCCGTGCAAGGCACGGATGTTGTCCATATCGGTTTCTGGCGGTGACCAGCGGTCGATAAACAGCACCTCGTCGAAGGCCGAGACACGTTTCAACTGCGCCTGGGTGAGTTGGGCCTCAAGCAAGTATTTCCCGGCATTGCGGCGGCGAATCGTTGCGCCCAGCGCTTCTATTTGGTCGGCAAGCCGGTTCTTCACCGAGGTCTGGCCTTCGGTTACCATGATGTTGTAGATGGATCGGGGCAGGAGGCCTATCCTCTGCAAAAGAAAGGGTTCAAGGCGGTAGGCCGGTTTATAGGTGCCCACCCATCGAACGAAGGGCCGTGCGGCCACCTGGCCGGCGACCGTTGCTGTCATGCTGACCACAAAGGCGTGGCGCGGCAAGTAAAAGCCGGGTTGGCCACCCAGTTCTTCAATCGTCTTTAGATAGGTGGCCAAGGGCTGGGTGATGAATTGAACGATATACAATTGCTGCGACCCATCACCCCGCAAGTCGGGCCAGGGGACAAACGGTTCGCCATCAGACAGAGGGTCGAATTCGGCGTAGCGCAACTTGAGCGTGTAGTCTGTCTGGCGTTTGGTCGCATGATCAGGGCCGCTGATGGAATAGTGCCAGGTGTTGGGGCCGTAGCGGCCGGGCTCTTGCCAAAGCTGGACCACGGTTTCTTTGTCGGCAAGCTGGATGGTCCGTTCCCCTGGCATTCCTGCCAAGAGAGTTGTGGCGACAAAAAATAACGATACCAACAACGTTGGTTTTCTCAGCATATGCGTTTCCACCTCGTGAGCCCGTCTTGCCCCGTAACACCGTTCCATCCTATACGCAAAAGCATCTGCAAGTAAATAATGCAAGAATTTTGATGTACATTTCCTTTGGTTTTACCTTGCTGTGCGGGTTGTGGCCACCAAGGCGGGAGTACCTCTTGAGGAGCGTTGACCCACCGCAAAATAATGAAATTTGTATCTGAATCCGAAAAAAAGACAGGCACGAATTTCCATTATCGAGTAGAATTTTTGAATATGGTAGAGGTGGATCAGTAAACGTCATGGCTTTCAAGAAAAGGAAAAAACACTTACTCATTGCGGACCCCGGAGAGTTGCGCGTCATCTTTCTTCGCATGGGCGAAGGGGCACGGGCCCTGGAACTCAAGTATGGCAATGAAATCTTGAGGAAGCTTATTATCGAGGTGGAGGAGAAGGATCTGATCTTGGAATTCCCGGTGGATGACCGAGAACGCTTGTCCCTCCGGCAGGGTCAATCCCTACAGGTGAGTTTCTTTTACGAGAGCAAGCTTTACTACGGAGCGTTGCCGGTCAAGGGTGCGGGTAAACTCTCGGGTAAAGATGCCTTGCGGGTGGGGATTCCTGCAGGCCTGCAAATCAAGGATGATTTTGGCCTGACCCAACTCCACTTAAATCCACGGCTAGACGTGACCTTTACCTCCCAGTTCAACGATTTCTGTGACGGCGGTTTGGTGAATATCGGGCCTGAGGGCGTGGATATCAAGAGCGATCAAGGCTGGGTCGGCGAGTTGGTGCGCATCGACATGGAAACTGATCTGGGATTTGAATTGGAACCCGGCTTTCGCATTGCCAGCCGAGGTCGCGTTCTCTATGTGAACAACGTGGGCGAGAAATTAATGGGTGTCCAGTTCTTGGACATGGATCGACCCACATCCAATCGGATCAGCGAATGGATCAGCCAACAATCAGTCGCCAGAAAGACGGCCGACAAGGCTTACCTGGCGGATCGCCAAGCGGGTATAAAAAGAAGGCCCTCTGAGATTCCCACGGAGAAGGGAATTAACAAGGCACCCCAGCTGATGTACGACTACAAAACCGTTTTTCACGAGGGCAAACCCTGGGTTCTGCTGCTGTGCAAGGACGAATCGCTGATTCAACGGATTGGCAAAACTCTGAAGCGCAAATACGGTGTCCTGGTTTCAAAAGGTCGTTATATCAATGTTCAGAAAATCCTCGATTTTTACAAGCCCGCCATGACCCTGATCCACGAATCTCTCGATAGCGTCTCCGGCTTTGATCTGGCGAGGACCATCGCTACAGAAAATCAAGAGAGTGTGCCGATTGTGATTTTGGGTAATGCCCAAGATGCAGCCGAAAAGCGCAACCGCGCGGTTGCCGACAAAGCCATGGACTATCGGGTCATTGACCCCTACCATCCACTGTCGTTTTTTAAGGCCGTCCAGGATTTCGTGGACCTCTGCCAATTCGAAGACGAGGACTAAAGCGCGAATCACTGGCAACTGGTTGCTACAGTGGGCCAAGCGGCATGTTTCGCAAAGGTTTACTGAACCTGCCGTCAACCAAGACACTGCCATCAGGTGAGGGTTCAGAAAATCGCATAACTTTTTTGCACCTGCCACCGTTACAATTACGACCCTTTTCCTGGAGACTGAACGTCTAATTGTAGACGATTCTGATAACCCGTAACCTTTCTATTTGGCTTTGATTTCATTGTGCCGATAACTTACATCAAGCACCTTTTTCCGAGTTAGTTCCCGGAATAAAAATAAGCAGCTTGCTCAGGAGTACGAACCTAAATGTTGAGTACCTATCGACGGTTCAGTTTGTTCATGTTCGCCGCGATGATGGCGGTTCTTTTCACCGGTTGTGGCGGGGATGCCCCAGCTGGGAAAGCCGACAAAAAAGGGGGGCCTGCGGGTAGTGCATCCGGGAGGCCGGCTCCCAAACCAGTCCCGATCGCCGTTGCCCATGTTATTCTGGGCGAAGCCACATCGTATTATAGTACGACCGCAACCCTCGAAGCAGAGGCGCATACCGAGGTTCGTGCGCGGACTTCGGGCGTGGTTAAGACCATCTTCAACGAGGAAGGCGACAGGGTAGACAAGGATCGTGTTCTACTGCAATTGGAAGACGATACCCAGAAACTGGACCTCAAGCAAGCGGTCTTGCGGCGCAAGGCTTTGGAGGTCCAGTTTGAAAGACAGAAAAAGATGTACGCCTCCGGTGTGCTCTCTGCTCAGCAATTCGAAGAGACAGAGAACGCCTACAATCAATCAGAAGCTGCGGTCGAACAAGCCGAACTGATGCTCTACTACACCAAGGTTCGCGCCCCCTTCGAGGGACGCCTGGTTCGACGGCTACTCGATATCGGTACCCAAGTTCAGAGCGGGACAGTTCTTTTTGAAATGATGGATGTGAGCCCCTTATTGGCTAGGATCCATATCCCCGCCAACCGCATGGGCCAGGTGAGAGCAGGTCAAGAACTGTTGCTAACATTAGACAGCACCGGCGTAGAACTGGCTGGTAAGCTGCGCCTGGTGAGTCCGATCGTTGACCCGAACACCGGTACGGTGAAAGTTACCGCAGAGATCCCGAGTTATCCAGAAGGCACCCGGCCCGGTGATTTTGTCGCCGTCAATATTGTCACGGCTCGCCGTGATCATGCCCTGATGGTCCCCAGCGAAGCGGTCTTCGAAGAGCAGGGGAACCCGATTGTCTATGTGGCTACAGACGGGAAAGCCGTGCGTCGCACCGTGACAGTCGGTTTTGTGGAACAGGGCACCACGGAAATACTGAAAGGCGTCGACACGGGCGACCTGATCGTAGTCAAGGGCCAACGGAATCTGCGTCCCGGCATGCCGGTCGAGATCATGGAAGGCCCCCAAAGTAACATGGGCGAAGACAGTAGCCTGGAGGCATCGCTTTGATCCGCGGCCTGGTTGGTTTCTCTGTCAAGCGGCGGGTGACCGTTTTTATGGTTTCACTGGCCGTACTTGTTTTCGGTTATGTTAGCTTCTCGAATTTGACCCTCAACCTGTTGCCCGAAATTTCCTATCCCTCACTGACGGTTCAAACCGATTTCCCCAACGCCGCACCGGGCGAAGTGGAAAATCTTGTCAGTGAACCCGTCGAAGAAGTGGTGGGTGTTCTGAGCGGGTTGAAGCATTTGAGTTCGGTTTCCCGCGCCGGTGTTTCGGAAGTAACCCTGGAATTCGATTGGGATGCAGATATGGACTTATTGGCCATGGACATCCGCGAGAAACTGGATCGCCTGGTCTTGCCCGACGAAACCGAAAACCCCATTGTTTTGCGTTACGATCCGGCACTTGACCCGGTCATGCGATTGTCTTTCTCCGGTGAAGGCAGCCTGACCCTGTTGCGCTATGTGGCCGAAGACAAGATCAAAGAGGCCTTGGAGCGCATCGAGGGTGTTGCCGCAGCCAAGGTCAAGGGCGGGGAAGTAGAAGAGATTCAGGTCAACCTGATTCAGGGCAAAGTGGCCGCCATGGGCCTTACGCCCGCCTATCTCGGCCGGGTTCTGGCAGGTTCCAATATCAACAGCCCGGGGGGGTCGCTCAAGAGTCGCACCAGTAATTACCTGGTGCGTACCCTCAATGAATACGACACGGTTGCCGAAATCGGAGACCTGGTCGTCACGCCACCCGGTCGGCCGTCGGTAAAGCTCAAAGATATTGCCACGGTGATTCGAGGCGTAAAGGACCGTGAGGAGGTCACCCGAGTCAACGGCGTGGAATGTGTGGTGATTGAACTCTTCAAAGAGGGCGATGCCAATACCGTGTTGGTGGCAGATGCGGTGCGTGAAGCTTTAAAAACCTTGCCCAACAACCTGCCCAAAGGCAGTAATGTTCGTGTTCTCTTTGACCAGTCTCGTTTCATCAAACAGTCGATTGACGAAGTCAAGGACGCCCTTTTGATTGGTGGCGTGCTGGCCATTTTGATCCTGATCCTGTTCCTGCGCGATTTTCGCGCCACCCTCATCATCACTACGGCCATTCCTCTCTCCGTTGTGGCGACCTTTATGATGATGAACGTGCTCGATGTCTCGCTCAATATCATGTCCTTGGGCGGGCTTACCCTCGGCATTGGCATGCTGGTTGACGGTGCCATCGTTGTACTGGAATCTATTCATCGTGCACGTGAACGCGGTTTGGGTCGTTTTGCCGCCGCCGTTGAAGGGACCTCGGAAGTGGGAGGCGCTGTTGTGGCCTCCGTGTTGACCACGGTCGCCGTATTTTTCCCCATCGTTTTTGTGGAAGGCATAGCCGGTGAACTCTTCCGTGATCAGTCCTTGACAGTTACCTTTAGTCTGGTTGCCTCGCTCCTGGCCTCCCTGTCACTGATCCCCATGTTGGCTTCTCTGGGAAGTGAGAAGACAAAGAAGAAGGTTGTGGCCGTCCCGAAAAGCAAGGATAGCCTCGGTTTCTTTTCGCGTTCCTACGAGGGTTTGCTGCGCGGCGCACTGCGTTTTCGCTGGGTAACCGTGCTGTTGGCGGCGTTGATCTTTGCGGCTAGCTTGCAGCTCTATCCCAAGCTCGGTCGAGAGCTGATCCCCGCCTTAACCGAAGGCGAATTCTATTTCGAGGTCAGTATGCCTGAGGGTACGGCCTTGCCAACCACCGATGAAGTGATTGAAAAAATGGAAAAACTGGCCTTGGCAGATGAGGCCGTGGCCCTGGTTTATGCATCTGTTGGGAGTCGCACGGTTTCGGGTGGGCTTTCGCTCAAGACAAAAGACGAAAACCTGGGTCAGGTGAATGTAGTGCTGGAGAATCGAGGGGATGACGCCTTGGAGCATCAGGTTTCCGATCGCTTGCGGACCGCCTTTAGTTCGTTTCCCAACCTGGATGCTAAACTCGGAAGACCCTCTTTTTTCAGCCTTAAAACACCCATCGAGATGTTGTTTTATGGCGAGGATCTGGAGCTGTTAAAGAACTATACCTTGTCACTGAAGCCCAAGTTGGCTGAGATTCAGGGTCTTGTTGACGTTCGCGCCTCATTGGAGGACGGCAACCCGGAACTCAACGTGAGCTTCGACCGCGAACGTCTGGCCTATTTGGGCCTCACCATTAGGGACGTCTCCGAGACCCTGCACGACCGCATCGAAGGGACCGTGGTTTCCCGTTACAAGGAAGCGGATCGCTTGATCGATATTCGTCTGCGCAATCGCGAAGTGGATCGCGATAGCATTGGTGATATTGAGAACATGGTTGTGGCCGAACGAAATGGTCAACCCATTACCTTGAAGACGGTGGCTCTGATGGACTCCGCACGGGGACCCGCCGAGATCCACCGCATCAAGCAGGCACGTGTGGCTATTTTGTCCGGCGATGTCAGTGGCCGCGGTCTGGCAGCGGTGATGGCGGAAATGGAACGGGTTGTGGCTGAAAACCCGCCTCCGCAAGGCATTGTTGCCGAGATCGGTGGTCAGAACGAAGAAATGAAGGAAAGTTTCGATAGCCTGATGTTCGCCATGGGTCTGGCTGTTTTTCTGGTTTATCTGGTGATGGCGGCAACATTCGAGAACCTGATTCACCCATTCATTATTCTTTTCACCATCCCTCTTGCCCTGGTTGGCATGATTCTGGGACTCTATTTATCAGGTCTTTCCCTGAGCATTATCGCCTTGATCGGTGCAATATTCCTTGCCGGGGTGGTGGTTAATAACGCCATTGTTCTAGTAGATGCCATAAATCAGAACCGGCACGCGGGACTGGACAAATTGGAAGCCATTGTTGCTGCTTCCAAGACCCGTTTGCGGCCCATTCTGATGACCACCCTGACCACCGTGCTAGGTTTGCTGCCCATGGCCATCGGCTTCGGTGAAGGTTCGGAGTTGAGAACGCCACTTGCCGTTGTGGTTTCCACAGGACTGGTGGTTTCCACCCTGTTAACCCTTCTTGTTATCCCCGCAGTCTATATGATCGTCCCCTCCAAGGTAAGTACCATCATGGAAGAAGAGGAATTGGAGAACGCTATTTCTGCCGCCATCAGCAAAGAGGCGGCGGAGTTGAACCCCGCAACGGAGGTTATTTCATGACACTACCAGAGTTAGCCGTACGGCGACCTGTTACCACCCTGGTCATTCTTGTCTCGATTCTGGTAGTCGGCATCATTGCCTTGATACGTCTTCCCATGGCGTTTATGCCGGATATCGAGGAGCGGCGAGTGCATGTAATTGCCGAGTACCCGGATGCCTCGCCCAAGGCCGTGGAGCGCATGATCGTTCGTCCGCTGGAGGAAGCATTGGCCGGTATGGATGGTTTAACCAACATGTCGGCGAACTGTGATGCACGCGGTGGACGTGTGACCCTCAACTTCGATTGGAGCACCGATGTAGACATGGCCCGGGCCGAGATCCGCGACCGGGTTGATCGCATCAAAGACGATTTACCCGAGGACTTGGAGCGAATCACCCTGTCTTCTTCTTACCGCGCATCGGAAAGTGGGGACACCATCCTGGAGGGCCGAATCGCCTCTGGCCTGGATCTGAGCAAGAACTACGACCTGCTGGAACGCAAGATCATCAAACCCTTGGAACGCTTACCTGGCGTCGCCGAGGTCACCCTAGACGGGGTAAACCCGCGCGAGGTCAAGATCAACCTGAAACTGGCAGCGTTGAGACGTCACGGTATTGATGCCCCGGCGGTGATGCAGACACTTACGGCCAACAACCTTGATCGCTCCTTGGGGGTGGTTCGCAATAGCAAGCAGCGTTTTACGCTGCGGTCCGTCGGTTCCTTCCAGAGCATTGATCAGATCCGCAATCTGCCAATTCCAGACACATCCCTGCGGCTTCAGGACGTGGCAGAGGTGACGTATAAAGAGCCTCCGCTGACTCAAGGGCGCCATCTCGACGGTAAATTCGCCGTGGGCGTGAGCCTGAGTAAGGAGTCGAGCGCAAACACGGTTGAGGTCTGTGAGTTGGTTCGCGAACGGATCGCCAAGATGGCCGAAGATCCAGAACTGGAAGGCATCAGTTTTCTGGTCTGGGAGGATCAGGGTTACGAGATTACGAAAACCCTGTCCGATTTGAAGGAAACGGGCATGTTTGGCGCCTTGCTGGCCTGCATCATTCTTTTTCTCTTCCTGCGCCGTGGAAGCACCACCCTGATTGCGGTGCTCTGTATTCCCTTCTCCCTGGTCGCGGCCTGTCTGGTGGTTTGGGCTCAGGGAAAATCCCTGAACACCGTTTCTCTTTTGGGTCTGATTGTAGGCATAGGCATGCTTGTCGACAATGCCGTTGTCATCATGGAGAACATTGATCGTTACCAGTTGAAAGGCTACAATAACAAGGTGGCCGCTTTACTGGGGGCGCGCGAGGTTTCGGTTGCTGTTTTTGCCGCGACGGTTACCTCTGTGATCGTCTTTTTGCCCATGGTCTTTTCAGAAGCCTCGGAGATGAATATCATCCTGCGTGAGTTGGCGCTCACCGTTTGTTTTACGCTAATCGCCTCGCTGTTCATCAGCCAGACCATGATTCCACTAGCTGCTGCCTATTTACTAAGACGTCAAGGAGCCGTGCGTGAGGATCGCTTCATGACCTGGTTAATCCTCAAGTACGGTCGCATGTTGCGCTGGACTTTGAAACATCGCTGGCTTCCCATCGTCGTGGGCCTGGCTGTTTTGGGTTCGGCCTGGTTCCCCTTCGACGCCATAGACAAGAACCTGGATGCCAGTGATACCCAGATGTTTGTGGGTCTGCGTTATCGGTTTTCCGAGGATCTGTCATTGGAAAAGATGGAAGAGGTTGTTTCGATTACCGAGAAAGCATTGGAGCCCCATTTGGAGCGGCTGAATGTGAAATCGGTATACAGTTATTATTCGGAACGCCATTCTCAGAGCCGGCTCTACCTGAAGCCGGGTTACATCAACGAAGCCTACATGAACAAAGTGCGTCAAGAATTGCCCTCGCTTTTTCCCAAGATTGCAGGTGTTCGCATGACCGTCATGGACAACGGTAAATTCTGGGATCGCAACCGCGGGAAAAGATTGGGTTTCCAGTTGCAAGGTCCGGATACGGAAGTGTTGGCCGAGTTAACCGACAAGGCAAGGGTGCTGCTTGAGTCTGTGCCTGGTTTGTTTGAACAGTATTCCATGAGCGAAGGCGGCGCCTCTGAACTTCACACCAGGGTTGACCGCGAAAGGGCGCGCGCCTATGGGGTCGATGTCGACCTTCCTTCACAGGTGGTGGGTCTTACCTTTCGCGGGCGCCGCTTGCCCAGTTTTAAGAGCGCTGATGGTGAGATTGAGATGCGCCTCACCCTGGAGGAACGGGAAGAAGAAAGTTTGGATCAGCTCAAGAGCCTGCCGATTGGCGAGGGCGGCGAGGGCGGTGCCGTGCCCTTGGAGAGTGTGGCCGATTTCTCCATCGTGAAAGGCGCTGAGTCCATTCGGCGAAGTAACCGAGTGACCTCCGTTTGGATGGGGGCGCGTTATAGAGAAGGAAAAAAAGAAGTACATCGAGCAGCGGCCATTGCCGCTCTGAAGCAGTTGGAACTGCCCTATGGCTACCGCTGGAATTTTAATCCCCGCAACCGCAATGCAGACGAGAACAAAGAAGAATTGGTACAAGGCGCGGGTCTGGCCTTGATGTTGATTTTTATGGTCATGGCCGGGTTGTTCGAATCTGTCCGTCAGGCGATTTCGCTGATGGTATCCTTGCCACTTGCCCTCGCGGGCGCCTTTTGGGCCTTGTACCTGACCGGAACTGATTTAGATCAGGCCGCATGGATTGGTTTATTGCTGTTAATGGGCATTGTGGTCAACAATGGCATCGTCATGATTGAGCACATCAACAATTATCGCCGTGCGGGCGTGACCCGGACAGAGGCCATGGTACGCGGTGGAAGAGAGCGGTTGCGGCCGATTGTGATTACGGCCTTGACCACCCTGTTTGGGCTGGTGCCCATGGCGGTCCAGCAGCCCTCCCTGGGTGGGGTCTATTATTATTCCATCGCTTTCGTGATCATGGGTGGCCTGTTAATGTCCACGCTGTTGACCCTGCTATTGCTGCCCACAACTGTTTGCCTGGTTGAAGACTTGGGGAGCTGGCTTGGTCGGGTGTTGCGCCTGTCGGCTCGGCACCAGCCCGGAACGCCCGAACCGGTCAAATCTTAGAGGGGCAGGCCATGAGGTCTAGGTCTTAATGTAACTATTCAGTGAACCCCGTAGGAACCCTATGCCATTTTTGAAAATCCAAAAAAGAGGCGCACTGAGTAAAGAAAACAGAGAAAGCACCAAGTGCCGTATCCACGATCATGTAGCTGGTGTTCGTCCCTGTCCGTTTATCTGGGAAAGCCTCGATCGCCTTTCGTAAAGAGGGCGTGAACTTCTGGAATGCTGTAGGTGGGCGATTTGCTTGGTGTGGACGTCATTTGGGTGGCCTCTGTGGACTTCAGGCGTATTCATCCATTCTTTAATAAACCGCGTCGTTCAAAAGTTCAGGTCGCCGTTGATTTTTTTTTGACAACTCGCTCGTCGTACTCCTGATTCCGGCCTTGGCAACCTCGGTTCCACAAAAATGAGAATTGCTGATGGCATGCGTAAAAACCTAGTCGCCAGTCTTCGACAAGAGGTTGTTTTCAGTTTTATTGAGCTAGGCTGATGAGACCTTAGCTGATCGATGCAAGTAAGCAAGTGCAGATTATTCCGGAACGGACAGGGCCGGATTGTCCACCAGGCGAATCAGATCTGAAACCAATCAAAAACATTCCGTTATGACTGCGCTCCTAAGGAGAACGTTTTTGAAATTTACCGGCCTAACGAGGCGATGGTCCACGTGGACAGTGCTTGCCGCAATCCAAAGATGGACTCTGTCCACGTGGACAATGCTCTCCGCAAACCAAAGATGGACACTGTCCAAGTGGACAATGCTCTCCGCAGACCAAATTTGAATATTTCCCACGGCACCCCAGGGACCAGACCTGCTGCAAATAGTCGTGAAAAATTTCTACAGAGTAGAGCCAGAAACGGTTTCGGCGTTGAACAATGGTTCCCGTTTCCGAGCCAAAAACAAAAGGTTCCAAAAAACGTTCCCCTTAGGCACGCAGTCAGAACGGAACGTTTTTTGGCCGCCGCTTTCCAGCGCTTCAAGGGTAACTATTCAGTGAACCCCGTTTGGCACCAATGTTCTCAGTCCTCATGCTTTGGTAGCATAGGGTTTGGAGGAACAAGGCGGATGGAATTGAAAACCAGGGGATCGAAAGTAGCGGGTTCTGCCCCGGCGGCCCGAAAAGGTGTTGGAACAAGTGCTACTGCTAGGTGCCAGGCATGGACGAGGGCCTGATATGGA
>Ga0316189_10003579_pt1 | contig 15055 bp, 16 predicted proteins | sample LowCovwburrow_MG_FD_204930 | JGI IMG/M metagenome (GOLD analysis project Ga0316189, IMG submission 204930) | Coastal sediment microbial communities from Maine, United States - Lowes Cove worm burrow | ecosystem: Environmental > Aquatic > Marine > Coastal > Sediment | place: USA: Maine...
TGCGGTTTGATCATGGCTGAACCTGGGGGCGACTGTTAGAATCCGCCGTCAATCAATCGTTTGCCAGACGCTCAGCAGGCGTCGAAACCGAACTTTCCCGGTCGGCCCGGGTCAGAGTTGGTGGCAGGCGGCCAACCGTTTGCCAAGGGGTTGCCCGAATGGGCAAAAAGAGCAATGACCAGTTGCTGGTGGAGAGGGTCCAGCAGGGTGACAGGTCGGCCTTCGATGTCCTGGTCCTCCGCTACCAGCACAAGGTGGTCAAGCTGGTGATGCGGTACGTGAGAGATCAGGCCGAAGCGCTGGACGTGACTCAGGAGGCTTTCCTGAAAGCGTACCGGGCTCTGCCGGGTTTCCGCGGCGACAGTGCTTTTTATACGTGGCTGTACCGGATCGCGATCAATACGGCGAAGAACCATCTCGTTGCAGCGAAACGGCGGCCGCTGGATTATGACCTCGATCTGCAAAACCCGGATCAGTACGAGATGCACGGCCGCCTCAAGGACGGCGATACACCCGAGGGCGTACTGCTATCGGAAGAAATACGTGAAACGGTGAACCAGGCGATCGAGGCGCTGCCTAACGATCTGCGGACGGCAATCATGCTCCGCGAGCTGGAAGGCATGAGCTACGAGGAGATCGCCTCGGCGATGGAGTGCCCGGTCGGTACCGTGAGATCGAGGATTTTTCGGGCCCGCGAGGCGATCGACAAGCGCCTCCGGCCGCTTTTGAACTAGAGAGCCCCCGTGGGTTAAACCGCCTGTGGACGGCGAGGCTTCGTGCAGCAGCGGCAGCTTCCAATCGAAACAAGGCGACATCGAGGACAGACATGTGAGTGCAAACGGCGAGCAGCTTTCGGCCTTTCTGGACGATGAACTGGACAGCGTGGAGAGCGATCTCTTTCTCCGTCGCCTGGGCAAGGATGGCGAACTTCGCGAAACCGCGCTGCGCTATTCCCTGATCGGCGACGCGCTGCGGGACGAAGTTCTCACGCGAGATCCGCGTGCGATTGCCAGGGCAGTTGCCGCCGAAGGCGGGGCGCACCCCGAGGCTCGTCCGGCGGCGCCCGGATCGCGCTGGCTGCGACCCGTCGCCGGCGCCGCCGTCGCGGCGTCTGTCGCGGTCGTTGCGGTCATGAGCCTGCAGCCGACGGCCGTCGAAGACATCGGCAGCGCGGCCGTGACGGTGCCGGAGGCGGCGGCAATCATCGGCTCACCGGCTCCCGCCGTGATTTCCCGTCGGGCGGGCACGGCCCCGGACCGTTTGAGTGAGTACTACCTCAACCACAGCGAGTACGCGACGTTGCTCGGCGGCCAGGGGCAGCTGGCGCGTATCGTGACCACACCCGCCGCTGTGGAGCAGTCCGCGTCGGAAGAAACAGCTCCCGCCACTGGCAGCGACAACAGCGAAGAGTCCAAGGCCGACCGATGAATTCGACGCTCGCCGCACTTCTTGGCGGACTTTGCCTCCTGCCCGTCATCGCCGCCGCCGATCCCGCGGCCGATGACCCGCGCCGGCTGCTTGAGAGGATGGGGCGTGCCGTCGAATCGCTCAACTACGAGGGCACGTTCGTGCACATCGTCGAGGGCCGGGCGGACACGATGTACGTGGTGCACCGGGTCGCCGACGGAAAGAGCACCGAGCGAATGGTCGCTCTGGACGGGCCTGGCCGGGAGATTATTCGCAGCGACGACAAGGTCACCTGCATCTTCGGCGATCAGAAATCGGTCCTCGTGGAGCGACGCAGTGACGACAGCCCGCTGCGTGCGGCGGTGCCGAGCTACTCCGACGATCTGGATGCGCACTACAAATTCGTCCATCTGCGCCCGGTCAAGAAACTCGGGCGCAGTGCAGCTGTCATCGCCATCACGCCACGCGACGACCTTCGCTACGGCTACAAGCTCTGGATGGACAAAGAGACGGGCATGCCCCTGAAGGCGCAGCTCGTCGATATGTACGGCAAAGTGGTCGAGCAGCTGATGTTCGTCAGCATTGAGCTTCCCGAGAGTATCCCGGCCTCGAAAGTAGAGCCGACACTATCCACCGAGGATTTCGAGTGGTTTGTGCAGGACGAGCGCAGCATGGCGGAGGAACGGCGCGGCGATTCGAACTGGCGGGCCGTACAGACGCCCGACGGATTTCGTCTCGAGGCGTCGAACGTAAAGGTGATGGCCGGTTCCGATCGCGCCGTGGAACATCTGGTCTACACGGATGGCGTGGCCTCCGTATCGGTGTTCGTCGAGCCGGCCGGGAGCGAGGAGGCCGATCTCAACGGTGCCTCCCGTATCGGGGCCGCGAACGCCTTCACCGCCGAGGTTGACGGTCACCAGGTGACGGCGGTCGGCGAAGTGCCCGGTGATACGGTACGCATGATCGCCCGTTCCATGCGTCAGAGCACGTCCTCGGTCGCCTCTCAGTAGCGAGAGACGTATCCATTGATTGTCGAGCCTGCCACCGTTGTCGAAGTCCGCGCCGACGTTGCCCTGGTGCGATGTCTGAGCCAGTCCGGCTGCGAGCGATGCGCCGCGGGCAAGGGCTGCGGCGGCGGCGTCATGTCGCGGCTGCTCGGCGACCGCCTGAATCTGGTCAGCGTTGCAACCGGCGGCAAGAGCCTCAGGGCCGGTGATGAAGTGCTGATCGGCCTGCATGAACAGGGCCTGGTCCAGGCCTCGGCGGCCGTCTATCTCGTCCCGCTCGTCGCTGCCATGCTCGGCGGGGTCGCAGCGGCGTCCGCGATCGGCCCGGGGGATGCCATTGTTCTGTCCGGGACTGTCGTCGGGTTTGTCGGCGGCCTGTTCTGGGCACGTCGTTTCGGTGTGCAAAGAGAGGGTGACGATCGATTCGCCCCCAGAATCATTGAGACGGCCGCCCCGGAACCGACCCGCACCGCCTGTCGCGTTGAACGCCCGTGACGATCCGTTTCGTTATCTACAGCCGGGCTGGCTGTCACCTGTGCGACGTCCTGCGCGACGATCTCCTCGCCCTGACCGCGGGACGTGACGTGACGGTCAGCGTTGTCGATGTCGACGACTCCGATGATCTGCGGCGCGACTATGGTGCACACGTGCCTGTCCTGACGGCGGCCGGCGAGGAAATCTGCCGCTATCGCCTCGACGCACGGCGCGTGATGGCCTGGCTAGAGGGTTAGAGCGGCCAGGCCGGACGCACAGGGCGGGTGTCGGGCTGATTAGGTCAGCCCGCGACAGCTGCCCCCGGACGGGTTGCTGTCAGCGGTAATACAGGCTCAGCGCGCAGCGTTGCGCGCCTTCTCAGGCCAACCCTCGCCGACCTTGTACGCCCGGTAGATATGGTTTTGCAGGCCGCCCGGCCGCGGTCCCTTGTTCTTGGCCTTGAAGTACGGGTTGATGTACTCCCAGACGATCTTGCCCTTGGCCGTGACCTCGAAGATCCGGCCGGAACTCGACTCCGATATGAGCGTGTTGTTGTTGGGCAGCCGCTGGGCGCTGCTCTTGAACATCGAGAAGAAGTCGCGCACGAACTGCTGGCTCATGGTGGCGTCGTAGACCCAGTCGATTTCGTTGTCCAGGGCGTCGATCTCGAGCACCCGGGAGGCGAAGCGGTAGCGGCGCGGGTAGCCGCCGTGCCCACCGTTGTCGAACATCAGGATTCGCCCCCATCCCGGCAGCTTCTTTCCGGAAATGTCACGCTCCGGAATCATGGTGACGTGATGCTGGCCGATCGGCATCTGGCCGTTCTTGAACCGCTCGCGATGATCGATGAGCCAGACGATGTCCCCGGTCTTGCGATCGATGACGAAGACCTTGTTCGTCGTTCGCTGGCTGACCAGAAGGTTGCCCTTGGCGAAGCGCGGGTCGCTCGATTCGAGTGGATTGGCGGGCAGCGCCTGAACCGAATTCGTGTGGAAGATGTCGGCGGCGGTATTGCGCGACGGATAGCTGTCGTTGTAGATGTCGGACTTGCCTTCCTCGGAGAGGCCGAGCTGGTCGAAATGATCGGCCGTGGACCACCGCCAGATGACCTTGCCGCTTTCATCGACCTCGATCAGCACATCGTCCTTGATCTCGTAGGGCGCGATCTCCTGACGGGTAATGTACCGGGACCCGAGGATGATGGTGTTCCCATTGGGCTTGCGGTGGAAATCGTGATGGATGAATGTGAAGTCGGGATCGAAAAACTCCCAGACAATCCTGCTGTTCCAGTCCAGCTCCGCGACGCCCTTTCGCTTTTCCCCTTCCGGCCCGTCTTCCTGACGGATCTGCACGAGGATGTTGCCGTTCTTGAGCGGTTTGGGGTTCTCGGCGATCGCCCATTCGGGGTTGCGGGGGTTCATCCATTCGTGAACCTCGTTCCCGTCCTGGTCGAGCATCAGGACCTTCTTGGCCTGACTCGCCGTGTAGATAACGTAGCCCGGCCAGATGCGCTCGGGTTCGCTCACCGTCAGCCCGACCGGATAGACGGTCGGCGCGGCGACGGCGGACCCGCTGGCGCCGATTAGCGGCAACAGAATACCGAGGGCGAACCCGAACAGATTCGCCCGGGAATTTCTGAAAATCGGTGCATCCATGTCAGACAAGTCTCCTGATCGCTGTGGCGTTACGGCGGGCCATCCCTGGTCGGCCGCTTTCTCGGTAACGAAATCCTGCAGCCCGAGAACTTACCTAGCCCTCTGCCGCCCCGCAAGTTCGCAATGCCAGCTTTTGCCAGCCCGCTGCTCGCTCGATTCCGGTGGGCCCCTGTCGCGCCTCGAAAGCCCTATCCCTGGCCGGTTTCGCGGCCGTGAACCCAGCCCGGTCAGCACAGGTGAGGGCAGCGGTGCCGTCGGCGTCGTTCGTCAATCCTCGCAGACGCGCGATGCCGCCCGGTTCGGATACTCAACCCTGCGGGGGGACGAGGTTTCTCGTCGAGCCCGTGCAGGCAGACGGACCGAGGCCCGCGACGTCGGTCGGCGCCGGCGTTTTCGGCGTCAGGTCGGCGCCAGCCGGGGGCCAGTCCAGGTCGACTTTGTAGGCGCGGTAGATGTGGTTTTGCGCCCCGACGACGTTCTCTTCCTCGTCTTTCTTCGTCTTGCAGTAGGGGTTGATGTATTCCCAGACAATGCGCCCGTCCCGGGTCACCTCGAAAATCCGCCCCGAGCTCGATTCGGTGATCAGCGTGTTGTTGTTCGCAAGGCGCTCGGCGCTGCTCTTGAACATCGAGAAAAACGAGCGACGAAAGAGCCCGCTGGTGGCGCCGTCGTAGAACCATTTGATCTCGCCGGCGACCGGTTGGATTTCCAGAACCCGGGAGGAGAAGCGGGACTCGCGCGGGTAGCCGGCCTTGCCGCCATTGTCGAACATGAGAATTCGGCCCGCGCCCTTCAGCTCGTTTCCGAACTGGTCGCGAACGGGGAGGAGGGTAACGTGGTGCTGTCCGATCGGCAGTTCCACTTCGTCGGGAAACGTTCCGAACTCGTCAAGCCGCCAGACGATGTCGCCGGTCTCGCGATCGATGATGAAAACACGGTTGGTCGTTCGCTGACTGACGAGGACGTTGTTCTTGGCGAATCGCGGGTCGCTCGCCTGCCACTTGTTCCACGGCAACGCCTGGATCGAGTTGGTGTGGAAAATGTCGGCGGCGCGGTTCAACGAGGGGTATTCATCGTTGAAAATGGCGAGTCGGCCTTCTTCGGACAGACCGAGCTGGTCGAAATGATCGGCCGTCGACCATTCCCAGATCACCGTTCCCTCGCGGTCAACCTCGATGATGATGTCGTCCTTGAACTCGTAAGGCGCGATATCGGGGCGAGTGATGTACTCGGACCCGAGAATCAGCGTGTTGCCGTTGGGCTTGCGGTGGAAGTCGTGGTGGATGAATGAGAAGTCCGGATCGAAATACTCCCAGACGAGATTGCCGTCCCAGTCCAGTTCGGCGAGGCCTTTGCGCTTTTCGCCGTTCGGTCCCTCGGGGTAGCGAAGCTGGACCAGGATATGGCCGTCAGGCAGCGGTTTCGGGTTCTCGGCAATCGCCGCGCCGGCATCGAGCGGATTGACCCACGCATGTACTTCGCGTCCGTCCGCATCCAGCAGGATGACCCGCTTGACCTGGCCGGCGGTGTAAATCACATAGCCGGGATGGGTCGCTTCGGCATCGTGGACCGTGAGCCCCAGCGGGACGACGGTTGGACCCGCCGCCACGGGCGGCGCCAATAACGCGCTCGCCCAGAGCAGGGCCGTCGCCAGATTCGGACTTTTTCGCAGCATCCACGTCCTCCGTCCGCCGGCCTTGCTCGCCGGCATCAACAGCCGGTAATTCTCGCACGAGGACCAGGGGATCGGGGAGTACAGTGTTCACATAGCCCCCGGGGTTCGTGCCCGTTGATTCGCGGGCGGGCAGGACAGTTCCGACGGGCACGGGCGGCCATCGAATATGACGCGGTCGCACTGAGGGCAAATCGCGTATAGAAACGATATTATAAAGATTCCTTAATTAATTAATTTTATTGCTAAAACAAGAATCCTGATTATTAGACCGCTTTGCCCGTCGCGTTCCGGGCACGGACCCCGAATTCCCGTATAATCCGCGCCTTCTGCGCCCCGTACGACGCGAGGTGCGCGACGAGCCCCCTTATGGACCGCATCCGCAACTTCTCCATCATTGCGCATATCGATCACGGCAAGTCCACGCTGGCCGATCGTTTTATCCAGGTCTGTGGCGGCCTGGCCGAACGTGAGATGGCGGAGCAGGTGCTCGACTCCATGGACCTCGAGCGGGAGCGGGGCATCACGATCAAGGCTCAGAGTGTGTCCTTGTCCTATAAGGCGCGGGACGGAGAGACCTACCAGCTCAACCTGATCGACACGCCGGGACACGTTGATTTCTCCTACGAGGTTTCTCGCTCACTCGCCGCCTGCGAGGGGGCACTGCTGGTTGTCGACGCGGCGCAGGGCGTCGAGGCGCAAAGCGTGGCCAACTGCTACACCGCGATCGATCAGGGTCTCGAAGTCGTACCGGTCATCAACAAGATCGACCTGCCTTCGGCGGAACCCGAACGGGTCTGCGAGGAGATCGAGGAGATCATCGGGATCGAGGCGATCGACGCTGTGCAGGTGAGCGCCAAGACCGGCCTGGGGGTCGAGGAAGTCCTCGAGGCCGTCGTGGCGCGCGTGCCGCCACCTGTCGGCGATCCGGACGGGCCGCTCCAGGCGCTGATTATCGACTCCTGGTTCGACAATTTCGTTGGCGTCGTCTCGCTTATACGAGTGGTGAACGGGCGGCTGAACCGCGGGGCGCGGATACGCATCATGTCGACGGGACGCAGTCATCTGGCTGACCGTGTTGGCAGGTTCACGCCCAAGATGACGGACCGCGACGCGCTCGCCGCCGGCGAGGTCGGATTCCTGATCGCCGGCATCAAGGAGATCGACGGCGCGCCCGTGGGCGATACGGTGACCATGGAACGGGAACGCGAGCGCTGCGAGGCGCCGCTGCCCGGTTTCCAGCAGGCTCAGCCGCGTGTGTTTGCCGGTCTTTTTCCCGTGAGCACTGACGACTACGAGTCGTTCCGGGAGGCACTCCAGAAGCTGAGGCTCAACGACGCCGCGCTGCATTTCGAACCGGAAACCTCGACCGCGCTGGGTTTCGGCTTTCGCTGCGGGTTTCTCGGGATGCTCCACATGGAGATCGTCCAGGAAAGACTCGAGCGGGAGTACAACCTGGAGCTGATTACGACGGCGCCGACCGTCGTCTATGAACTCGTGAAGGCCGACGGCGAGAAGGCCTACATCGACAACCCTGCGCGTCTCCCGGCCTCCGGCGAGATCGAGGAGCTCAGGGAACCGATCATCACGGCCTCGATCCTCGTGCCCCAGGAACACGTTGGTGCCGTCATCAAGCTGTGCATCGAAAAACGGGGCACGCAGAAGAAAATGATCTACGCGGGCAACCAGATCTCGCTGGATTACGAACTGCCCATGGCGGAAGTCGTGCTGGATTTCTTCGATCGGCTCAAGTCTGTGAGCCGGGGATATGCGTCCTTCGACTACCACTTCGAACGCTACGAGGCGGCCGACCTCGTCAAACTGGATACGCTGGTCAACGGCGAGCGAGTCGATGCGCTGTCGTCGATCATCCACCGGGACAATTCCCAACGCCGCGGCAGGGATCTCGTTGAGCGAATGCGGGAACTCATTCCGCGGCAGATGTTCGACGTAGCAATACAGGCCGCGATCGGCGGTCAGGTCATTGCGAGAACGACCGTCAAGGCGCTGAGGAAAAACGTTACCGCGAAGTGTTACGGCGGCGATATCTCACGAAAGCGAAAACTGCTTGAAAAACAAAAGGCCGGCAAGCGACGGATGAAGCAAGTCGGCTCCGTCGAGATTCCCCAGGAAGCCTTTCTGGCAGTGTTGCAGGTGGATAGGAAACAATGAATACTGCGCCCGTTCAACGGGCAGGGGTCGCGATTTGGATTTCTCTCTGATTCTGGTCCTCGCTACCGTGTTGACCGGTGGTATCTGGATGCTCGATGCGCTGTTGTTGCGCCCGCGCCGCCGTGGTTCGGTGGGCGTCGATCATGGCGGCGGCGAGCCTCGCGAGCCGATCCTGGTCGAATACGCCCGCTCATTTTTCCCGATAGTCCTGCTGGTTCTGGTCGTCCGCTCCTTCCTGATCGAGCCTTTCCGAATTCCTTCCGCGTCGATGATGCCAACGCTGCTCGTGGGCGATTTCATCTTCGTAAACAAGTACAGCTATGGTCTTCGTCTGCCCGTGGCGCACGCGAGGATCCTCGACCTCGGCGGGCCGGACCGGGGTGATGTCGCGGTCTTTCGGCTGCCCTCGGACCCGTCGGTCAACTACATCAAGCGTGTAGTAGGACTGCCCGGGGATGTGATCGAGTACCGGGACAAGCAGATCTTCGTGAACGACGATCCGGTACCTATCCGTCTCAACGGTGAATACACGGGGCCCGTCTACAAGCCTCACTACCGGGGCGCGAAGCTAGCGATGGAGCGTCTCGGCGACAAGGAGCATCAGGTGCTGCTGCTCTCGGCCGGTCTCGGCCGGCAAGGCAGCTACGTGGTGCCCGAGGGTCACTACTTCATGATGGGCGATAATCGCGATGACAGCCGGGACAGTCGCTTCCCGGCAGTGGGCTTCGTACCCGAGGGTAATCTCGTGGGCAAGGCCGTCGCCATCTGGATGAATTGGGACTGGAAAAACCAAGGGCTCGACTGGAAGCGCATCGGCGACCGGATCATCTGAGCCTGCCATACCGGAAAGGAGTCTACTTATGGTCAACAGGCAACCGTTAGCAAAGCAGCAAGGGATCACGCTGCTGGGTTTTCTCATCGTCGCCGCGTTCATGGGGCTCTTCGTGCTCGCTGGCATGAAGCTCGCTCCGGTCTACCTCGAGTATGCGAAGATCCAGTCGACTCTCGAGAAAGTCCGCGACGAGCATCAGGGCTCCAAGCCCTCAATTGAGCAGATTCGCAGCGCGATCCAGCGCCGTTTCGATATCGAGGACGTGCGCGTGATTTCCGCGAAGGAAGTAAAGATCACCCGGATCGAAGGCGGGTTCGAGCTGCGTGCAACCTATCCCGGACGCACGAGCTACGTCGGGAACCTGTGGCTAGTGGCTGAGTTCGATACGGCGGTAGAGGTCATGCGTTGACCGAAGCCGGTCTCTGGTGCGAGCGCGAGCTGGGCTATCGGTTCGAGAACCCGGATTTCCTCGCGCGCGCGCTGACGCACCGGAGCGCCGGCGGCAAGCACAACGAGCGCCTTGAATTCCTCGGCGACGCCATCCTCGGCTTCGCCATTGCCGAGGCTCTGCACCAGGCCCTGCCCGAGGCCGACGAGGGCCATCTGAGCCGGCTGCGAGCCTCGCTGGTACGCGGAGAGACGCTGGCGGAACTCGCCAACGATCTGTCCCTGGGTCAACAGATCAAGCTCGGCTCGGGTGAGCTTAAGAGCGGCGGCTTCCGGCGGGAGTCGATTCTGGCCGATGCGCTGGAGGCACTGATCGGCGCCGTCTATCTCGACGGCGACCTGCCTGCGGCGCGCGCCCTCATCCAGCGGCTCTATGAGGGACGTCTCAAGAACTTGCCGCCGCCGGAACAGCTGAAGGACCCCAAGACTCGTCTGCAGGAACTCCTGCAGGGCCGCGGTTTGCCGACGCCGGACTACGAGATGGAGCTGGTCGAGGGCGAAAAGCACAAGCAGACCTTCACCGTCGCCTGTCGCGTGCCCGCGCTGGATACACATACCCGCGGCCGCGGCAGCAGTCGGCGCCGCGCCGAACAGGGCGCAGCCCGCAAGATGCTGGCGGAGATCGGTGGTGACTGAAGCCAAATACCGTTGTGGCTACGCGGCGATCGTCGGGCGTCCCAACGTCGGCAAGTCCACGCTTCTGAACGGCCTGCTGGGGCAGAAACTCTCGATCGTCACTCCCAGGCCGCAGACAACCCGCCACCGAATCCTGGGCATCGACACCCGCGAGGATGCCCAGATTGTCTACATCGATACGCCGGGGTTGCACAGGGGACAGAAACGGGCCCTGAACCGTGCCATGAATCGGGCGGCCGCGGGGTCGCTGATCGACGCCGATGTGGTTCTGTTTGTTGTCGAAGCGCTACGCTGGCAGCCCGAGGATGGCGATGTACTGGAACGCATCGTGTCCTCCGGCCGTCCCGTCCTGGTCATCGTCAACAAGATTGACCAGGTGAAACCCATGTCCCGGCTACTTCCCTATCTCGCGGAGCTTGGCGGGCGGGGTAGCTTTGCGGAGGTCGTTCCCGTCTCGGCGAAGAAAGGTGAAAACCTCGACCTGGTCAGAGGTCTCGTGCTGGACCGTCTGCCCGCGGGTCCCGCCCTGTACGAGGCGGACCGAATCAGCGATCGCGGCACGGTGTTCCGGTACGAGGAGATTATCCGCGAGAAGCTGATGATTCGCCTTCGCGAGGAGTTGCCCTACGGGCTGACGGTAGAGGTCGAACGGATCGAGGACGATGATTCGATCCGGCGTGTGGCGGCAATCATCTGGGTCGAGCGCGAGAGCCAGAAGGCCATCGTTATCGGTCGCGGCGGCCTGCAGCTCAAGGAGTGCGGCAGCCAGGCCCGGCGGGATCTCGAACGCCTTGCCGGCAAACGCGTCCATATCGAGCTGTGGGTCCGTGTCCGGGAAAACTGGTCAGACAGCGATCGGGAGCTCAAGCGCTTCGGGCTCGATCCGGAATGACCGGCGGCGGCAGCGTCAATCTCCAGCCGGGATGGATTCTGCACCGACGCCCCTTTCGCGACACCAGCGAGATTCACGACGTTTTTACCCGCGACTTCGGCCGGATCGGCGTTGTCAGCCGGGGGTCCCGCCGTGCCAAACGGCGACTACCGCTGGAGCCTTTCGTGCCCCTGCTGCTCTCCTGGCGGGGCCGTGGCGACCTTTTCACCCTGACCGGGGCCGAAACCCGCGGTCCGGCACCGCGGCCGCCTGGCGGGCGCCTGATGAGTCTCTTTTATGTCAACGAGCTGATTCTGCGCCTCGTTTCCCGGCTCGATCCTCATCCCGGTTTGTTTGCGCACTACGGACGGACGCTCGCCGCGCTGGCCGGCGCCGAAGCGGAGGCGCCGACCTTGCGCTACTTCGAGCGCGACCTGCTCGACGAGCTGGGCCTGGGGCTCAGCCTTGATGCGAGCGCGGACGATGGCGCGCCCATCGATCCCGAAGGCCGCTACGATTATGTTCTGGAACACGGCCCGCGAGCGGTGGACGCCGGCCGCCAGGGCGCGCTGGTTCTTGACGGGCGCACACTGCTGGCGCTGCAGGACGGTGTACTCGAGACGCCGCGGGACCTCGAAGGCGCGCGGCGGCTAACCCGCGCGGCCCTGGCCCAGTACCTTGGGGACCGCCCGATCCGGACGCGGCAGGTTCTTCAGTCGATGCGAAGTCGGGCGCGCCGCTAGCATCTGGCAGAATAGCGGGCCGGAGCCGGATGGAGCCCGGTGTGTGAGGAGTTTGCGGCATGGACAAGACTATTCTGCTCGGCGTGAACATCGATCACGTCGCCACGATTCGACAGGCGCGTGGCACCCGTTATCCCGATCCCGTCTACGCCGCCCTGATGGCGGAGCAGGCCGGCGCGGATTGCGTCACGCTCCATCTGCGGGAAGACAGGCGTCACATCCAGGAGCGTGATCTGCGGGCAATGTCCGACGTGCTCCAGACCCGCATGAACCTGGAGATCGCCGTTACGGACGAGATGCTCGGAGTGGCCGCCGAGGCGGCGCCGCGTGACTGCTGCCTCGTGCCGGAGCGACGCGAGGAGCTGACGACCGAGGGCGGTCTCGAGGTCGCGGCACAGGTGAGCCGGATCGGGGATGCCTGCGCGCGTCTCGGCGAGGCCGGCATTCGCGTCTCGTTGTTCATTGACCCCGACCCTGCGCAGATCGAGGCATCTCATGCCGCCGGCGCACCGGTCATCGAACTGCATACCGGGGCCTATGCCGACGCCCCCGACGAAAGCAGCCGGCGCGTCGAGCTCGAGCGTCTCCAGCAGGCCTGCAGTCTGGCCGCAAATATCGGCCTGAAGGTCAATGCCGGGCACGGGCTGCACTATCACAACGTCCAGCCCGTAGCGCGAATCCCGGAGATCCGCGAACTCAACATCGGCCACGCAATCGTCGCGCGGGCGATTTTCGACGGGCTCAGTACCGCGGTCATCGAGATGAAGCGACTCATGAACGAGGCCCGCCTCCGGTGATCTACGGTATCGGCACGGATGTCGTAAAAATGGAGCGGATCGAGAACACCCTGGCGCGCTTTGGCGATCATTTCGTGCGTCGGCTGCTTCTCCCCGAGGAACTGGCGGCGTTCAGCCGCTACCGTCGAAAGGCGCGCTTTCTCGCGATGCGTTTCGCGGGCAAGGAGGCCGTGGTAAAGGCCATGGGGACCGGCTTCGCACATGGTATGTGGATTCGCGACGTCGGTATCGTCCAGAACGATTGGGGGAAGCCCGAGATCGTCTACTCCGAGCGGGGCCGCGTCATGTGTGAACGTCTCGGAATAGGAGAGGGACACGTAACCCTGACGGACGAAGCGGGCCTGATAGTCGCTGTCGCCGTCTTGCTGCGCGCTATCGATCAGCCGCCCGCGGAGGAAGCCCGTGCATAGTCTGATATTCGACATCGAAACCGTCCCGGACGTCGATTTCGGCCGGCGCTACCATGATCTCGACGGCCTGACGGACGAAGACGTTGCGCAGGTCATGTTCAATCATCAGCGCCAGGCCAAGGGCAGTGAATTTCTGCCGTTGCACCAGCACCGTGTCGTAGCGATATCTGTACTGCTTGCGACCAGCAAGGATCTGCGGGTCTGGTCGCTCGGTGAGTCCGATGCGGACGAGCCGGAGCTGATTCAGCGCTTCTATGACGGCCTGGATCGGTTCAGCCCGGACCTCGTGTCATGGAACGGATCGGGATTCGACCTGCCGGTCCTCCACTACCGTGCGCTCCGCCACAACATCGCGGCGCCGAGGTACTGGGAGACGGGGGACAACGACCAGAGTTTTCGCTGGAACAACTATCTGAGCCGTTTCCACTGGCGCCATCTGGACCTGATGGATGTGTTGTCAGGCTTTCAGATGCGGGGCCGGGCCAAACTCGACGAGGTGGCGGTCCTGCTCGGTTTTCCCGGGAAGCTCGGCATGAGCGGTGCACTCGTCTGGGATCGTTTTGCCGCCGGTCGCATCGACGAGATCCGCAACTACTGCGAGACCGACGTCATCAATACGTATCTCGTGTATCTGCGCTTCGAGCTGATGCGGGGGCGGATCACGGAGTCCGAGTACCAGAGTGAAACCGAACGGCTGGCCGGGCTCCTGCGCACCTCAGCGGAAGACCATCTGCTGGAATTCCTGGCGGCCTGGGAGGGTGGCGCTTGAGTCGCCGTACGCCGAGAGAGGCGGAGACCGTTGAGATCATCGACCTGAGCGACGATTTTCGCGGCGTCGCTCACCCGCCCGGGAAAGTGATGATGATCCACGGCGCGCTGCAGGGCGAAACGGTGCGCGTCCGGCGTATGCGTGGCCGGCGCGGTCATGACGAAGCTGCGTTAGAGGCCGTCATTGAACCGGCAGCGGAGCGGGGCGAACCGGGCTGCATTCACTTCGATATCTGCGGCGGTTGTAGCATCCAGCACATGTCACCGCCGGCCCAGCGCGTCGCGAAAGAGGCGCGCCTGATGCGCCTGTTCGAGGCCGCCGGCGTCTGCCCCGCGGAGCGCTACGAACCGCTGGCCGGCCCCGAGTGGGGCTACCGGCGTCGCGCGCGGCTCGGCGTCCGCTACGTACAGGGCAAGGGCCGGGTGCTGGTGGGGTTCCGCGAACGTTTCAAGCCCTACATCGCCGTGCTCGAGCGCTGCAGGGTCCTGAGGCCGCCGGCGGACGGTCTCCTTGAACCGCTGTCGGAGCTGATCGGGTCCCTCAGTCTGTTTCAGCGCTTGCCCCAGGTTGAGGTCAGCGTGGCGGACAATCGCACGGCACTCGTGTTTCGCGTCCTGGACCCGCCGACCCCGGATGACCTTTTGGCGATGCAGGCGTTTGAGCGGGTTCACGATGTCGATGTTTATCTGCAGACCGGCGGACCCGGCACCATCAGCCCGCTGACGCCGCCCGCGAAACCGCTGGTCTACTCGCTGCCCGGTGCCGGGCTGGAGTTTCATTTCGCCCCAGCCGAATTCATCCAGGTGAACGCCGACGTTAACGAGAAGATGGTTGCGCGGGCCGTTGAACTATTGGCGCCGGTTTCCGGGATGCGGGTGCTCGATCTGTTCTGCGGTCTCGGCAATTTCTCGCTGGCACTCGCCCGAGCCGGGGCGAGCGTCACCGGCGTGGAGGCTGCACCCGAACTGGTCGAGCGGGCGCGTAGCAACGCCCGACACAATGGTATCGAGAACGCTGAGTTTTTCGCGGCGGATCTATTCGAAGACGTGTCCGGACAGCCCTGGGCCAGCGCCGGCTACGATGCGGTGCTGCTCGACCCGGCGAGGGCGGGGGCGGGGCCGGTGCTGGCGATGGTCGCCGCGGCCGGAGCGGAGCGGATCGTC
>Ga0316189_10003580_pt1 | contig 15055 bp, 14 predicted proteins | sample LowCovwburrow_MG_FD_204930 | JGI IMG/M metagenome (GOLD analysis project Ga0316189, IMG submission 204930) | Coastal sediment microbial communities from Maine, United States - Lowes Cove worm burrow | ecosystem: Environmental > Aquatic > Marine > Coastal > Sediment | place: USA: Maine...
TATTATCAAAAAGAATGGGTTATTATGAGAGTGCAGTTAATCTTAAACTTAATCAAGAAATAAATGACCAAATGATTAAGCTCTCACAGTTTGATTCTAAAGTATATAAAAATGTTAAAAAAGAATTGTCCAGGTTACATAAAGAAAAAAAGATAATGGATAAAAAAGAATACTTAATAAAATTAATAGCCTTGAGGGATAAAATGACTATTTAATCTTTTTTGACTTGTTTACATCATCAATTTCCCTAAGAATTTCATCTAAAAATAACTTCTTTTCTTCAGATAGTTGTGATTTTAATTTATTATCAATAAAATCTTCAATTTCAGCGATGCTTCTAACTTTTGTTTTTGTGTTGTCTTCAACAAACATTTCACCTTTACCAGTAATGAGCCACACTAAATTGATTTGAGGGTATTCTTTAACAATACGTTCAATCACATCACTACCAACAGAAGCGTTGTTTTTTTGCATTCTTAAAATATAACCATTGGCAGTACCAATAGACATATCAAATTGTCTGGCACTCATGTTTAATGCAGAGACCAACTGCATAATTCTATTTATTGTTTTACTCATTATTAATAAGGGTTATATTACAGTAAAAAGGGATTATTTTGTTACAAATGTAATTTTTTTTCAATTAACAAAACATGCTCGTAGATTATTTTCTATAATCTCCGCTTTAAAATTAGAATTAATCATAGAGGAATCTATGTAATTTTTCGGGAACGATTCTGGATTCTTTTTATTTAAAAGCACTGCAGCAGACCCATGAAATTCTTAAAATTCAGGATTGAAAACATGGAGAAATCAGAGAAGTGTAATCTGCAAATATTAAAAACCACAACTAAAGTATAGTTGTGGTTTTTAATATTTTAATTCACTTGAAACGTGATTAAAAATACTGTTTTACTTTCCCCCAAACACCTTTGGGTTTTATCATAAATTCTTCTTCCAGCTCTTGCATTGATTTTCCGGCATCATTTATTTGATTGAACATTTTTGCTCTAATTAAATAAATTGAAGGGATAACAACAGCCATAATAGGAAGCATATATATAATCTGAAACTGATCAATAAACCTTGTATCAGCATAAAAAGTAGTAATTATTTGAAAAATATACATAATGATAGGCACTAAAAGGGCATGGTACCACCAATTCCTATTGGTGAAGAACCAAATGAGTAATAACAGTAGAGGTAGAGCCTTACTTGTAAAAACCCACATGGCATATTGAGCAGATTCCCAATAATTACTATCATAGGTAAACAAAAAAGTGCTCCAAACTTTTTGATCTGGAACACTTTCATGTAATGCAAATAAAATAGGCGTGGAGGCAATTACAGTACCTATTACAGTACCCAGGATTGCACTTCTACTTATTTTATTACGCGTTAGGAACGAGTTTTCTTCCTTTCTTTTCGATTTCAGTTTTAGTTTGTCCATCTAAGTTGATTAAATCGGTTGCTTGAGCAGTGAACAACATTCCACCGAAAATCGCGATCGCGATTACGTACTTTTTTGTTTTCATAATTTTAAGGGATTAAATTAATTATTATTACAACAAATATAACTTTCGCTACAACAAAAAGTAGTTAAATTAAATGTTAAATAAAATCAATAAATCACCTTATCATTACGGTTTTTCCGTAGTTAATAGCAATAGCGTGGTGTGAGGTTGCTTAATTATTTTCAAATTTTACACTGATTCATAGCATCGTTTAGTGTTATAGTTAGGGTTTTATTCAATTTTAGGTGTCGTGAGGTCTCATTTACATGCGAAACCTCAATAATATTCACATCTTCTGGCAACAGGTTTTTAACGTTTTCAGGCCACTCAATAAACACCCAATTTGGGGTATATAAGTAATCTTCAAAACCAAAATTTAAAGCTTCATCTTCATCCTTAATTCTGTAAAAATCAAAATGGAAAATTGAGCTGTCTTTGGTTACATATTCGTTAACAATAGAAAATGTTGGGCTACTGACTTCATCGTCACAACCAAGCAATTTTGCCAATGATTTTATAAGCGTTGTTTTACCAACACCCATATCTCCATAAAACAAAATAGTTTTGGACGTCAATCGTTGCAATATCTGTTGAGTAACAGTATTGATGTCTTCAATTTGGTATGTAATGTCTAATAAATTCGACACTTTTAAGGGATTCAAAAGGGGATTTAGCTTTATTTATTGGACAATAATAAGAATAATTATCCTAAAAAACTAAAAAAATATGCATTTCGTCGGTTTTTTTTGCAGTATGTGGATTTATTAACAGCTATTAAAATTCTATTTTTAGACTTATTTTGGGTTCATAACTACAAATGGAATAATCATTTCTTCAAGTGAGACACCTCCGTGCTGATAGGTGTTTCTGTAATAGCTCACATAGTGATTGTAATTGTTAGGGTAGGCTAGAAAATAATCACTTTTTGCAAAAATAAATGAGCTACTCATAGTTATCGAAGGTAAATAAATCGACTTGGGATCTTTTGCGACTAAAACCTCACGTTCCTCATAGGTTAAACTTCTGCCTGTTTTGTATCGTAAGTTCAAACTCGTTTCACGATCGCCTATTACTTTTGATGGGTTTTTTACATTTATCGTTCCGTGATCCGTGGTTAAAATTAATTTAAAGCCTAAGTTTTGAGCTTGCTGAATCATCTCCAACAAAGGTGAGTTTTTAAACCAACTCACTGTTAGTGAGCGATAGGCTTTATCATTGGATGCTAATTCCTTAACGACATCCATTTCGGTTTTAGAGTGCGAAAGCATATCTACAAAATTGTACACAATCACTGAAAGATCATTATTCTTCAATGTTTTAAAATTATCAACTAACTTTCTTCCTGCTCTAAGGTTAGTGATTTTATGGTATTCTGTTTTAAGATTTTGTAGTCCTAAACGTTTTAATTGACCCTCAAGAAATTCGGCCTCATACAAGTTTTTTCCACCGTCATCAGTATCGTTTTTCCAAAGTTTTGGATGTAATCGTTCCATATCACTTGGCATCAATCCAGAAAAAATGGCATTCCTCGCATATTGCGTCGCTGTTGGCAGAATGCTGTAAAAAGGTGCTTCAGAATCTTTCTTATAATAGTTATTTACAATAGGTTCAAATGCTTTCCATTGGTCGTAACGTAAATTATCAATAACGATTAACAGCGTAGGTTGTGTGGTACTTAATTCTGGCACAACACGTTCTTTAAATAAATTGTGAGAAAGGGTAGGTGCATCAGCATTTGGTTCAAACCAAGAGGCATAATTTTTATCAATAAATTTTCCGAATTGAACATTAGCTTCATTTTTTTGAGATTCTAATATTTCAGTCATACCAACATCTTCAATATCTTCCAGCTGTAATTCCCAATACACTAGTTTTTGATATAAATCGCTCCATTCTTCAAAGCTATTGACCATCGACAAATCCATCGCAATTTTTCTGAATTCTTGCTGATAGTTAGACGTCGTTTTTTCTGAAACAAGTCGCGAATGATCTAAATTCTTTTTTAAACTCAATAAAATTTGATTCGGGTTTACCGGTTTTATCAAATAATCGGCAATTTTATTACCTATGGCTTCCTCCATAATATATTCTTCTTCACTCTTGGTAATCATGACCACTGGAAGATTGGCACGACGTTCCTTAATTTCATGAAGTGTTTCTAAACCTGTTAATCCAGGCATGTTTTCATCTAAAAACACGATATCAAAGTTGGTGTCATCAATGATTTCGATTGCTTCGGTACCACTTTGACACGTTGTAACCTTGTATTGCTTTTGTTCTAAAAAAATAATATGTGGTTTTAAAAGGTCGATTTCATCGTCAACCCAAAGAATATTTATAGTGTTCATGTATATTTGTTTAAATTAAAAAGCATCACGTTTGAAGACTAGCAACAAACTTAAAATCTTTAACGACCCAATTTACGGTTTTATTACTATTCCTAACTCGCAAATTTTCGATTTAATCGAACACAGGTACTTTCAGCGACTCCGAAGAATTTCTCAAATGGGATTGTCACACCTCGTTTATCCTGGAGCACATCACACACGTTTTCAACATGCAATTGGTTGCATGCATTTAATGCAAAAAGCTGTTAATGTACTTCGTTTTAAAGGGATTACGATTTCTGAAGCTGAAGAAAAAGCACTCTGTTCTGCTATTTTATTACACGATATTGGTCACGGCCCTTTCTCTCATGCGATGGAACATAGCATTGTAAATGGTATTTCACATGAAGAAATTTCGATGCGTTTTATGGAAAAACTCAATACAGAATTTAACGGAAGTTTAACGCTAGCCATCCAAATTTTTGAAGGTAACTACCATAGACCATTTTTATGCGAGCTTATTTCAAGTCAATTAGATATGGATAGAGCCGATTATTTAAAGCGTGATAGTTTTTATACGGGAGTTGCCGAAGGAAACATAAATAGCGAGCGTCTTATTACGATGCTAAATGTCGTTAACGACAAATTGGTTGTCGAGGCGAAGGGAATTTATAGTGTTGAAAAGTTCCTAGTTGCACGTCGTTTTATGTATTGGCAAGTATATTTGCACAAAACAGGTGTGGTTGCAGAACAGTTATTAACACGCGTTTTAAAACGAGCAAAAGAGTTGACCAATTCTGGTGTAACTCTAAAAGCTAGTGATGCCTTATCTTTTTTTCTTAAGAATGAAATTACAGCAGAAAACTTTGATGATCATACTTTAGAGACGTTTTCCAGATTAGATGATAATGATATTATTGCTGCAATGAAAGAATGGCAGTATCATGATGATTTTATTTTGAAACATCTTAGCGGTATGATAATAAACCGAGATCTTTTAAAGATTAAGTTAAAAAATAAGCCAATCAAACCATCTACATTAAATAAGCACATTGAAAAACTGATGACTAAGTATGGTATTTCTAAAACGGATGCAGAATATTTTGTGTTTATTGACGAAATCTCAAATCAAGCGTATCAGTCCAAAAAGCAAAATATTATGATTTTGCAGAAAACAGGTAAAGTTGTTGATATAACTAAAGCTTCAGATCAATTTAATATTAAGGCATTGTCAAAACCGGTTACAAAATATTATATCTGTTTTCCAAAAGATTAGTGCTAGTCGTCTTATATAAAATAATTTTAGTTATTTATCTTATGGTTAACAGGATAGATAGATGTCTAATAGTTCCGAAGATCTATTAAAACCGTTGAAAAAGGATCGGTAATAAGTCTAAAAATCTTAAAAAAGTGTCTGTACTTTTTAGTGAAATATCCTTGAAATTTAAGAGTGTAATGCCAAACAAAACAATTTAAATACGGTTTTGTAATTTAAAACAAAAAACAACCATCAATATTTTCTAGTTTTTTTTGCTATTTTTGCGTGAATGAAGTTTACAGCAGAACAAATAGCTGGAATTTTAGAAGGTGATATCGTAGGGAATCCTGAGGTTGAAGTTTCAAAAATTTCAAAGATTGAAGAAGGTACAGAAGGCTCTTTGACCTTTCTGGCAAATCCTAAGTACAATCCGTACATATATTCCACAAAAGCTTCAATTACAATCGTAAACAAAACGTTTAAAGCTGAAAGTGATGTAGCTACAACGCTCATAAAGGTCGATGATGCCTACACATCGTTTTCAAAAATTCTAGAATACTATAATCAAGTAAAATATAATAAACACGGAATTGAACAACCATCATTCATTTCAGAATCTGCAATTTTAGGTGATGATATTTATGTAGGTGCTTTTAGTTACATTGGTGATAATGTGTCCATTGGTAATAATGTTAAGATTTATCCTAATGCTTACATTGCAGATAATGTTAGCATTGGAGACGATACAATTTTATTTTCAGGAGCTAAAGTGTATCATGATACCGTCATAGGTAAAAACTGTGTCATTAACTCAGGAGTCATTATTGGAGCTGATGGTTTTGGTTTTGCACCAGATGATAAAGGCGAATACAGCAAAGTACCACAAATAGGAAATGTGATTATTGAAGATTATGTTGATGTTGGTGCTGCGACTACAATTGACAGGGCAACATTAGGCTCTACAATTATACGAAGAGGCGTAAAGCTGGATAATCAAGTTCAAATAGCTCATAACGTTGAAATTGGTAAAAACACGGTTATTGCTGCTCAAACAGGAATAGCAGGTTCAGCGAAAATTGGAGAAAATTGTTTAATAGGTGGCCAAGTAGGAATTGTTGGTCATATCACAATTGGAAATAATGTACGTGTGCAAGCGCAATCTGGTATTGCAAGACACGTAAAAGATAATGAAATATTACAAGGGTCTCCATCGTTTACATTTGGAGATTGGAATAAGTCTTATGTGCATTTCAAAAATTTGCCTAAGATAGTTAAAGCTATTAATGATATAGAAAAGAAAGTAAATGGCAATAATTAAAACAAACGTCAAACAAAAAACGATAGAAAAGCAAGTATCGCTTACTGGTGTTGGTTTACATACTGGAAGAGATGTAACTTTGACTTTTTGTCCTGCGCCTGTAAATAACGGATTTTCATTTAAAAGGGTAGACCTTGAAGGAACTCCAGTTATAGAAGCTGACGCTAATTATGTAACAAATACCCAACGCGGAACTTGTATTGAAAGAAATGGTGTCACTATTCAAACCTCAGAACACGTTTTAGCTGCTTTAGTTGGTTTAGATATCGATAATGCTATTATAGAACTCAATGCATCTGAGCCTCCAATTATGGATGGTTCCTCAAAGTTTTTTGTTGAAGCCATCGAAAAAGCAGGCATCATTGAGCAAGATGACTTTAGAGAAGAATATGTTGTGACTGATGTTGTATCCTATTCTGATGAAGAATCTGGTAGCGAAATTATTGTTATGCCAGCAAAAGAATATCAAGTGACTACGATGGTTGACTTCGGAACAAAAGTTCTAGGAACTCAAAATGCGACCTTGAATCATATTTCAGACTTTAAAGACAACATCTCAGATTCTCGAACTTTTAGTTTTTTACATGAACTTGAAATGTTATTAGAACACGGACTCATAAAAGGAGGTGATCTTAATAATGCTATTGTGTATGTGGATAAAGAATTATCGCCAGAAACAATGGAGAAATTAAAAATTGCCTTTAAAAAAGATTCTATTGCAATCAAACCCAACGGGATTTTGGATAATCTTACTTTGCATCATCCTAATGAAGCTGCAAGACATAAACTTTTAGATGTTATTGGTGATTTGGCTTTAGTTGGGACCCGAATTAAAGGAAAGGTGATCGCTAACAAACCGGGTCACTTTATAAACACGCAGTTTGCAAAAAAATTATCAAAAATTATTAAGAACGAACGTCGTAATAATGTTCCTCAAGTAGATTTGAATCAAGAACCTTTAATGGATGTGATTCAAATTATGGAAATGTTACCACACAGACAACCATTTTTGTTGTTAGATAAAGTATTTGAATTATCTGATTCTCATGTTATCGGAATGAAAAACGTAACCATGAATGAAGATTTTTTCAAAGGTCATTTCCCTGGAGCTCCTGTAATGCCTGGAGTTTTAATTGTTGAAGCTATGGCACAAACTGGCGGAATATTAGTGTTAAGCACAGTACCAGATCCTGAAAACTATTTAACCTTCTTCATGAAGATTGATAAAGTGAAATTCAAGCAAAAAGTCGTTCCTGGTGACACTTTAATCTTTAAATGCGATTTGATTACACCAATTCGTCGTGGAATTTGTCACATGCAAGGTTATGCCTATGCCAACGGAAAGCTTTGTGCAGAAGCAGAGTTGATGGCGCAAATATCAAAAGTTAAGTAGGTTAAAAATATCAATAGTAAAATGAAGACCATAAACTGAAATATTATCAAATGGATTCATGCCGTATGAATTGAATCTTGTTTGTGTTTTTTAGTACTTATAGCGAAACATAAAAAAGTTCTTAGATTTAATTACATTTGAGACCAATAAAAATCACAAAATGAACCAACCTTTAGCATACGTACATCCTGGAGCAAAAATCGCTAAGAATGTAGTTATAGAACCTTTTACCACAATTTATAGCAATGTAACCATTGGAGAAGGAACTTGGATAGGAAGTAACGTTACCATAATGGAAGGCGCTCGTATTGGTAAAAACTGTAATATATTTCCTGGTTCAGTAATTTCAGCTGTGCCTCAAGATTTAAAATATGATGATGAAGATACACTTACAGTAATAGGTAATAATGTTACTATTAGAGAGTGTGTTACAATCAACAGAGGAACTACTGATAAAATGAAAACGGTTATTGGTGATAATTGTTTAATTATGGCGTATTGTCATATTGCTCACGATTGTATTGTTGGTAATAATTGTATTTTTTCTAATAACAGTACACTGGCAGGACATATTAATGTCGGAGATTACGTGGTTTTAGCAGGAATGACTGCTGTGCACCAATTTGTATCTATTGGAAATCATGCCTTCGTAACAGGAGGGTCTTTAGTTAGAAAAGATGTACCACCTTATGTAAAGGCTGGTCGCGAGCCATTATCTTATGTAGGTATTAACTCTGTAGGCTTGCGTCGCAGAGGGTTTACAACAGAAAAAATCAGAGAAATTCAAGATATATACAGAATGTTATATCAAAAGAATTATAACAACACTCAGGCTTCTGACTTGATTGAAGCTGAAATGGAAGCTACACCAGAACGTGACGAAATTCTTCAATTTATAAAGAACTCACATCGTGGAATTATGAAGGGCTACTTCAAATCAAATTAATAAATAATTATATAATCCAGAATAAGTTTCTTCCCCTTGGGAAGACGGAAGATGGGAAACAACGTAACTACTTAACAATAAAATAATGGCAAGTACATCAGATATAAGAAACGGTTTATGTATTAAATACAATCATGATATTTTTAAAATCATAGAATTTTTACATGTTAAACCAGGTAAAGGTCCAGCTTTTGTGAGAACAAAAATGAAAAGTTGCACTACAGGTAAGGTATTAGATAATACGTTTTCTGCAGGACATAAAATTGAAGATGTACGTGTTGAGACACACAAGTTTCAATTTTTATATCATGACGGTGAATTTTATCATTTCATGAATGAAGCTGATTACACACAAATTCGTTTGTTGGAAGCGGCTTTAGATCGTCCAGATTTAATGAAAGAAGGTGAAGTGGTTACAATTCAAATTAATACAGAAGATAATATGCCATTGTCTGTAGATATGCCTGCAACGGTTATCTTAGAAGTGACTTCAACGGAGCCAGGAATTAAAGGTAATACAGCGACCAATGCTACAAAACCTGCAATAGTAGAAACTGGAGCAGAGGTAAATGTGCCTTTGTTTATTAATGAAGGAGACAAAATTAAAATAGAAACAGATAAAGGAAGTTATAAAGAACGCGTTAAAGAATAAATGAAGTTTCCAAAACCGCATACACTTAAAGAGATTGCTCATCTTATTTCTACAGAATATGTAGGAGCAGATGACTTTCCTGTTTTAGGAATGAACGAAATTCATGTAGTAGAACCTGGTGATATCGTATTTGTTGACCATCCAAAATATTATGACAAAGCACTAGAATCTGCTGCAACCATAGTGTTAATCAATAAAAAAGTAGATTGCCCAGAAGGTAAAGCGCTTTTGATTAGTGATGATCCGTTTAGGGATTTTAATACGCTAACCTTACATTTTAAACCGTTTCAATCGTCTAATGTCGCCATAGCGCCTTCAGCAACCATTGGAAAAAATACAATCATACAACCCAATTGCTTTATAGGAAACAATGTCACAATAGGTGATGATTGTATCATTCATTCTAATGTGAGTATTTATGATGATGCTATAATAGGTAATGATGTAACTATTCATGCAGGAACAATTTTAGGAGCAAGTGCATTTTATTATAAAAATCGTCCAGAAGGGTTTGATCAATTGCGTTCTGGAGGTCGTGTTATTATAAAAAACAATGTAGATATTGGTGCGCTTTGTACAATAGATAAAGGCGTCACAGGCGATACAACTATTGGAGAAGGCTCTAAATTAGATAACCAAATTCAAGTTGGTCATGATACAATCATTGGAAAAAAATGTTTAATTGCCTCACAAACCGGAATTGCAGGTTGCGTTGTTATTGAGGATGAAGTGACCATTTGGGGACAAGTTGGTGTGAAAAGCGGAATTACCATCGCAAAAGGCACTGTAATCTTCGCGCAATCAGGATTAGGTCATTCTACAGATGAAAACAAATCCTATTTTGGTTCTCCTGCAATTGAAGCCAGAGAAAAATTTAAAGAAATGGCTTACATCAAGCAAATTCCTGAGCTTGTTAAGCAATTAAAACAAAAATAAATGTCTGCAAAAAAAGTTGTCAAGTCATTCTATGATCTAGATTTATCAAAAGCTGAAAACGTTATGGATTTATTCCATAAAGACTGTAAGTTGCAGTGGAATAGTAGTAACGGATTTACAACATTCGACTATGATGGTGTTAAAAATATGCTTGCCGGATTAAAACGATCCTTTCTTTCCTTTAAGTTTCGAGTCAGTCACTTGTTAGAAGATGAAAATAACGTTACAGCAAGATATACTATTTACGTCACCTCAATAGAGCGACCAGAAGAGGAAGATCCTCTCGCACATTTTATTTCTATTTGGGAGGTGAAAAATGATAAATTATACAGAGGTTACGAGATAAGTCAGTTGGCAGATGATAGTTCTGCGAGTTTAAATTCTTATGCACAAATAAAAGTTTAAAAAGACGTATTAATCATATTCAAAAATCTTACTTTTGCAGCAAAGTCTAAAACATTTGTTAAAGATTTTAAAACATAAAAAAATCAATATAATAAAGAGCCAGAAAAGTTTTTAATTTGAAATTCTTCAAAAGAACAAAAAGGCAATAAAACAAACACACATGAGCGTTTTAGTTAATAAAGATTCAAAAATAATTGTACAAGGGTTTACTGGTAGCGAAGGAACATTCCACGCTGGTCAAATGATTGAATACGGAACAAATGTTGTTGGAGGAGTAACTCCTGGAAAAGGTGGTCAAACACATTTAGACAAACCCGTTTTTAATACTGTTGAAGATGCTGTTGCCAAAGTAGGAGCAGATACAACAATTATTTTTGTTCCACCAGCTTTTGCTGCAGATGCCATTATGGAAGCTGCAGATGCAGGAATTAAAGTCATCATCACAATTACTGAAGGTATTCCTGTAGGTGATATGATTATAGCCTCAGATTACATTAAAGGAAAAGATTGCCGATTAATAGGCCCTAACTGTCCTGGTGTTATCACTCCTGGAGAAGCTAAAGTTGGTATCATGCCAGGTTTTGTATTCAAAAAAGGAAAAGTAGGCATCGTTTCTAAATCTGGAACATTAACTTATGAAGCTGCTGATCAAGTTGTAAAACAAGGATTAGGAATTACAACTGCAATTGGTATTGGAGGAGATCCAATCATTGGTACTACCACCAAAGAAGCTGTTGAATTATTGATAAACGATCCTGAAACGGAAGCGGTTGTAATGATTGGTGAAATTGGAGGACAATTAGAAGCAGATGCTGCCTACTGGTATAAAGCTAGTGGAAGTAAAAAACCAGTAGTAGGATTCATTGCAGGTGAAACTGCTCCAGCAGGACGTACAATGGGTCACGCAGGTGCTATTGTTGGAGGTAGTGATGATACTGCTCAAGCTAAAAAAGCAATTATGAGAGCTTGTGGTATTCACGTTGTTGATTCTCCAGCTGAAATAGGAAAAAAAATAGCAGAAGTTATGAGTTAAGTTGCTGTTAAAATATATATAAATACATCACGTTATCATTCCGTTAGCTTTATTTTAGCTAACGGAATTTTTTTTCACTAACAAACACTATTAAACAAACATGAAGTACATTAAATTATTTGCTTTGGTTGCATTTGTAGCATTTGCTTACAGTTGTAAAACCGAGAACAGTAACAAGGATTTGGCTTACAGTGTCGAGTCTCAAAAAGATGTGAGTGGTTTCTCTTATGAAACTGTCGCTAACGACCCAACGGGTTTACGATTATATACGTTAGATAACGGTCTAAAGGTGTATTTAAGTAAAAACAGCGATGAGCCTAAAATCCAAACGTATATCGCTGTAAGAGCAGGTTCTAATTATGATCCTAAAGAGTCTACAGGATTAGCACACTACTTAGAACATATGGTGTTTAAAGGTACTGATCAAATTAGTTCTATAAATTGGGAAAAAGAAAAAGTGTATTTAGATGAAATTTCTGATTTATACGAGAAACATAGAGCGGAGTCTGATCCAGATAAAAAGAATGAGATCTATAAAAAAATTGATGAAGTGTCTTTAGAGGCTTCAAATTATGCAGTTGCTAATGAATATGATAAAATGATTAGTTCATTAGGAGCAACAGGAACAAATGCATATACATCGTTTGAGCAAACGGTGTATACTAATAAAATACCAGCTAACGAATTTGATAAATGGTTAATGGTTGAAAGTGAACGTTTCAGTCAATTAGTATTACGATTATTTCATACCGAATTGGAAGCTGTATTTGAAGAATTTAATAGAGGACAGGATAATGATGGCTGGAAAAGTTATTTTGCTATGATGGATGGCCTATTTCCTAATCACCCTTATGGACAACAAACGACTATTGGAGTAGCTGAACATTTGAAAAACCCTTCAATGATAGATATTCATAATTATTTTGATAAGTATTATGTGCCTAACAATATGGCAATGGTATTGGTTGGAGATTTAGATTTTGATGACACTATCAAAAAGATTAATGATACTTTCGGAAAGCTAGAAAACCAAGAGGTTGTTCATCCAACACTTCCAAAAGAAGAACCGATTACTTCACCAGTAGTTAAGGAAGTTTTTGGTCCAACTGCAGAAAATGTTTCTATTGCATTTAGAACCAATGGAGCAAGTACAGAACAAGAAAAGTTCATAACACTTTGTGATATGATTTTAGCAAATGGTAATGCAGGTTTAATTGATTTGAACCTTAACCAAAAACAAATGGTGCAAAGTGCTGGTTGTTCTCCAAATTTCATGAAAGAATACGGACATCATACATTTTATGGTGCTCCAAAAGAAGGGCAAACACTAGATGACGTAAAGGGTTTATTATTAGCTCAAATTGAAAAATTGAAAAATGGAGAATTTGAAGATTGGATGATCGATGCTGTTGTAAATGACTTAAAATTGAGCCAGACTCAACAATATGAAAATAGTACAGCTTTAGCTGACATGTATGTGAATACGTTTGTTAAGCATGAAGATTGGAGTCAAAAAATTAAGTTTTTAGAGGATTTAAAAGGTATTTCTAAACAAGAGCTTGTTGATTTCGCTAAAGGATTTTATAAAGATAATTATGTGGTCACTTACAAGAGACAAGGAGAAGATAACTCTATAGTTAAAGTTCAAAACCCAGGGATTACGCCTGTGAACGTAAATAGAGATAAGAGTTCAGATTTTCTTGTGAATTTCAGCAACACTGAGTCTCAGTCTTTACAACCAAAATATGTAGATTATAAAGACGCTATTAAAACCACCAAAATGGATAATGGTCTTGAAGTATCTTACATTAATAATGAATTAAACGACTTATTTGATATGAATATCATTTTCGATATGGGAAGTGATAATGATAAAAAATTAGGATTAGCTGCTGGATATTTGGAGTATTTAGGTACAGATAAATATTCTGCTGAAGAACTTCAAAAAGAATTCTACAAACTAGGTATTAAATATTACGTGAGTGCAGGTGCAGAAACGACATATGTTGGCTTAAATGGTTTAAAAGAGAATCTACCAAAAGGATTAGAATTATTGGAGCACCTATGGAGTAATGCTGTTCCAGATGCAGAGGCTTATAGCAAGTATGTAGAGTCAATTGCAAAAGGAAGAAAAGATAATAAAACTCAAAAAGCACGTATCTTAAGGAGCGGTTTAATGAGCTATGGTAAATACGGAGAAAACTCTCGTTTGAGAAATATATATCAAGTGAGTGAATTAGAAGCGATGGATCCTGCAGAGTTAGTAGAGATTGTAAAAGATATGAAAAACTATAACCAACGTATCTTCTATTATGGTAAAGATTCAGATGCAGCAATTGCAGCTTTAAATACTCATCATGTGCTTCCTGAGCAATTAAATTCATATCCTGAAGCTATGGCATATGCCGAAAAGGAAACTGGAGGTAATGTGTATTATGTAGATTTTGATATGGTGCAAGCTGAAATGATGTTTTTAGCAAAAGGAGAGCCTTTTAAGAAAGAAAACATGGCAGCTTCTACATTATTTAACACCTATTTTGGTAGCGGATTATCATCTATTGTATTCCAAGAAATTAGAGAGTCTAAGTCTTTAGCTTACTCTGCTTGGTCAAGTTATAGCACAGCACAAAAAAAAGAGGATTCTAATTACGTGATGGCCTATATTGGGACTCAAGCCAATAAAATGCCTCAAGCTGTTGATGCTATGATGGACCTTATGACTAATATGCCTGAAGCTGAAGAGCAATTTAATGCGGCAAAAGAAGCAACCTTAAAAAAGATTGCTGCGCAACGTATTACGAAGTCTAATATTTTTTGGACTTACGAAGGTCTTAAGAAAAGAGGTATTGATAATGATAATAGAGAGGATATGTACAATGCCATTAAGGATATGACAATGGACGATTTACGTAATTTCTTCAACACAAATATTAAAGGGGAAAATTATAACATAATGGTTATTGGTAACAAAAAAGATCTCGATTTCGAATCCTTAAAAAAATTAGGAAAAGTTCAAGAAATGGATGTTGATTATCTTTTCAATTACGAACAACCTGAAGAAGTTAAGATGTAACTTTTCTTCGGAAATTTTAAAACTCAAAAGCAGTTGCATTTATTTGTAACTGCTTTTTTTATAAGTGAAATTTTAAAAGGTAACAAAAGCATTAGACTGCGTATAATATTCACTGTCTTCTAACCGACGAGTTTGTTTTGTGTTTTAGATAGACAAAAAAAAGACTAAAGAATAACGAATGAATTAGCAAAAAAACCATC
>Ga0316189_10003581_pt1 | contig 15054 bp, 10 predicted proteins | sample LowCovwburrow_MG_FD_204930 | JGI IMG/M metagenome (GOLD analysis project Ga0316189, IMG submission 204930) | Coastal sediment microbial communities from Maine, United States - Lowes Cove worm burrow | ecosystem: Environmental > Aquatic > Marine > Coastal > Sediment | place: USA: Maine...
CGTAGGCAGGGCTCTGTGCTGAATCACGCCTGGCCACGTTCTTGAGACTTGCGCCTTGAAACTTGAACACATTTTGGAGTATAAAGAAAGGTGCAAGAATGTATCCTGGTGCCAAACACCGTATCCTAAAGAAGAAGGTCCGGTGTTGACGAATATGGCATCTTCCGCTTTTCAAAACAAAAGTGGCGTTTTTTGCGTCAACCATTTAAGACCTTTGTGGTTGTTTCGAAAAATATTAGGGGTGATGGTTCATGTTGGACAAGTTTCGCATACTCATCGTCGATGATGACCGAATGGTCCTAGACTTAATGATGTTTGCTGCCCGCCGTCATCCTATTCTCAAGGTCGAGAAGACCAATGATCCGGGTCAGGCCATTGAGATGATCAAGCAAAACTCCCCTTACCACATTATCCTCACAGACCTCTCCATGCCGGGCTTTACGGGCTTGGATGTGTTGCGTGCCGCACGGGTCAAATCGCCGGATACACGCGGCATAATCGTGACCGGTTTTGGCGACACAGACTCCACCCGCGAAGCCATTAAGCTAGGCGTTTCCGATTACCTCCACAAACCCTTCCGCATGGAAGTCATGGACCTGACTTTGCGCAACGCCATCGATCATTTTCAACTGCGCACCAACATGAACAATATTCTCAATGAGCGCAATGGGCTCAAAGAAGTGATCGCTGAGAAGAGTCAAAAGATAGAAGAGATGGAACGTGAAGTGAGCGAGTTGGAGAAGGAGCTGGCAGAATACGTCGCGCTTGAAGAGCGGGAGAAAAAGCTGAGCAAGGTCCTTGCCGAACCATCGCCCCAGAAAACGGGTCAGATCGGCATTGTTTCACGAGAGCTGACCGATGTGGGAACCCTTGTCGAGCAAAAGAAAATCACGGAAGAAGAATTCCGCAACATGAAAAAGAGTATTCTCGACCGGGCCTATAAGAGCATTGTCAGCTAGGGCCGTCCGGGTTGACCAAAATTTCATTGCCCTGCTGATTATTCAGCTTAACAAAATCAGAAGGGCTACAGCGCTTTCGCCGGCGATCATGGCGCACCAGATTGGGAAACCGAGGCGTTTGGGAACGCGATACCCAATGCCAGCGCCAACCAGCAGGGTGAAGGTGGTAGACCAGTCGAGTACGGCAGCCATGGCAAAGGGTACCGGCGAGGGCATCCACGGAAAACGCTGGCAGACGAAATGACCCACGCCGCCCGCAGCCAAACCCAGGACGAAGATCTGGACGCCACTCAGGTTTTGCGCGTCCACCATGCGGCTGACCTGGAGCCAGATCTGAGCGGCGGGTGCAGGAAAAACCTCGCCACCCAAGATATTAGGACCCTCGATCAAGATTAGGAATACTGGCACCAACAGTAAGGGTCCGATCATGGCTCCCGCCAACTGGTAACGGAACTGACGCTCCACCGGGCAGTTGAGCCCGGCGCCGCAGCGCAAATCGTTGACAAAATCGGCCGAGGCGGCAGCACCGCCGGTCAAAACGCCGGTGGCGGCCATGGCACCGCCACCACCGGACCCAGCCAGGCCGAAAAGGAGAATGGACAACTTTCCCAGAGCGCCGGTTGGCACCACGTCGGTCTCACCCGTTACCCTACAGGAGACTGCGGCAAACAGCCATACAAGCAGAGGAACCAATATAAAGGTGCTCAGGGAGAAGCCAAAGCCAACCAGGTGAACCGTTGCCAGAAGAAAGCTGCAGGAAACTAGCGTGAAACGGTAATAGGGCAACTCTGAAGGGGAAGTCTTGCCAATAATTTTGTTGGTGCCCCCCAATGATCTGAAGAAATCGATCAAACCGGCCGAGACCATGGTGCCCACGGCGAACCACAAGATCCGCGGAGAAGAATCGTTGGGAAGCATCTGTTCAGCCAGAAGAAAGGCACAGGAGCCCGCGAACATGGACAAACAGGTACGCGGTCCAAGCAAGGCGCCAAGGCCAATAAGCAGGGGCTGAAATTGCAGAGAGAGCTGGTGCATGGGAAAGCGCTGGGGGATCAACCCGGCAAGATCGCGTAGGCCAACCCAGCCCCAAACACCGCCCAGGCTCAATAGAAAGGGCCGCATGTCCTCGGTTTTCTTGGAGATTCGGATCACGGTTTCCGAGGCGACACGCCCCGAAGGAAAAGGCAACTGGTCAAGCATGCGCTTGCGCAGGGGCAGGGCAAGACAGGTTCCCAGCCCGCAGATCCCGCTCACCCAGAGCGCCAGCAACCAGCCAGGCGGCGGCTCGGGGTCTGCCATCAAAAGCGCGGCCAAAGAAGTGGCAACCACGGTTCCACAGCCGTAACTCATGGCCGATGAGAAGGAAAGAAAGCAGGCGTGGTCAGACGGTGAAAGGGGTGACCAACCACGAAAAACAAAGCACAACATTCTATCGAGTCCGGCCCAGCAGAAAGCTGTAAGGATGGCGACACCCACCGTAAACCCAAGTCTCAGGGCAATATACAGGTTGGAAAGACCAAGCAGGAAGCCGAGCAATAGACAGAGACACAGTCGGATCGGAAGCATAAAGGAACCCCAAAAGCGGATGGCGAATAAGTTATACAATATAGTACACGAAAGTTCATCAGGCTTCAAGTCCTTTATTTGCAGTGTTTAACTATTCGCGAATAAAAATTATTCTTCTTTACCAGATAATCCCTGCCTCTATTCCGTCTCAAAATGAAGCACTTCACACTCATTTCACACAAGCCATCTAAGTTGCTAAGCAAAGAACTCGTGGAGTTCTTAAAACCAGCAATCCAACCATCGCGCAAGCGACTTCCCGGGGGAACCTAACGGTTCGCCCGGGTTTTTGCCGATATGGGGTAGAATAAAGTGAGGCTACGATCCCGGATATTTTCACGGCCAAAGGAAGAGAATACGACAGGATCTGGGCCATCCACTTTGCAGTGCACCACAGGAGGCAGTTAAAATGGCAGGAAAGGTACTATTGGTCGAGGACGAACCCTCGATCGCCGATAACATTACCTATATCCTCTCTACGGAGGGTTTTGAGTGCGTCTGGGTGTCTACCGGGCATGATGCCATGGAAGAGGTGCAACTTGGGGAAATTGATCTGATTGTATTGGACGTGGGCCTGCCCGACTGCAGTGGTTTTGAGCTGTGTAAAAAGATCAGAAGGCTAAAAGAAACGCCGATCATCTTCCTTACCGCGCGTGCGGACGAAATTGATCGAGTGGTTGGCCTGGAAATCGGGGGCGACGACTACATGGTCAAGCCCTTCAGCCCACGGGAACTGGCGGCGCGGGTCAAGGCGGTTCTGCGCCGCGCACGCAAGGTCGAAACCAAAAATGAGGTTTCGGCCGAGGCTGAGCCTGTTCCGGTTTTTGCCGTGGATGAAGGTCGCTGCCTCGTTCGTTACTACGGTAAAGATCTCGCCTTGTCCCGTTATGAGTATCGACTGCTATGCGTTTTCATCCGCAAGCCTGGATGGGTCTATTCCAGAGAGAAACTGATGGAAATGGCATGGGACGAGCCAGATTCGAGCATGGACCGCACCGTGGATGCGCACATCAAATCACTGCGCGCCAAGTTGCGTGTCGTAGAGCCGGATCAAGACCCCATCAAGACCCACCGCGGCATGGGTTATTCACTCAAGGAACGTAAATGAAAGTTATTACCCGTATGGTAATTGCCTTGCTGGTTGCTGGGGCTCTCGGGATTATTCTGGTACAGTTTTTCATTCAGACCAAACTCAAGGAGGTCTACTTACGTCCCATTGAGGATGACCTGGTGGATATCTCCATGTTGTTGGCCGGCATGCTCCATTCCGACCTGATTGAAGGTGATCTGGAGGTGAGTCGCCTGGCCGGTCTTCTGAATCAGGCCACCCGCTCGCCGCTCGACATCGAGATCTACAACCGTGCCAAGACCGAGTTAGACCTGCATGTCTATGTAACCGATAAACAAGGCAAGGTTGTCTTTCATTCAAGAGAGGCGGCAGACGTGGGCAGGACCTATCGCTGGAAAGACGTGGTGCTGACCCTGGGCGGTAAATACGGTGCACGGACCACCTGGGACCGCAGCGGGCCCGTTGCCAGACTCTTCTTCTACGTGGCATCTCCAATCGTGTTAAAAGGTGAGATTATCGGTGTGGTGTCGGTAGGGAAACAAGTGCCAGCATTGGTGCCCATCTACGAGGAAATGCGCAAGGAAGCCGTCTTGGGCGGGGTGATTGCCATCTTGTTCGCGACGGTTTTGGGTGTCATGTTCAGCCTTTGGATTACAAAACCGATTGAACGATTAACCGAATACGCCGAGTCAATTGGCGACGGAAACAGACCCGAACTACCCGAGTTGGGCGACACCGATATCGGCCGGCTCGGTCAATCGTTCGAGGGCATGCGCGACGCCCTGGAAGGGCGCAAGTATGTGGAGCAATATGTACAGACCCTGACCCATGAGATAAAGAGCCCCTTGTCTGCCATCAAAGGCGCAGCCGAGCTGTTAGAGGGAGACATGCCCGCCGAACGGCGCGCCGCCTTTATGGGGAACATTCATACGGAGAGCCAACGGATTCAGCGTCTGGTAGACCGCCTGTTGGAACTTTCGTCCCTTGAAAAGAAAAAGGGACTGCACAATCCGGCCAGCGTTTCGGTCTACGAAATAGTGCAAGAGATCGTCACCAGCATGAAACCAGCGGCCGAGGCCCGTCAGGTAATCCTGACGGTTGAAGGCGAGGACGTATTTAAAATACAGGGCGAGCGTTTCCTGATTCATCAGGCACTTTCCAACCTGGTTCACAACGCGCTCGACTTCTCACCGATCCAGGGCACGATCACCATCAGCATTCTTCCGCGCATGGTAACCGTCACTGATACGGGTCCAGGCGTACCGGATTATGCGAAGGAGCGGGTCTTTGAGCGTTTCTACTCCTTGCGTCGGCCCGATTCCGGAAAGAAAAGCTCCGGCCTGGGCCTGAGCATTGTTCGCCAGGTCGCGGAACTCCACGGCTGTGACGTCAGCTTGAGGAATGTCGAAAAGGGCGGCGCGGTTGCTAGCTTCGGTTTGGCGGAACCCAAACCCAGACGGCGCCGCCGGTTCGCAACCATTCCCCCCACGAACAAGGAAACGGTCGTGGACTAGAAAACGGCACCAGGCGAAAGCCTTACGCCGATCCTCCAGAAGAAATCCAAGTCATCTCGAATAAAATACCAACCAACCGCATGGACTTTGCTCTTTGTGCCAAACCCCATTCATGTCATGCGAATGGACTGTTCTAATTCGGTCTCAATCCTGGCTGGCTATGCAGTGTCACGCCTGGCTGCGAGGCACTTTGCGTGAGTATGTGCAACCATACCTTGCACACCAACGTAGAAGGTGTTAGCTTATTGACCGGTCGACCAGTTAAGGCGATCGGAGGAAACATGGTTATCGATACACCCAAGCGTGATGCAGAAGCAACCAAGGCCGCTATTCGCGAAGCCGCACAGCAACTTTTTCTGGAAAAAGGTTTTGCCGACATCTCTTTGAGCAACATTGCCAGCGCGGCCGGCGTCACAAAGAGCCTCATTCACCATCACTTTGGCTCGAAGAACAACCTCTGGCAAGAGATCAAGGAATGTTTCTTCGGCGATTACCTGGACGCCCAAACAGTGGCACTTGCCGGCTCGTCCGGAACATTGGAACTTTTGCGCGAAGCCGTGACCGGCTATTTCACCTACCTGCAACACAAACCCGATTTTGCAAGATTGAACAGTTGGATGATGCTCGAAGCAGATGACTCCTGTGTGGAAATGGAACACAAGGTCGTGGAAATGGGCGTCCTCAAAATCCGTGAGGCCCAGGCAAAGGGTCTAATTCGCAACGATCTGGACGCCGACAACATTGTGATTGCCTTCTTATCTCTGGTAGAGAACTGGTTTCTAGGCGCTCGGCGCTGGCGTCGTACCCACTTCAAACACCTCAGCGAAGATGAAGTCTGCGGTCAAGAACTGGACAACGCCTACCTGGCCGATATCCTGGAGATTTTCTTCGAAGGTATCAGGCCAAGAGAGGAACCCAAAACATGAGTTTACGAAACTCTGCACGCCCAATTCGCAGCTCTAAGGGCCTGCCGGCCAACCAGACAGGGCTAGACTTTCCCTCACGCGTATCTTTATCATCACCAACTGACCGGTCGGCCAATCAGATGGGTTTGGGAGCGACCATTAAGCATCCCCCCCAGGTCTGCTTTTTCCTTTCCCCGTCTGCTGACCGGTCGACCAATCAGAGCGCCTTCCTATTTCCCTTTGACCCAGGAGATTCCCATGAAAAAGGTTGTTATTCTTTCCTTCTTTCTCATTGTAGCCACAGTCGTTTGCCTTGTCGCCGATTCCGACCCCGTCGACCTGCCCGCAGAGCCCGCACCACTTAAAAGCGTTTCTACCGCACCCGTTCAGTCCCGCGACCTCAATCGTCGTCTGCGTTTCTCCGGCGTGCTGCGCGCCACCGATCGCGCCACGCTTGCCTTTACGATGACGGGTAGAATTCAACAACGCAATGTGGCGATTGGTGACTGTGTCTCCAAGGGTCAACAGCTGGCAGAGCTGGACAGCAGTGGTTTCGCCAATTCGGTAGCAACCGCGCACTCTCGCCTTGACGTGCTGATTACGCAACGCGCTCAGAAACAGCGCGAGCTGGAACGCGTTCGCCGACTGGTGAACCTTAAGGCGGCCACCGCAGAAGAACTGGAAAAGTTGGTGATGGACGCCGACGCCCTTGGCGCCGCCATTGAGGGCGCACAAACACGTGCCCGCGAGGCAGAGCGCCAACTGACAGAAACCCGGCTACGCGCACCCTTCGACGGTGTGGTAACGGCGGTGTTCAAGCAGGCCGGTGAATTCGCACCTGGCGGTCAGGCTGTCCTGGCCATCAGCGGCCAGGACAAGATGGAGCTGGAAATAGAAGTACCCGAATCGGTGGTGACGGCTTTGAATAGTGGCGACCATGCAACGATCGAATTACCCCTTGCTGGCAGACGCAGGGTTGCGGGTTTCGTGAAATCGGTGGGTCGATCGGCACCCGGTCCGGGCCGACTATTCCCCATTATCATTCAGCTTGATGGAACAGGCCTCATTCCCGGTCAAACCGCAGTGTTGCTTCTCGATCTGGCTTCACCCGAGCAGTTGACCGTGCCCGTGAACGCCGTCTTTAATCCTGGTGGCAGCAGTCCTTTGGTTTTTCGAATCCGCGAGGGGCAGGCCCGAAAAATCCCTGTTCGCGTGGGCCGATTAACCGGTGAGCACGTATCCGTTTGGGGTGACCTGGTTGCGGGTGATCGCGTTGTCATCGGTGGCTTCTTTGGTCTGATTGACGGTGAGAAAGTGGCGGTGGTGCCATGATTCAGAGCATTGTCGCACGGGCCCGCCTGGTGTTGACCGCAGCTGTCCTTCTCTCCCTGGTGGGTTTGACAGCCTGGTACCGCATGCCACGGCGCGAGGATCCGGCCATGTCCGATTATTGGGGCAAAATTGTGGCCCCTTTTCCCGGCGCCGGGGCTGAAACCGTTGAACGACTTCTGTTGGAACCGATCGAGGAATATCTGGCCGAGGTCAATGAAATCCAAACGATCGAAGCTCGCGTCCTTAATGAGCTGTGCCTGGTCGACTTGGAACTCAGCCCCGCGACGAAAAACTTCGATCTTGCCTGGGATCGGGTGGAAGACGCCTTGGCACGCGCCACAAAACAGTTCCCGGAAGGGGTGCCAGACCCTACCCTGAATCGCAACCTTAATGAACAGGAATCGGTGGTACTCTCCCTCAGCGGGAGCCCGGACCCGGTTGTCCTGGCCCGTGCGGCCAAACGCATCAAAAACCAGCTTTTGGACCTGCCCGAGGTGGCCAAGGTCAAGTTGATTGCAGATCCTGGCGAGCAGGTCACCATTGAGTACGACGATGCTTTGGCCCAAAAGCTGGGACTCGATCCGCGTCGCATGGCCGCCCATCTGAGCGCCCGAAACCGTATTATTCCCGGCGGTTCGATCAAGATGGCCAACCATTCGGTGAACCTCAGCCCCCACTCCGATTTTACTTCGATCGAAGAGATCGAGAATACGCCGGTTATTCTGCCATCGGGGGCAGCCCTGCCTCTGTCGGAAGTTGCGTGGGTTCGTCTTGGGCCCATCGAGCCCGAGGGCGCTTTCATGCGTGTGGGCGGTGAGCCCGCAGTGGGTCTGGGGATCATTGCCCGCGACGATGTGAACCTCATCGATTTCGGCAATGCAATCCGAACGCGTGTGGCCGCTTTGCAACAAGAGCTGCTGCCTTTAAAACTGGAAACCTTGATCTTCCAACCCGACCGGGTTCAAAAGCGTCTCAACGAATTGGGCAGTTCCCTGTTCCTTGGCATCCTGGTCGTGGCGGTGGTCTTGCTGATATTCATGGGGTTCAGACTGGGTCTGGTCGTCGCCTCGGTCCTGCCCCTGGTGGCCTTGTCTTCGCTGGCCATTTATGCCGCCGGCGGCGGCGTTTTGCAACAGATCTCTATTTCGGCCCTGGTTATCGCCCTGGGAATGCTGGTAGATAATGCCATTGTCATGGCCGAGAATATCCAGTGGCGCATGGACCGAGGCGAGCAACCCGCAGCAGCGGCAACGGCGGCTATTCGCGAAATGGCCTTGCCCCTGGGAAGCGCTACGGGCACCACGCTTGCCGCCTTTGTGCCCATGCTTATGGCGGAGGGCACCACGGCAGATTTCACCCGCGCACTACCCGTGGTCATTATAATGACCCTGACTGTCAGTTACCTGTTCGCTGTCTTTGTAACGCCTACCTTGAGCCGCCTGTTCTTGCGCAAGCGCCCCGACGGCGGCCGGCCGAACCGATTTGGCGAAATTTTGGCAGATTTCTCCTTGCGTCGCGCCGGTCTGGTGCTGGCCTCGGCCCTGATCCTGGTTCTGTTGTCTTTTCTCGGTGCGACCTGGCTCAAGCAGAACTTTTTCCCTCCCTCTGATCGCAACCAGCTCGTGGTTGACCTCAAACTGCCCGAGGGCTCGCACCTTGACCATACAAACGCGGTTGCTGTGCTGCTGGAACAAGAGCTGTTGAAACGGCCCGAGGTAGCGGTGGTTTCTGCCTACGTGGGGCGCAGTGCGCCGCACTTCTACTACAACCTGAGTCAAATCCCCTGGAGTCCTCATTTTGCCCAGGTGGTTGTGACGACGAAAGACAAGACGTTGGTTGAAGAACTAGCCCGGCATATCCGCCAGTTTGGGGCGACCCAGCTGCCAGATGTTGAGGTTATTCCGCGCAAACTGGAACAGGGTCCTCCAGTGGCCAACCCGGTCGAGGTCAGACTCTACGGCGAAAACCTTGAGGATCTGAGCAGCGCTGCCGATCTGGTGCTGGCCCAACTGAGAGGCATACAGGGCGCGGTCAATATCCGCCATGACCTGAGTCTGGGTTCTCCCCGTCTGCGCTACACCATTAACGATGCGTCAGCGGCCCGATTCGGGTTGAGCCGTGCGGACGTGGCCATCAGTCTCTACGGCAAAACCCGCGGTCTTTCCGTGGGTCAGTACCGGGCCGGCGATGATCCGGTTCCGGTGGTACTGCGTGCCCGCAAGGGCGAGGACCACAGCGCAAGCGAGCTGGAATCTTCTCAGGTCGCTTCGGCAAATGGGGCCAGCGCACCACTCGGACAGGTCGCCGTCGCGCACCTGGAATGGCGGCCGGCGGCCATCAATCACCGGGGCAGAAAGCGGGTTGTGACCGTATCGGCGCAGCTGGCCGAGGGTTACGCTTTTAGCGATATCCTGGCCCACTTGGAGCCCCGGGTTGCGGGCTTGAACCTGCCACAGGGAATTCGTCTGGAGTACGGCGGCCAGGGAGAAGGCTCCCGGGAGGCCAATGGCTCCATGGTGATGGCGCTGCCCTTGGGCGTCATCTTATTGCTGGGGATCCTGCTGGCCGAGTTCAATTCGTTCCGCAGGGTGGGCATTGTCATGGTCACGGTTCCCCTAGCGGCGGCGGGTGTTGTGCCCGGTTTGTTGATCAGCGGCCAACCCTTCGGCTTCATGTCTATGCTGGGTGTCATCGCCCTGATTGGCGTGGTTGTGAACAACGCAATTGTCTTACTCGACGTTATCGAGAGCTGCCGCAAACAAGGCCAGGCCTTGGAACAGGCGGTTCGAACCGCAGTGGTGCGACGTACCCGCCCGATTCTGCTGACCACGCTCACAACCGTGGCCGGTTTGATGCCGCTCGCTTTCTCGGGAAGCAACCTGTGGCCACCTCTGGCCTGGTCGATTACCTCGGGACTTTTGGCTTCGACTTTTTTGACTCTGTTGGTGGTGCCCTCGCTCTACCTGACCCTGTTCCGGTCGCGACGCGGGCGTGCCGGTGCAAGAACCAGGCAGGTTGCCACCACTCTTGTAGGGCTGTTTCTGTATGTCCTGGCGCCAAGCGGCTTGCGCCTGTCTGCGGGTGAAACGGTGACCCTGACATTGGAAGAGGTCATGGCGCGAGCCGCCCAACGACCCATCGCACAAGCGGCTGAAGAGCGCGCTCAAGCGGCGCTGGCCGAGGCAGAGGCGGTGCGCCGAGCCGGCCTTCTGCCGGTTCTCGAAGGCGCGGGCAGCTTGGGAACACGGGACGAGGCTTCTTCCATTCAGACACCCGCCGGAGTGTTCGAACTGGGGGAACGACAGAGCACCACAGTTGACCTGCGTCTGGCGCTACCCTTGTACGATGGGGTCAATCGGCGTGGTGCGAAACCCGCTTCGCTTGCTCACGCCCAGGCCGAGCAGAGCCGCTCCGGGCGGACCCGACAGGAAGTGGTTTTTTCTGCCGCTCATGCCTTCTTAGAACTGAAAGCCCATGATGCACGATTGCAATCCACGGCCACTTTTATCCGCAGTCTCCGCGATCGTCTGGTTGAGACCGAGGCCCGTGTCCGCCTGGGCCGCTCTCTTGAAATTGATGCGCTGAAGGTAAGGCTCCGTCTGGAAAGTGCCGAGCGAGATAAGTTGGTGCTGGAAGAGGCGCGAGGGGTGGCGAGCTGGCGGTTGGGGCACGCCATCGGTCACCATGGACCGGTGGAACCGGCGGCGACTGAACCTGTCATGCCGGCGATAGACACCCCCGAGGGGGCCCTGTTCGATGGCTTGGACGCGCGCTTGGATGTGGATGCCGCGAGGAATGAATTGACTGCGGCCGAGTACCAACGCAAGGGGATCCGAGCCGAACGGTTGCCCAAACTGGAGGCTGTCGCCGCCTATAGCTGGGCGGAGGGCGATGCCTTTCGCGAGGGCACTCATTGGCAGACCCACCTGCAACTCTCCTGGCAGCCTTTCGCATCAGGAACGCGCAAACCGCGATTGGCTGCGGCCAGTCACCGGGTTCGAGCCCTACAGGCGCAACTGATGGAGCGTCGTCGGGTAGCGGAACTACAGGTACGGGAGGCGCGAGCTCAATTGGCAACCGCGCGTCATGACCTGAACCTCGCGCTCAGCGGGGTGACCCTGGCCCAGGAGACTCTGCGGGTGGAACGCGAACGGTTTCGCGAGGGCCGAATCACCACCAACGACCTCTTGGACGCGGAGGCTGGCTTACATCGCCGACAAACCGACCGCGATCTGGCCAGAATCCACATCATTCGAACCCATCTCCAACTAAAACTGGCGCGCGGCAGTCTCTGATTTCCATGAAAGACAGTTCGGGCTTTTTGATGCGACGGGCTATCTATTCAATTTTTATTGCGTTTCAGTTTTCTCAAAAAAAGTGCTTAAAGTGACAATCCCGGCAAATTTTTTGGACATTATGGTGTATTTCAGCATATAAATTGGGTGTGCCGGAAATTCGACCTGCGCCTTTCGTACCCGAGGTGCTGTTTTATGAGTGCTTGAAACATGGGTCTTCCTTTCTCGCACAATGCGTTATTCTTCTGGTCAGATGCCCCTGCTCAACGTTTTTTCCTCGCTAGGGGAAACCAGGGGTATCGTTTTAAATTATTTTTTGGGACGACACTATATGGATTATGCTAAGAACAAGCAGTTACTTGAAAAGTTTGCGACAGCGCTTGCTGATCGCGCGACAAGCCGCCATCTCTTAGATCTGCTGGTTGCCGACACACATTTCCCGGTCAGTAGCCTGTGGAAAAGCGAGTTCGAATTCTCATCCATATTCCTGCGTGCGGCCTCCGAGATGAATGCCTGCCAATACGATACCGGACAGAGCCCGGCCGAGCGCCTTCCCTTGGGTAAAGTTGTTTGTATCCTGCCGGGAAATGGCCCGATCTATACCATGGCCAAAATTCTTGGACCGGCGTTTTTGATGGGAAACGACCTGGTTTTTAAGTTGCCCTCCCGCCTTCGTCGCTCGCATAGGGTCATCATTGAAATGGTCCACGACTTTTTCCCCAATGTGACGGTGGAATACCCTGACGAGAAGAATCACAAGTCTAAAATGCTTTCCGATGCACTGTTTGATCCAGGCGTTAGAGCGACCATTATTTTCGGGGACGATACCTGGATTACGCCGTTTTCGAGGATGTCGAAGGAAACCGCAACCAAAATGATTTTCGAAGGGCCCGGCAACGATCCAGCGGTTGTTTTTCCCGGCGCGGATTTGCAACGCGCGGCCCGCGAGATCCTGGCTGGCACTTTTTACAACGGTGGCCAGTCTTGCTCCGCGATCAAGCGCGTCTATGTTCACCGCGACGTACATCAAGCTTTTCGCGAGGCTTTGCTGGCACACGTAGGTAGCTTCAAATACGGTGCGGCGGAAGATGAATCTGTTGGGATCGGACCGAGTCAGGGACCGAGATTGCGACAGCGGGTGGTAGAATAAATGGCGGATGCGCGTGAACGCGGCGCCAAGTTCCTTTATGGCGATGGGACGCTTGATTCAGATATCATTTTTCGGCCTACCATTATCGAGTGCAAGCACGAAGCTCGCGTGGTGGTTGAGGAGACTTTTTATTCCGTGCTGCCGCTGGTTACCTTTGAAGAAGAAACAGAAATTCGTCAGTACATTACAGAGACGAAGTATGGACTCAATGCCTGTGTCTATGGGGATTGTTCACCGGCCTTTAAAAGTTTCTTGTGGATGATGCACAAAGCGGTCTGTATCGATTCGATTACAACCTCTCAAAAAAATTGGGATATGCTCAAGCTAGTCGGCGGATTCAAAAATTCTGGTTTCATCGGCGAGTGGTTCACCGAAACAACCGAGGGATCCGCTCTGAGACTCGAACCTCTTTTAAACATGGAGAACCTGTTACAACCGATTGCAGACAGGCCGGAAAAGCTCTGGAATGCCCGCTACGTTTTCCGTAAGGGGAGATTCAATTTGGAGAGAGAACTGTCCTGGCAGCCAGCAACCTAGCCGGCTTGGCGGCTCTCTTCTGTGGGGCTAAACCAACCTTATCCTTTCATATACGACTATAGGCCTTGGCAGGCATCGGTGTATAATAGCAGCGATCTTGTTCGAAGCCGAAGCGGAGAGGATGAAAACATGGCTGTAAAATCTCTTGATCAGTTAGATTTGGCAGGAAAGCGTGTGCTCATGCGTGTGGACTACAACGTGCCCCTTGACTCAGAGCGCCGCATCACCGATGACTCCCGAATAAAGGCCTCCTTGCCTACCTTGAATTACGTGCTGGAAGCAGGCGCTGCCGGACTGACCCTGATGAGTCACTTGGGAAGGCCCAAGGCCCAAGTAGAGCCCCAGTTCTCCCTGGCACCGGTTGCGGCCCGCCTGGCCGAGCTACTTGGACGCGAGGTGCCTCTGGTCACCGATATGAATGAACATGCCGCCCAGACCGGTCTTCAGCTGCTCGAGAATTTGCGCTTCCATCCGGGTGAAAAGAAAAACGACGAACTCTTCGCCGCGCAACTCGCCCGCCATGGCGAGGTCTACATCAACGATGCCTTCGGGACCGCACATCGCGCCCACGCCTCCACCGCCGCAGTGGCGGGTCTTTTTGCGGAAAAGGGCGCTGGCCTGCTCATGATGAAAGAATTACACTACCTCAAAAAATCACTGGAAAACCCGACCAGGCCTTTTGTCGCTATTCTAGGTGGCAGCAAAGTTACAGACAAGTTACTGCTCATCGAGAATCTATTGGACAAGGTTGACTCCCTGATTATCGGCGGGGGCATGAGTTATACTTTCCTGGCCGCAAAGGGTATAGAGATTGGCAATTCCCTGGTTGAACGAAACTTTCTCGACGGCGCCCGACGTTTGATCAAACTCTGCGAGCAGGGGGGCGTTGATTTGTTGTTGCCCCTCGACCATCTGATCAGCAACGAATTCAAACCAGATGCCGAGGCACAGATTACCCTTGATGAGCCCATCGATGAAGGTTATATGGGCTTGGACATCGGCCCGGAGACCATCAATCTCTATACCTCGCGTATTGCAGAGGCCAGAACGGTTGTCTGGAACGGTCCCATGGGGGTTTTCGAATGGGAAACCTATGCCACTGGCACCATTTCTATCGCGGAGACCATGGCCGAATCGGATGCATTGACCATTGTCGGCGGCGGTGATTCCGTTGCCGCAGTGAATCTGGCCGGGGTCCGTGACCGAATTACCCATATTTCGACCGGAGGAGGCGCTTCGCTTGAGTTACTCGGCGGCGCGGACTTGCCCGGCATCAGCGCTTTGGAGTGTTAAATGGTAAAACACCTGGTACTTGGTAACTGGAAATCGAATGGCACACAGGCAAGCTTGAATCAATTCGGCGAGACCTTCGACTACCCGCCAGCTATTGAAGAGCTGGCCTATGGCATTAGTATACCTCACCACCTGTTATTGACGGCCGAGGCAATCGCGGACATGTGGCTTGGCGCCGAAAATGTTTCCGCCTACCCCGAAGGCGCCTATACGGGTGAAATCACGGCCGACATGCTGTGTGAATGCGCCTGTCAATTCTGCCTGGTGGGCCATTCCGAACGGCGCCAGCTGTTGGCGGAGAGCATTGCCGACACCGCAGCCAAGCTGAACCGCCTTCTGGAAACAAATATCCTGCCGATCTTCTGCATCGGCGAAACCCTGGAACAACGGGAAGCGGGTCAACTAACCGCTATCCTGACCGAGCAGTTGGCCCCATT
>Ga0316189_10003582_pt1 | contig 15051 bp, 13 predicted proteins | sample LowCovwburrow_MG_FD_204930 | JGI IMG/M metagenome (GOLD analysis project Ga0316189, IMG submission 204930) | Coastal sediment microbial communities from Maine, United States - Lowes Cove worm burrow | ecosystem: Environmental > Aquatic > Marine > Coastal > Sediment | place: USA: Maine...
TTAATCCAAATTCGAACTAACAACAACCTCATACTTCTCAATACCACCACCGTCCAGAAAGGCATCTTTCGGCATCGGATTCTGGTGGGCCAGTTTGAAATCGTCACTGCCAATCCAGTTCTGGAATGCCTTTTCGTTCTGCCAATGCGTTAGAACAACATAGGGCGTGTTTTCAGATTCTGGTTTCAGCACCTGCATATGAACGAACCCCGGCTGCTGGTTTATCTGCCCTGCGCGGTGTTTGAAACGTTGCTCGAATTCCTCGGCATACTCTGGTTTCACGAAGACCCGATTTGCGACCACATAATCCATTGATTAACCTCTGAGATGTTTATACTTGTTTCGCTATTATGCCTGTAGAATTGACGGCTAATCCATTCTGATTTTAAGCGAGCGCATGGATCAACGGAACCTTCAGTACTTTATGACCAGTTTTTTTAATCACCACCGCACACTATCGGTATTGCCTCTGTTAATGGCCTTTGCCCTGTTGCTGCTATCAACGGCTTCGACTGCGCAATCGGCGAAATCCCTGACCTCAGGTGTCACGCTTGAGCAGCTCGAAACACGCATCCGCGAGACCGAAGCTGCCACCGATATCGATGACGGTACCCGCAGCGTTTTACTGGAGCAATACCGCAAAGCCGCCGGATTGATCACGAAGCGACAAAAACACAAAGTCGCCGAGGGCGAATTCGCCAGGGCGCGAGAATCGGCACCAGAACAGGCTCGTGCATTGCGTAAGGCCCTGGAAAAGCTTGAGTCCAGCAGCACACCGACGACAGCTTCGAAAAAATTGTCTGGCAAACCGCTGCCCGAACTCGAACAGCAACTGCTTAGCGAAAAAGCCGAGCTCGCGGCCCTCTCAGAAAAGCTCAGCGAACTTGAAGTCTTGCTGGAGTCTCAGACACAACGCGCAGTTCAGGTGCGCGAGCGACTGATCGAAGCCAGGAAGCGCTCGGCAACAGTTGCTGAGGAACTTCAATTACCCGCGCTGGAAGGCGAAGCCCCGAAGCTCAGCGAGGCCCGTCGATTAGTTCTGGAGCAGGAATCGCTGGCATTGAATGCCGAAATCAAAATGCTCGATCAGGAATTGCTGAGTCAACCGATGCGCATTGAGCTTATGAATGCGCAACGCGATAAATCGACGCTGGAAGTAAGACGTCTTGCCGAGGCTGTCGAAATGCTCGAAAACTTAATGGTCGATCGTCGGGGTGCGGAGGCCTTAAGCGCACAACAGGAAACCGAAGAAACCCAACGCCAGGCCGAGAACAAACATCCGCAGGTTCAGGCCATCGCCGAGAAAAATGCCCAGCTTAGCGAAACGCTCAGCGAACTGGCGCAATCCCTTGAGCAGGTGACCGACGAAGAAAACATCGCCAGCGAACAAGCCAAACGCATCGCCGAGCGTTTTCGTATCGCTCGCCAACGGCTTGAAATAGCGGGCCTTAGTCAGGTCATCGGACAGGTTCTACTTGAAGAACGTCAGGCCCTTGCCGATCTATCGGTATTTCAGAACGCGCAACGCCTGCAACAGCAAAGGGTGATCGATTCGGGTCTGCGCCAGATCGTCAATCAACAGGAACGCGGTCGTCTGCGTGATATTGCCGAATATGTCGAAGAACTCATCGCCTGGGAACCGTTTTACGAGCAGGAGAAATTGCGTGCCGAACTACTGGCGCTGGCTGAGACCCGCCGTGAACTACTCGACAAAGCGATTGCGGCCGACGAAATTTACCAGCAGGCGCTTGGCGAACTCGACTTTGCGCGACGGCAACTATTCGAATCGACCTCCGCTTATGCTGTATTTCTGGATGAGCGTCTGTTGTGGATTCGCACCGGAGAACTACCCAGTTGGGAAACCGTCAGTTCGGTCCTGCAACCCCTGGCTATTTTTTTATCGGCCTTACATTGGCAACAGCTCACCGCTGCCCTGGTATCATTCAATTCAAACAGCGGGTTAGTGATTTTCGGGTTGATCCTGTTTTTGGCGATTTCGATCAAGTCTCCGCAGATTCGTAATGCCCTGAGAGATTCCGGCAGTAAAGTCGGCCAACTTCGTCACGACCGATTCAGGAATACGACCAAGGCACTCGGCTGGACAGTCCTGCTGGCATTGCGCTGGCCGGTTTTATTCCTGGCGTTTGGCTTGCATTTCCTTGGAGCTGAGCCCGGTTCGGTAGTCGACAGCTTCGCGCCGTCATCGATTGGCAAGAGTCAATTTGTCGCCGGAATTGGCTACAGTCTGTATCGAGTCGGTCTTTTCGCCTTGTTTTTCGAGCTTTTTTATACGCTATGCAAACCCTATGGTCTGGCCGTGTTTCATTTTTGCTGGAAGCCGGAAAATACCGAATTACTAGCGCGAGAAATTCGCCGTCTGGAACATATTTTCCTGCCGACTGCATTTATTGTCGCCGCCACCGTTGCTTATGAGCCAGCCTCGCTCGGTGGTGGTTTAAGCCGACTTTGTTTTCTCATCGTCATGCTTGCCCTTGGGTTTTTTCTCAGCCGTATTCTGGCCATCAGGACTGGTGCTGTAGTCGATTTCTACGCGAGCAATCCCCGCAGCCCGTTAACCTGGTTTCGCTACCTCTGGGTTGTCCTCGCGATTGCCCTGCCAGCCGCACTCGCAGCTCTGGCACTGGCTGGTTATACCTACACCTCAATGCAGTTTGGCACGCGATTGCTAAATATGCTCTGGCTCATCGCTGGCATTATCTTCTTCAATCAATTGATTGAGCGCTGGGTATTGCTCACCGGAAGAAAACTGGCATTTCGCGCGGCCCTGGAGAAACATCGACAACAACGCGCGGCGAGGGTTGCAGCCGATGGTGAAGAGCAAAATAGCGAATCGGAGGCAATTCTGCTCGACGCTGCCGAAGTCGACTTTGGCGCACTCAGCGAAGACACCCGGAAACTGATAAACACCGCATTGACTCTGGTCGCGGCGGTGGGTCTGTGGGGAATCTGGGCAGACGTACTACCCGCTTTTCGAATACTGGATGACATAACGCTCTGGCACTACAGCATCATTGTTGATGGTGCAGAGAAACTCGCACCCGTGACACTCAATGACGTCATCCTCGGTTTACTGGTCACTGTGATCGGTATCGCTGCCACCAGACGCTTACCTGCGTTGCTTGAGATTATCCTGCTCAGCCGCCTCAATATCAGTGCCGGTAGTCGTTACGCGATTACCAAACTCACTCAATACAGCATCGTCGCCATTGGCGTAGTGCTACTGTTCAACCTGCTCGGCGGCAGCTGGTCGAGCATCCAGTGGTTAATCGCTGCACTGGGCGTCGGTATTGGTTTCGGACTGCAGGAAATCGTCGCTAATTTTATCTGCGGCATCATTTTGCTATTCGAGCGACCCATCCGTATCGGCGACATTGTGACTATTGGAGATACCGAAGGAACCGTCACCAAAATTCGCATCCGTTCCACGACTATCCGTAACTGGGATCAAAAAGAACTGCTGGTACCGAACAAGGAATTCATCACCGGCCGACTGCTCAACTGGACCCTGTCAGACTCCATCACGCGCATCGTCATACCGGTCGGCATTGCCTACGGCAGCGACGTCACCCAGTCGATAAAACTCATCCAGGAAGCCGCCAGCGAACACGAACGTATACTCGATGAGCCAGCATCCATGGTGACATTCGAAGGCTTCGGTGATAACTCATTAACAATCGTATTACGCTGCTATGTTGGATCGATGGAATACTGGCGACAAACCATCAGCGAGCTACACCTGTCGATCAACAGCAAAATGGAAGCGGCGGGCATTGTGATCGCCTTCCCGCAACGTGACATTCATCTGCATGCTTCGCAGCCACTCGATGTGCGCATTCATCCGGTTCAGGACGTAGAGTTGAAACCGACTTAAGCGGCTACAGCCGCAGGGACTTACCAAAACCAGGTTTACAGAAAATCACAACTTGTTGCATGAGTAATTTAGGTATATATTTTACTCATGCATGATTTTGAATACGACGATAATAAAAGCACATCAAATCTCAAAAAGCATGGCATTGATTTTGCGGCAGCTCAAGAGCTATGGATAGACTCCGAACTTATTGAGCTACAGGTAAAATCGGTGGATGAACCACTGTTTTTAGTCATTGGTCTCATTGCTAGAAAGCACTGGTCAGCAGTTATAACTTATCGTGGTAGTGGTAACACCATCAGAATAATCTCAGTCAGACGATCCCGTAAAAAAGAGGTGGAACTTTATGAAAGCTAAGAACTTTGATAAAAAGTTTGATGATAATAAACAAGACATCATTGATGATCTTGATTTATCGACTATCAAGCGCCCTAATCAAAAACAAAAAAGAATTAATGTAGACTTTCCTTCCTGGGTAATTGACTCACTAGATAGAGAAGCTGGGCGCATAGGTGTAACACGTCAGTCAATAATTAAACTTTGGTTAGTCGAGCGACTCGAAGAAAGAGCGGCTAACAAATAAAGTGCGTCTGATCGCTCATATCGATATTTTACGAAAAGCCATTAAACAGGTTATAAGGAGCAAGTTTAATTGTTGGGATTCGTATGCTAACTACACCTGCCCTTCCAGCCGCTTCAAATAATCCTCGCAAGGCAACGACCTGAGTTTTCAGGCTAAGCATGCCAAAATATTCATCCTGTGTGACATACATGATCGGTATGAAGTCGATGCAGAATCGCGATGAAGTCGGCGCGGCGTCGGTCGATTACCTGAAGCAAATTTTGTTTCTTAGACCAGAACTAACAGTACAATACATTAATCAATCTTTCTGAAAACGGAGATAAGCACGATGCTAATGCAAGGTCAATTTATTCAGGTTAAACCCATCGAAGCGGGAATTTTTGCCGTCGAATTCGATCGCAAAGGTGACGTCATCAACAAGTTTGATCAGGCCACGCTGGCCGAACTCGAACAGGCGATAACAACCCTGCAGGCAATCGATGATTTACAGGGCGTGATCTTTAGCAGCGCCAAGGATTGTTTTATTGTCGGCGCAGATATTACCGAATTCATGCAACTCTTCTCCAATTCTGAGGAAGAAATTTATGCGCATGTTTCCGAACATAACCTGCTCTTCAATGCCATCGAAGATTTGCCCTGCCCGACGGTAACCGCGATTAACGGTGTCGCCCTCGGCGGTGGATTCGAGCTTTGCCTGTCGACCGATTATCGGGTCATGGCGAATTCCGCAAAAGTCGGTTTGCCGGAAGTGAAACTTGGCATTAACCCGGGCTGGGGTGGCACTTTCCGTATGCCTCGCCTGATCGGCATCGACAATGCCAACGAGTGGATTTGCGCCGGTGGCGACAAACGCGCAGACGCCGCCCTCAAAGAAGCCGCAGTCGATGCAGTGGTACCATCAGACCAGGTTGTCGCCTGCGCGCTGGATTTGATCAAAAAATGCATCGCCGGTGATATCGACTATAGGGCTAGACGAGCCGAAAAAACCAGTCCCGTCCGACACAATGCTGTCGAACTCACCATGGCTTTCGAATCGGCCAAAGGCGTTATCGGCGCGCAGGCCGGGCCGCATTATCCGGCGCCAATGCAGGCTCTGAAAACCATGGAAAAAGCCGTCAAACTCGATCGCGCAGCTGCCCTCGATATCGAATCAAAAGCTTTTGCCAAACTGGCTACCAACGATGTCACCAAAGCACTGGTGAGCCTGTTTCTCAACGACCAGCATGTCAAACGCACCGCAAAGAAATACAGCAAAGATGCGACAGCGGTTTCCAGAGCCGCGGTTCTAGGCGCTGGCATTATGGGCGGTGGTATTGCCTATCAGTCCGCGTCCAAAGGCACAGCTATTATCATGAAGGATATCAACGAACCAGCCTTGCAGCTTGGTCTCGATGAAGCGGTCAAATTACTGAGCGGACAGATAAAGCGCGGGCGTATCGATGCGCAGAAAATGGCAAAGGTCCTGACACAGATTACACCGACCCTAAGTTATGGTGACTTTAATCGCGTCGACCTGGTCGTCGAAGCGGTTATCGAAAATACCGATATCAAGAAGCAGGTACTCGCCGAGGTCGAAGCGTCAATTCCCGAGGGTACTATTCTGGCTTCTAACACCTCGACGATTTTAATTTCCGAGCTGGCGAAAGCCCTGAAAAATCCACAGAATTTTTGCGGTATGCATTTCTTTAACCCGGTTCATCGCATGCCTTTGGTGGAAGTCATCCGCGGCGAAAAAACTGGTGAAGACGCCATCGCCAAAACAGTCGCCTATGCCCTTGCCATGGGCAAAACCCCGATTGTTGTGAATGACTGTCCGGGCTTTCTGGTTAACCGAGTTCTGTTTCCTTATTTTGGTGGATTTTCTGCGCTGATTCGTGATGGTGCGGACTTCCGTCAGATAGACAAGGTGATGGAAAGATTCGGCTGGCCGATGGGTCCGGCTTATTTACTCGATGTCGTTGGTATCGATACCGCGCATCACGCCGACGCGGTTATGGCAGAAGGTTTTCCGGAGCGGATGAGCCATAAAGGCGAAAACGCGATTGATCGCATGTTCAAGTTAGAACGTTTTGGTCAGAAAAATAATAAAGGCTTTTATCGGTATGAAGCCGATAAACGAGGTAAACCAGCAAAACTGCCTGACGAAGCAGTCGATGAAATACTCGCAGAGGTCATGGCCGACAGACGCGAATTCGACGATGTCGAAATAATCGAACGCATGATGATTCCATTGTGTATCGAAACCGCGCGATGCATCGAAGACAATATTGTCGCCACTCCGGCAGAAGCCGATATGGCCCTGGTCTACGGCATCGGCTTTCCGCCTTTCCGTGGTGGTGCCCTGCACTACATGGATCACCTGGGACTGGCAGAGTTTTGCGCGATGGCAGAAAAATACGCCCAGCTCGGTCCGCTTTACCAGCCAACCGAAAAAATGAAATCGATGGCCGCCAATGGCGATAAATATGTGCAATCCACCGGAGGTTCAAAATGAGTCTTTCAATTAATGATGTCGTTATCGTCGACGGCGTACGCACAGCCATGGGCAAATCCAGGGATGGCGGCTTTCGTAATGTCCGTGCCGAAGCCTTATCCGCTGGCGTGATAAAAGCCCTGCTGAAACGCAATCCTCAGGTAGCGCCGGATGCGATCGAAGATGTCGTCTGGGGCTGTGTCAACCAGACGCTGGAACAGGGTTTTAACATCGCCAGAAACGCCGCGTTGCTGGCTGGATTACCACATAGCGTTTCGGGTCAAACAATCAATCGTTTATGCGGTTCGTCGATGTCGGCACTGCATATTGCCGCGCAATCGATTGTTGCCGGCTACGGCGATATTTTTGTCGTCGGCGGCGTTGAGCACATGGGTCACATCTCCATCATGCACGGCGTCGATATCAATCCGGAAATGTCCAAACACGCGGCCAAGGCATCGATGATGATGGGCGTAACCGCCGAACTGCTCGGCAAAATGAACGGCATCGACCGCAAAATGCAGGATGAATTTGGTGCACGCTCACACCGCCTGGCGCACGAAGCAACTTTACAAGGCCGCTGGGAAAATGAAATTATCCCGCTCGAAGGCCACGATGAAAACGGCTTCATAAAACTCATGACGATTGACGAAGTGATTCGCCCCGAAACCACTGTCGAAGCCTTGTCAGCGCTGAAGCCAGTTTTTATACCCAAGGTCGGTACAGTCACGGCGGGCACCTCTTCGGCATTCGCTGATGCCGCGTCCGGCATGCTGGTGATGTCAGCACAAAAAGCCAAAGCACTCGGGTTAAGCCCACGCGCGCGGATTAGGAGTATGGCCGTGGCCGGTTGCGATCCTTCGATCATGGGGCATGGCCCGGTGCCCGCATCACAAAAGGCATTGAAACGTGCCGGACTCGATATCAGGGATATTGACTATATCGAACTCAACGAAGCATTCGCCGCACAGGGTTTGTCGGTACTTAAAAATCTCGACCTGTTAGATGTCATGGATGAGAAAGTGAATCTTAACGGTGGTGCTATCGCGCTCGGTCATCCACTGGGTTGCTCCGGCACACGGATCACCACCACCTTGCTCAACATCATGGAAAATAATGATGGCGAACTCGGTCTGGCAACCATGTGTATCGGCATGGGCATGGGTATTTCAACTATTATCGAGCGCGTGAGTTAAACAAGGAAAACAAGATGTACCCTTATCTCAGACTAGCGAGCACTCTGCTAAAAGGCAGGAAGCGCGAAAAATTCGAAATCGACCAACCAAGCGTCATGGAATTCCGTGCGGGTATTGTCGATATCGACATTTTTGGCGAGCTCAATAACGCACGGTATCTCAACTTTATGGAACTCGGTCGCTGGGACTATTCCCTGCGTGTCGGTTTCGTCAAAATCATGCGCGAAAGAAAATGGGGCCTGGTCGTCGGTGGCGCCAGCATTCGCTATCGCCGACGTATCCCACTCTGGCAAAAATTCACCCTCACCACGCAAATGATTTGCCATGACGAACGCTGGTTTTATTTCCTACAGGAAACCCATCGTCATGGAAAGATCTGTTGCTCGGCGCTAATCAAAGCCGGTGCGACTTCCCAGGGCGGTCTGGTTCCTGCGACCGAAGTTGCGATCGCGCTCGGTCACGAAGGCTGGGGTGAGGATATGCCGGACTGGGTTAAGGCCTGGATTGATGCTGAGGGTCAAAGGCCATGGCCTTCGAGCGAGTCAGGTAAAAAAACTTAGCTTCGTAGGGTTTGCCTGAAACTGATAGATGAACCTGCGGATATTGACCTATTAATCCTTGCGATGCGCCCAAACCTTCGGATATAGCTCGGTACCAGGACGGTCTCCCGGTTTAAGGCCATACTCGCTCATGATGGCACTATGATCGGGATCCATGCCGCACTCCCTGAACTTGATTCGAACATAGCCTATACCTCCTGTAAATCCCCCTCACCTTGTTCAGGCGCCTTTTCCTGGTCGTCCTTTAAAGACCGATCAATCGATTCCCCCAGTTCTTTGATACTTTTCTCCAGCTCATCGGCAAATTTCTGGGCACCTGCTGCGGCCTCACTTTCGACCTGATCGGATAGTTCCTTTAATTTGTCCCCAAGCTGTTCCATTTCAGAGGTTAATTCATCGGCAGAATTCTCTAGCTGTTTTTGCAATTTTTTACCGATTTGATTCAATTTTCCAAACAAACTACCGGCCTTGTCCGGTTTCATATCATCTCGGGTCTTCTGATAATCGACCTTCCATTCTTCGTTTTGCATTACTAGATAGGTGGTCAACTTCCGCTCTTTCAATTCGGCTCCAGTGGGCGGCGCGAATTGAGTTACCACGCTGGCATTATTATTTTCGATGGTTATCTTACCCAGGCTCGGCTGATAACCGCTCCAGTTCATAGAAAAACTGTCGTAGTCATTGGCATTTGTCAGTGTCGAGTATTCCACCACCTTGTCCGGATTATTTTCAATGACAGCCTGCCAGAAATGCTGCGCGACCTGTTGTGGTGTCTCCGGCGACTGGCAGGACGATAATAGAAACCCAATCAGGGTAGTGACTATTAAAGTCCGAATTTTTCTTGTCATGATGACTAATCCTGTGCTTTGACCTGTGATATGAATTGTAACTATCCCTTTTCCGCATGCAAAAAATAAATGCCGGATTCTGCAGCCAGCAATTTTTATTTAGCAAATGAGAAGCGAAAAGAAAAGCCGGGTGCCTGCCATTACCAAAACTGATTTCCCCTCGGGGTGACCAGCGAAGGGATCTGGCTCTGCTGTACTTCAATCGTAGCGTCTAGTATCGCGGGTCGTACATCATGTCCTGAATTGTTTCGCGCAGATTGTCGGGTTTCGGATCGCGAGCGAGGCCACATTCGTAGGCTTTTTCCGCCAGGGCTACGGCGATTTCCAGCGAGACTTTTCTAATATCGCACAGCGGTGGGTACAGGGTACCGGCGTCGAGGCTTTGCTGGCTGACCTGCTCAGCCAGTGCTTTTACCGAGGCGAGGAACATTTGATCATTGATTATGCGGGCATTGCAGGCAACCGCGCCCATACCAATACCGGGAAACACATAGGAATTATTGCCCTGCCCTGGACGGTATTCTCTGCCGCCATAATTGACAACACCGAACGGACTGCCGCTGGTAAAAATAACCTTTCCCTTACTCCATTCGTAAGCCTGCTCAGCGGTACATTCGGCTCTGGAGGTCGGGTTTGATAGCGCAAAAATAGCCGGGCGCTCATTGATCTCACTCATGATTTCGACGACTTCCTGATTAAAGGTATCCGGCATGCCGGTTGCGCCTATTAATACATGCGGCTTGATATCCTTGATCGCATCGACAAACCCCATAGGTGCATGATCATGTGCATAAGCCTGCACATGCGGTAGTAAATTTTCAGTCGATTTGACTACCAGTCCCCGGCTATTGACGAACCAGAGCCGTTGACGTGCCTCGGCTTCGCTGAGCCCTTCTTCGATAAAGGCGGCGACCACCAGATCGCCGATTCCAGTAGCGGCTGAACCGGCGCCCAGAAACATAATGCGTAAATCCTTAAAGTCATTTCCGGTAACACGTGTCGAGGCATAGACACCCGCCAGCGTGACCGCCGCGGTGCCCTGGATATCGTCGTTGAAGCAGAGGATTTTATCGCGGTAGATTTCCAGCAGCTTGAATGCATTCGGCGTCAAAAAATCCTCGAACTGAACCAGCACACGTGGGTATTTTTCCTGCACTGCGACGATGAACTCGTCGACCAGATCAAGATATTCCTGACCTTCGAGCCGCCTATGCGGATAACCCAGATACATGGGGTCATCGAGCAATTCTTCGTTATTGGTACCGACATCTAACATCACCGGTAGACATTGGCTCGGATGAATGCCAGCGCAGGCACAATAGAGTGACAACTTGCCAATGGGGATGCCCATGCCATTTGCGCCCAGATCGCCGAGCCCGAGAATGCGCTGACCATCGGTCACGACGATGACACGCACGTCGTCTGCGGGCCAGTTGTCGAGCATTTCGCGAATATCGCCTTTGTCTTCCGGAGTGATGTAAAAACCGCGTGGTTTGCGGAAAATTTTGGCGAACTCTTTACAGGCCTGGCCAACGGTAGGCGTATAAATCAATGGCATAATTTCATCGATATGGTCGATCACCATACGATAGAAAATCTGCTCGCTACGATCCTGCAAGGACATCAGGAATATGTATTTTTCGATATCGACGGTCTTTCGGCGTAAACTCGCCAGTGCGCGACTCGATTGAATTTCCATAGTCGATGCAGAGTAAGGCAACAAACCGCGCAGGCCGTATGCCTGACGCTCTTCGCGGCTAAAAGCGGTTGATTTGTTTTTTCCACTATCGTTTAGTAGTTCATAGCCTCTTTTGCTCGTCATTATTTATGCTCCGAATTTTTATTAGTGCTCGTCTACGAATGTGTTGTTTAAAAACTCATCATTCATTGCCAGCTTAGGCATAACGAGAAGGCTTAGATACTCTCCGCAGAGGACAGGTTACTCGCATATCGAGCAGACTAAAAATAAATTTTCAGACTCTATAGGCTTGATTCGAGATCACGGCGTTTTGACCGACGGGCAACGAGCGGGGGTTAGTTAAATTTTCGATAAAAGCTGTCATCGGCGACTGCCAACATCTGGGTATCGCCGGAACTGTCACCGTAGGCGTAAATGCGTTCGAAGTCCGACAGGTCCAGCAATTCCCTGACGCGATTGACTTTTTCCTCGCCATGGCAATTTGGCGTTGAAAACCTTCCCGTCAAAACACCGTTTTCACAAGATAGCCTGGTCGCCAGCAGTTCCAGTTCATGTCGGTCGCACCAGGGTTTCAACCAGTCTTCCATCGACGCTGAGACGACAATGACGCGGTCGCCCTGTTGTTGATGCCAGCTGAGTTTTTCGATAGCTTGCCGACGAAGTATTTTGTCTATTTTTGATTTTGAATAGTTGTGCGCCAATTGCTGATAACGCTCTATTGACCAGCCTTTAAAATATCGCGCGATGAGTTTTTGCTTGGCAATATCGTTGCGGACCAAACCGAACACATAGCCCAGTAAAACCGGACTTAACAAAAGCAATCCAAAATAATAGGCCGGTTTGCCCACCGCGTATTGAATAAAATCGGGCAAGCTATCTTTGCGGGTGATCGTGCCGTCAAAATCGAAAAGTGCCAGGTTCATAAACCGTACTTGTCGTTAAACTCGCAGGTTGCCGCAGGCAACCACGGTGGAGGATTGTAGAAACGACGACTGATTTCTGCCAGTATCGCGGCTTTGTAGTCGGCAAATTTAAACCGACGGGCTTCCACCAGGTAGTAGTCCACCGTATCGTTCATGGCGATGGCATGAATTCGGGTTGAGTCAAAATAGGCTTCGACTTTTTCCAGATCGTCTCGCTCGGTAATCAGTATCCACATGTTTTCGTTGGCGCGAGTACTAAAATCGACGCGTTTGTCATCTTCTCGCCCATATTTTGAAGTATTCGCAAAAACATGGAACTGGTTGCTAGCACAATGATAGGACAGCACCGAATTCTTGCTATAGCTGAGGCTATAAATGGTTTCGTTCTTCGGCAGGTTTTCGCAAATTGTACTGGTTTCGGTATAGAACAAAACTTCGCGATATTTTTTGTGCTCGCCAAACAAGCTATCCAGTTGGGTTAAAATGATAATCAGGGTTATGGCGATGGCCATGGATAAAACCGCATTGTATTTGAACAAGGCGCGCAGGCGTTCGGTTGGCAGCTCGGAAAATAACAGATAAACAAAAGTCGCCAGTAAAAACAACCAGTGCAGGCCGATACGCTTGAAGCTACTCAGCAACAGGAAAATCACAAAAAAGCATAGAGCGATATAAAGCGCCTGCCGGATCATTTCCGCCAGTTGCGAACGATCAGCTCTGACCAGCCGAAAAAACCCTTGCGGCGGTACAACCAGAGCAAAGGTTGCCAGGAACAATGCGACATAAGCTGGATTAAAGCCACCACCGTCGGTACGCGCAAACAAATTGAAAAGGATATTGTTCCAGCAGTTTTGCAGGTTAAAGATGATGTTCTCGGCGACGAAAAGACTGGCGATCATCGTGGCGACAATCACCAGCCTCCAGTTGACACGGCGTCGATTGACGATCAGGTATAAAAATATCCCCAGAAACATCGGCGCGGATAAATATTTGGAGAGAAAACACAGACCGAAGAATACGCCCGATAAAACAGCGCCTACATAAGACTCTCTCTCCAGCGTTCGAGAAAAGCAATAAAACCCGAGAATACCAAATAGCAGCAGGGCAACATCGTTAACGAGAATTACTGATAACAACGACAACGGTGACATCAAGAATATCACCGATGCCAGCACAGCGACTTCGTCACCTTTAACCGGCGCGATCAGGCGGTACAGCAAATAGGCGACAAATATAGAGGTTAGATAAGCAAAAACTCGGTATAGATAATAGTTGTCACTAATCAACCCCAACAAGTAAATCAACCAGCCAACCACGGGTGGATGATCGTAATAACCGAATGCAACATCCCTGCCCCAGCTAATGAAATAAGCTTCATCGCCGGTGAGCGGTAATACTATTAAAAATGCCAGCTTTAGCGCGAGGAAAAGGCCGAGCGTTATTCTCTGATTTTTAGAAAGATGACTGCCCATGGATACTCACAAACTCATACGCTTGAATTGCCATTCCGGGATATGCTGAATAATGAGCATAATCCAGCGCCAGATCCATTTTGTATAGAGGATACTTTTACCTTTTTGCTGCGCTCGGAAAATATCAGCGGCCACCTGCTCGGGCTGCGCGGTGAGCTTCGCGGGTAAGTCCATGCCTTCGGTCATACTGGTGGCGACAAAACCCGGTTTGACGGTTAACACCTGAACCCCGGCCGCGTACAGGCGATTGCGTAACCCGGAGAGATAAGCGCTGAACGCCGCTTTCGCCGAGCCATAGATATAATTGCTCTTGCGTCCACGGTCACCGGCAACCGAACTAATGCCGACCAAAAAGCCGCTACCGCGCGATTCAAAGTCAGCGGCAATAATATCGAAGAGGCTGACGATGCCGAGATAATTAGTATTCACAATGCGCTGCGCTTCGGCGAAATCGTTTTGAGCTTTTTCCTGCGAGCCGAGATAGCCCACCGCTGAGACAACACCGACTGGCTTTTCTTCCAGTGCATCATAAAATGCCTGATGCGAATCGAAATCGAGAATATCGAGTTCGCCGTATTTGACATTCCGCTGACTGCGAATTTCGATATCGCTGGCCAGCGCAGCCAGTTCATCGGAACCACGCGCGGCCAGAAACAGGTCATAGCCCTGCTCGGCATATTTGCGCGCGACCGCTTTGGCGATATCGCTTTTAGCGCCGATAATTAAAACCATGCTCATATTGCTAACCTGCGCGATTGCGATGAATTGAATTTTTCGTTCATTTTATATTGTTGTCTCAAAGCCCTGAATGCCTCGATTTGCGGATAACCTTTTTGGAAAACACTTTTCGAGACGCGGGCATCTTTTGCCAGATAAATGCGACCACCGTGTTGAACGACAATCTCATCAAGCAAATTTAGCAAATCGAAAACGCCCGGTTCAATTTTAAAATCGAGCGCTAAACTATAGCCTTCCATCGGAAACGACAAATAGTTTTCATTAGCCGCACCGCAGAGTTTGAGCACTGCCAGAAACGAGCCTTTGCCACGGCGCGAAATATTATCGAGAATTTCGCGCAATCCTTCATAACTCGATTCCTTTGGTAAAACAAACTGGTACTGCACGAATCCATTTTTGCCATAAATCCGGTTCCAGTTGCCGATGGCGTCGAGTGGGTAGAAAAAGCTATCGATATCGACACGCTGCGTGCTTTGCCCCGCTTTGGCCTTACCATAATAAAGCGCGTTAAATGCCTTAATACTCCACTGGTTTAAAGAGAAGCTCGGGAAATCACAGGGCACGCCGGGTTTAGCTTTTAGCCGATAAGACAACAAACCATCGTCGCGAAAATCACCCGTCATCAAAAGACAACGCCCAAGCTTTTCTCCTTTAGCCAGACAATCCA
>Ga0316189_10003584_pt1 | contig 15046 bp, 11 predicted proteins | sample LowCovwburrow_MG_FD_204930 | JGI IMG/M metagenome (GOLD analysis project Ga0316189, IMG submission 204930) | Coastal sediment microbial communities from Maine, United States - Lowes Cove worm burrow | ecosystem: Environmental > Aquatic > Marine > Coastal > Sediment | place: USA: Maine...
GCTGGTGCCGCGGAGTCGCCGCGACATCGACTGTGGGAATAGAATATAAACCTGCTTTTCGTTCGATGGAATCACTATCTCGCGGATCGCCCACGTAACAGGCGGCTGTCGATCTTCCTGCGACCGGACGTCGGCGCCAGGGCTGGCGAATCGTGCGATGACCCAGTGGCTCGAAGATGACATGTCCTGCTCTCACTGACAGCTACCTGCCAGCTGTGTCCAGTATCACAGAGAGTGGGACGGAGTAACTATATTGGGTCGTTTCCTGCCGTTCAGCCGATTTCCAACGATATATTGAGCTTATGGCTTGCGCCTGAATACGAAGGTCCTCAATCGGCCAACTCCTGCCATTCGCTGAAAATCAACGAATGGCAGGTTCATAACTGTAAGTGGACATTCAGGTACAGCTTGGGATCTGTACCCTACCAATCCAATTCAGCCGCCAATACCTACGGTTACACTTTTTTCAGCCACTACGCAGTCAGGCCGTTATTTCAGGTTGTTTTCCTTTTTAAACTTGTCCTTAAGCGGACCGAGCGTTTTACTCATATCCGTTTCCCCATCCTTGAGAAATTTCGAGAATTCTACTCTAGCTTTAGCATCTGGCTCGCCCGGTTTTGTAGGCGATTTAGCCGGCCAGGATTCATCATCCACGATGACCTGCCGTACACGGATATCGTCCTTCGTAACGTTCCAGACCATTAGATCGTCTGCCATGGTCAAGGGTCCATCGTACGTACGGCGAATCCCCTCTAAAATGGGCGCGATAGTGTCGAAGTCATTAAAGAAGTGGAACGCAATTGCCATACGCGGTTTAGCTTCGGCCATCACCTTTCCGAATGAAGCAGGGGGTGTGTGAACACCTGTAGCGACGTTCAGTGCTGCCTGCGCACCGAATCCGTACTTCGTCATCATCAGAGAAGGCGGCATAAAGCATTCGTGTATAGCAATATCAGCGCCCTTAGCATACTTGGCATACCACATATTCGGAATGGTGTCGCCACCGAATACGAATTTCAGTCCCTTCCATTCCAGGATGTAGCTGACTGAGCCGTCGATCGAATGGATTGCTGGTATAGATCGTATGACAACCCCGTTTTTCTCATACACAACTTTATTAATCTGGCGGTAGTCGAATTCAGTTACCTTGATATCGCCGCCACCGGTGGGGATGATCCCGAGTCGCCCCGCATAATCCCAGCTAAAGGCATCCTTCAATTTCTCGATGAAATGCTTAGTTCCCAACTCCGGTTTCGCTCCGCTGGGACCCCAGACATTGAGCGCCCCGTGCCGTCCGCCGGTCCAGCCACCGATCCAAAGGGTGTCCATATCTCCGATGTGGTCGGCGTGTAGATGGCTAACGAAGACCTTGTCAAGGTAGTCGTAAGGAATATTGAGGCTTCCAATATTCGCCGCGGAACCTGAGCCGATGTCGAAAAGGAACTTGTCTCCGTTGCCGAGTTCGACCAACCAGCAGGTGGCGGCCTGACTGCGGCGTGCTGCCGGCATGCCTGTGCCGCAGGAAACTATTCGCATCTCGTCTGAAGCCAGTTCCTCGGTGCCAGGGAAGTACATGTCGCGGGGGCTCATTGCTCCTGTGGGGCTCTTGGTGTTTGAGCTATATTTATCCGCCGCGTATACCGGTGCCAGTGAGAAAACGGATATAAGAACCAGACAAACAAATAGCATTAAATTCTGATTATCCAGCTTCTTTAGTGTGCTCATTGATATCCTCCTTTCGTTTAGATCGGCTTGCTGAGTACCAGCATAACAGTTATTGAACCGACGGATATAGTTGGCATTTGCTTCCGGCATGCTCGTATTTTTCACAGGATGTGAACGTCCCACTTCACTGCTAAATTGCCATTCAAACATTCACCCTGAATGACAGGAACGGGTCGATTCCTGTCTTTACCCACCGGTAATATAAGGAGCGACTAAACGACCGGAATGGGTCGTTTGTTGCCGTTTAGTGATGGCCAATATAAGCGACCACTAAACGAGCACTTTCGGCGTGAACCGGTCATTCCCAGGATCAGAAAACCCCGCCAGGAGGGGCGGGGCTGTCTGATTAGTGCGATGGCTATATTGACTCAATCGTCATCGTCGTCACCATCTGGGAAGATTAGCTCTTACTCAACTTTACCGGGCACGAACTTCTGTGTTGATGCCGCGCTGTGCTTTACGTCATTATTGCGCTGACGAATATCATAAGAATCATTCGTCAGCCAACGTCCAAGAATATTCGCGTACAGTGGACTCCCAAGAACTCCGCTCTCACCTCCGGGCAATACCGTGCGTCCGCTGATGCCGCGTGGCGCTCGGCTCGCTTCACCCGCATACCGGCGCGACGGACCGCTGTCGAACATGAACTCGTCGCTGCTATCGGCGCGTGCAGAGTGACTCGAGGCATCGACGACACCGAAGCCACCGTCGACCGACAGGCCCGGAAGGTCCGGGAATGATGGAGGAATCGCTCCGCCCGCCGGCGGTGTGTCGAACGGTGGACCCAATGGATGATCCAGCACGATGCGGTGCAGACGGCCCCAGCGATAGTCGCTCTGATCGGTGGAACCGTCAAACGCAGCGTCAAACTGCGAACCGGCTAGGAGATCCAGCGCATCCTGAACACTCTTGAGGATCAGGATGTCACGCCGTACCAACGGATCGGCAACCCCTGGCACATTGAAGAAGTTGAGTCCCGATGCACCAACACCAAATTGCGTGTTGTACTGATCGAACAGGTTACGCAAGGCGGTCATGGACAGGCTGCTCGGCGGCCGGGGCAAACCAATCGTATCCAACACCTGATCGATCGTGTTCCCGATCATCTGGCCACGCCAGACTGAATAAATCGTCGCGGCAACGCTGTACTCGACTTCCGCTGCGGACGGTGCGACCCGGTTGCCGTCTTCATCACTGGCGTCATAGCCCTCTTGCAGACCGGTGGGGGTCGAGTAATCCCAGGCATCCAACCGGCCGACCGCCTCAGCGATTCCCGGATCGGAGGCCAGTGCACCCAACAGCGGGTGCGCAGCGCTCGACTTCGCGTTCTCGAATGCCGTAAGGATCAGCGGCGTAAACACCTGCGCGTCGAGCAATATGACGTCGGCCTGGATGTCTTGCATGTCATCGATGCTCAGCGGTCCCGCCGCGAGCCGTTCTTCGAAGACCTGGGTAATACGACCCGCACGGGTGCCAATCGCATATCCAGGGTTGAGATAGAAAATCCCGCCGCCGGGTCTCGGCTCGTTAAAAGCATTGTTGTCCCGTGTGTTCCCGGTGGGATCGTTGTTGGCGTTAATAAAATAGCCGCCGACTGGATTGACGAGTTTGGGCATCTCACCGAACGGCAAGATCTCGAACGGCACTGCTTGATGCGGTTGTGGGTTACTGACCGGCAACCATTCGTTGCCACCGAGGCCGTTGCGAATGATAAACGGCGGCACACCATCGATATTGCCGGCTTGCAAGTCCTCGCGAATCGGCATCTCGGCACTCGTAAAGTAGGCAATGTTGCCGTCGGCGTCTATGTAAGAGAAATTCTGCGAGCCAAAATCAATAAATTGCAGGCCGGCGATGAAATCGTTGAGGTCTTCTGCGAAATTGAACGCACGGAACGCATCGAATTCTCGGGTGGGACTGAAACCGGTGTACTGAACGCTGAGCGCAGAGCCTGTCGCCATATCGATGCTGATGATCGGCCCGTTGTTGCGTCGCGGTGCAATCAATGTGAAAGGCGGGATGAACACGCCACCCACCGTGCCGCCTGCAGGCGCCAGCGCGAGGTTGTCCGGCACGCCGTCACCAACGGTGTTATGGCGGAACACCTCCGGTATTGGGATGAGCGGTTCCGGGCTACCGAGATAGATTGTGCTGAGACCGCTGGGTGAACTCACATCGGGGACCACCTGTTCCTGATAGGTATCGGTGACGTCCATCGGATTGAGTGTCGCACCCCAAGTGATGTCACGGTTCTGCCCAAGCACAACATAAGGCACACCGGCAAAGCTGCTGCCCACCACGTCGACACCGGCGGATTTGGCGCGGAGATGGTTCTGATACCAAGTTGCGGGCGTGTTCAGTGCGAGATGCGGATCGTTGGCGAGTAACGCCTGACCGCTGGCGCTGCGGCTCGGGGCAACGGCCCACTCGTTGCTGCCTTGCGGCTTATTGCGCGCCTCGAGCGCGTTTTTCAGCACGGGGATGCCTTGAACTCGTGCGATGTAATCCTTCACGAGCCTCACGACCGCCGGGTCGAGTTGTTTGACCGGAGCGTTGACGGCAGCTAAGTTTTTTCCGCTCGATGCAGACGTTTGTGCATTTCCTGAAAGTTGGGTTCGGGCCGATATGCTCGGCGCAGCAGCGGCCAGGGCGTCGGGAATCGTCGCCGCCGGATCGAACGGCTGGGTGCGGAATAGATCCTCAAAGAACAGTGCACTGCCGTCGAAATCGAGCGCCTCACCCGCATTCTGATAACTGATCAACGCCTCGGTCAAACTCACGTCGAGATCGAATGACAGGCCAAACGCGATCAGCTTTCCGATCACGACGCTATCCAGTGGCGTCCAGGGTTCAGCCTGCGTGATCTCCAGCACACCGTATTCAGGTGGCAGCGGTTGAATCGCCAGAAAGAAATTCACACCATCCGCGTAAGCCTGCAGCCCAGCTTGGGTTTCCGGCGATAGTGCCGGCAACGATAGCTCTGCGGCACGCCGCAGCCCGAGCGTGCGTAGTTCGACATCGCTTCCCAGAGCCGGTTGACCCAGCAGCTCGGCCAGCGTCCCGCTTGCCTGACGCCGCGAGAAATCCATCTGGAAGAAACGATCCTGCGCGTGCAGATAACCCTGCACGAAAAGCAGGTCGTGTTCATTGCTAGCAATGATGTGCGGAATGCCGTCTATATCCCGGATGACTTTGACCGAGGATTTCAGACCCGGTACCTTCATGGGCTTGGCGACGGCCGTAGCGGCGACCGCAAAAAGTAGCAGCGCGATAATGAGGCGAGTGCGATTCAACATAATATTCTCCTGAGGCCGGGCGCAGGGCTCCCTGAACTGTTTACGATTTTACGCGGGCGGGCATTTTGTCATTTTTTGGATCCTGCAGGCGATCTTAGCCGAAACGCGGCGGCCAAGTATAGGAAATATAAAAGCCCTACCCACAGATGTCGATTTTCAAAATTTCCTCCAGCATTCCATCACTTTTCCTTTTAACATCTGTAATTTCCAACAACTCCGCCCGCCGGAATGGGTCGTTTTTTGTCGATCACTGCAATTTTCCGTATGTCCGGTTTGTGCCGGGAGCCGCTACTGATATTCGAAACCTGGGGGTCCGTTGTGGGTCATTTTTACCCGTTTAGTGATGGCTAATATAAGCGACCACTAAACGAGCACTTTCGGCCATACCGGTCATTCCCAGGAACAGAAAACCCCGCTGATACGGGGTTCCTGATCGGCGACTATCGGCCAATAGTTGCCGTTCCCCGGACACAGAAAACCCGCTGAGGCGGGGCTCCTGATCGGCAACTGTCGGCCAACTCCGGACCTACACGGAGGTCCAGCGAAGGGCAACTGTGCCGCAGAAACGGACATACAGATTAGGCATCAAGCCATTTATACATTACCAAGGCATCAATATACCCCTGTGCAGGGTGATTGAATGCTTTTGGAAGACGGCCAACCGTCTCAAAACCTAGCTTATTCCAAAGTCTGACTGCGCCCTCGTTACTAGAAGCAACAAAATTAAACTGCATGGCCTTATAGCCTAATTCAGTCGCGATCTTTTGTGAGTGTTCACACATGGCAGTAGCCAATCCCTTGCCTCTGGCTTTCGATGAGACCATGTATCCACAATTACATACATGCTCACCGGGGCCACCTTGATTGGTTTTTATATAGTACGTCCCGAGAATCTGGCTATTTTCTTCTACAACGTATGATTTCCGAGGTGACCGTATCCAGATATTCAGTGCTTCACTTTTTGTTGTTTCTTTTGGGCATGCGTAAGTTTCTCCGGCAGAAACAACTTCGTTGAAAATTGGCCATATCGCATCAAAATCATTTTCAGTTGCTTCCCTAATATTCATAAGTCACCGTTCCCCAGCTTCATCTGAAGGGCAGCAATGCCGCAACTTCGGCCATTCGTAACGTTTGAGTTATGTGCTTTACCAGTACTCTTGTTTGTTTAACGCTCCGACGCATTTCGCAACCCCAATCTCTGAAGTGATACCCTCATTTTTCAGTGTCTGAGCGAGCCAGCCGTCTGGGTAAGTTAACTTTTTGGGAGCTTTAACGACATCTTCACCAATTTTCACGAAGCCTACTTTTGAATAGAAGTCGGGATCTCCGTAGGTAAACACCAACTCTACACCATGAGATTGAAGTTGTTGAATACCAAAATTTATCAACTGTTGACCTAGCCCCTTACCCTGCTGCCGGCTAGCAACTGCTACTGGAGAAAGAATAAATGCGATTTTACGGCTTGGAAGTGTAAGGCGACTAAAGAATATACAACCAACAATTCTGCCATCTGAGATGCCGATATAGCCCAATAAGTCATTTGAATCAGTCGTACCTATCAACTCCGTTACTAGCTGTCCAATAACCTGCCCTTCTTCTTGGCCTTCAGAATCAGAAAACACATCAGTAAAAAGGTTGATAACTTCTTGGGATTGATCTGGACTATAAGCTGTGAGCTTCATTCATTACCCTTGTGGAATGTGGAGTACGCTTGCACATAACGATTAAACGAGAACGGCCCTTTCGGGCCGTTATTGTTTACGTCGTAGTTTCCTACATCGTCGGAGACTTCTGCTTTGTCAGGAACGCTTCCACTGCGGCCTTTGTCTCAGGACGCAGGTTCTCGATTCCGTCATAGGGGCGCCCTCTTGCCGGGCCTTCATCCGGATATTTCTCTTTTCTCTTCATATGCCGCCCAATGACGCGCACAAATTCCGCACCGCCCCACGCCCCGATTTCAGTGGACACAGGATACTCCTCGCGGGTATCGCGGAACAGGTCATAGAACTTGGCGACGATGGGATTTTCTCCTTTTTTCGGAACTTTGAGCTTGTACTGCTCTTTCACCACTGCCTTCAGGGAATTGCCCGAATAGATGAAGACGTGATCGCGCCGACCGTGGGTCTCACCTTCCAGCATCAGGGCAGTCTGGTCCACCCCGTCGATCACACGATCCGTGGGGATCTTGTCAGTAGCTCCTCCGAGTCGTGCGATGCTCGTAAACAGGTCTGCAACATGGACGATATCACTCACGATTGAATCTTCCTCAATCATGCCGGGCCAACGGGCAAACGCATCGACACGTACGCCGCCTTCCGTCGTATCCGCCTTGCCACCACGGTAGATCATCGGTGTGAAACCACTTCCCGGCGAGTACTTGGTGAAATGGCCGTTATCACCCATGACCACGACCACGGTGTTATCGGCGATACCCAAGGTGTCCATTTCTGCCAGGATCTCACCGATCCAGCCATCGAGCTGTTTCATGCTCTCCACGAAGGTCCCGCCGTTCGGCGTTGTGTACTGATCAACGGTCGTGCGTGGATTGTACAAGGGGATCACTGGCCAGTACTGCAGGAAGAACGGCTTGTCCTGCTTGGCAAGTTTTCGCAGGTGCTCAAGGGTCTGTTGCTGAAAGCGGTCGTTCATCTCCTCGTATTTCTTCTGGTTCCAGCGCTCGCCCGGCTTCATATGTACTTCCCGGACTTTCTCGCCACGCTTGCCTTCCACAACCGTCGCCATATGAGAGGCGTCCGGACGGAACCAGTTGTCTAGGGTGAACTTGTCATCGTAGTTGTTCTTACCGATCCCAATGGTAACTTCTTCATTAGCAGCGTCATCATTGAAGATGGTTAACTGGCCCTGCTGGTGGATGGGAAACGAGGCGTAATCGAAACCCTGATGGTTGGGCCAGGACTCCATGATGTCGCCCATGTGCCATTTGCCAATGTGTACCGTGTTGTAGCCGGACTCCGATAGCGCCTCAGCAAGAGTGACTTCCTTGCCCGCGAGACCGGACCCATCGATATCGACCTTGGTATCTCCCATGCCGTTGCGAAAGGGCTGCCGTCCAGTCATGAAGGCGACACGGGTTGGTGTGCATGAGGGTTCCGTATACATGCGAGCGAAGCGCATGCTCTCATCGGCGAGCTTGTTGATGTTCGGTGTCTTGTAACCGCGAATGGCATTCAGTTCCGGAATCCCAAGGTCCCCGAAACCAATATCATCGATAAGGATGTAGAGGATATTCGGCGACTTGCCGCCGTTCTTCTTGCGGAACTCGGCCAGTTTCTTATCAACAGCTTTGTCGTCCTTGGCCCACTGCTCGCCATTCTGGGCCTTCAGTATGTAATACTCGCTGTCGTGGGCGATACTGGCGGCCGCATGCAGGTTGTTGCTGCAGAGGCCAACAATCATCAAAACCTCAATCAGGGTTATAAAGCTACGCATATTGTTTCTCCCGGGGAATGCTTCTGATCCCGTTATTGACTCAGGGTTGTTAGCACTTGGTTGCTTATGTAAAGTTGTAACTTATTCTCGATCAGGGAGGTTATCTAGAATCCCAAGAATCATCAACATAGAATAACCGCAAGGTCATTGCCATGCTGCGCCCAGCCCGAGAACGGCAAGTTTCAGTACGAACACGACATTCCCCCGAAAACCCTGTACGTCTGGGTTGGGTCGTTTTTTGTCCTACAGTGGTTGCTTATATTAGCCACTACGAAACGAGCATTTTCGGCCAACTTTCGCCCTACACGGGTGACCAACGAACGGCAAGTTCAATACATATTACGGTCATGCTAACGACGCTGTTCAGGGGCTGGTGGGCGCGAGCATTCCCCCGTCCTGTTGAGTGATTTTGTAGCTGGGTTGCTTATCAGATTTAACGAAACCTTGGAACGTCCCTGTGCTTTGCTCTCATAAAGCGCCACGTCCGCATGCCTGACCAACTCATCCAGTGTGGCGCCATCGTAATACTCCGTAATGCCAGCACTGAAGCTTAGCGCGATTTGTTTGTTTTCATATTCAAGGTGTGCCCTCGTAACGTCCTCAAGTATGCGTTCTATCAAACGTGTAGCCTCTTGCGGTTTGGTTTCCGGCAGCACAACCGAAAATTCCTCGCCACCAATCCTCGCGAACAAGTCACTAGGACGGAGTTGCTGCGTCACCGTGTTGGTTATGTGCTTCAGTGCGGTATCGCCGGCGTGGTGGCCATATTGATCGTTTATGGATTTGAAGTGATCCAAGTCTAAGATCGCCAAGGATAGTGGTCGGCTATAGCGCCTGGCCCGTTCTATTTCTCGCGGCGCGAGTTCGAAAAACGCCAATCGATTTGGTAGATCGGTTAAAGGGTCGGTGCGTGCTAGGCGTTCAAGCTCCCTATTCGCTACCTCGAGTTTCTTGCACGAAGAGTGCAACGCCGCGGTCTTAATCTTGATGGTTCGCCTTAGCGACAGAAGATGGAAGCCAATCGCGGTTAGGAGCGCTAGTATACCTGTGGCAGCTGCGGCGGGAATCAACCATGCTGGCATGGGTTCTTCCGGAATCAACCAACGCGCGCGGATGCGCTCGATTTCCTGCCGAGAAGGCTTCTTCGTGCTGGCTGAAATTCTATCTAGCAAGGCACCATCGCTTTGTTTTGTCGCGGCTAGTATCGGTCGGGTATATAAGGTTGGCCCGGTATCAAAGCGATCAAGGCTTTCCAGTGAAATTAGTTGATAATATCCGGTTGGATAATCGCTGACGAAAACATCGACTTCGCCAGAAACGGCCGATTCCACCATCAGCTTATCGTTTGGGTAGGGCTTGAGCGTAAGCTTAGAAAAATTTGTGCGTAGGAATTCTTCCGCGGAGGATGAAGCTATGACGCCGATAGGTATGCTAGTAAGCTCTGTAAGGTCCCGAAACTCGATGTCCTCATTAATGAACGCGAGGGTTCTGATGTGAATTATCTCTGTGGTGGAAAAGTGCAGGTCCTTTTTGCGTATCTTGGTCTCGTTCAGCCCGCCGTGAACATGGGCCGCACCGGTGCGGACTAAGTCTATGGAATCGGCCCAGTCAACCAGTTTAAACTCAACATCAATGTTGTTCTTGTCGGCATAGAGGCGCCATAGGTCGACCAAGATCCCGCGAGGCTGGCCTTCTTGATCTAAAAATGAATACGGCACCCAAGATGAAGAATTCGCTACAACGAGACGATCTGGTAGTTCAGAAGTCGTTGCCGCGCTTGCACCTAGAGCGGCGAGCAGAAAGAATAGAATAAATGCGATCTTTTCGGTCATGGTTCAAATAGTTATAGCTCATAAGCCAAGCATGAACAACGATAGCTTGATCATAGTGAGTGGATTCCATATTTCAGCACAAGCCCCAGAACGTAAATGCAATATCAATAGATTTGAATGTCCGTTGTGCCGCATTGTTGCCGTTCAGGAGTTTCGCCTGAATTGCAGAAGTGGGTCGACGGACTAAACCGCTCTTCGCGCGGCAGGGGGTGGCACGATTTGAGTGTGGCTGAATATAGACATCACCCACGTATTTCTCGATCGCTTGTCGAGGCTCGCAGCGATTGAACATCATGTCGTAGAAGGCCTGCGCGTTTACTTTGTTCTGGTCTTCACGATTGTCCATTGTTTACGTTTCCAGAGATGTAAGGGACTGCGACTTTATAGCACGTCCGTGATTATCGCTTGGGGTTGATGAATGCCGATGGCCAACGAAATCTGTATGTCCGACTTCAGTAGATTGTTATCGTACAGCCTCTTTTCCTGGATGGCGGAAGTGGGTCGTCTACCGCCTGATAGCGAAATCTTATTTTGAATCAGTCTACTGGGTCCGAGTTTGAGCAGTAACTTGCCGTTCGCGGCCTGGACAGGCCCGCCGCCTGGTGCTCCCGTGTAGGGGCAAGTCCGGCCAGGAAGCCGACGTTCAGTTCAAACAAAAACACCTCGGCCATACCGTGGAGCATGGACACGCCTCACTGTTGCGCCGAACCCGAAATAGGACGGAGTCTTTCTTAAGTCCGCAACCTGCTCATTGCGCCTGGGACAAGAGACGCCATCACTAATAGGCAAATAGGCAACGCCGGGGGAACACAACCCCGGCGTTGCACCATTGAGTCAAGACAGAGCGTTCATCAGAAGAGCGACGTGCTTCTTCACTGTAGGGGTCTGCGGGGCAAAGCGCACCTTACAGCGAGCGCTTTGCTGTCGGCGAGGCATCCGTCTCTTTCCGAGCTGATGGGAACGCCTTTCTATGCCGACCACGCTCAATGGACACCTGTTAGATCTACTGGGATCCGTGCGGTGTTCGTCTTCCGGCAACTCTTGGCCGCACATCTTTCTTTGTCGCAAACGAGTGGCGTGCAACCACCTGTAGCTGTCGGATCGCATCCGCTTTCGACTCCACAACTATTAGGATCCCTAGGATTTTGTACTAATTTCCTGCACTCGCCAGTGCATTCTACGGAAATATAAACAGTTCTCCTTTTCTTTTCAGCCTTCCCTTCCGAAACCAACGAAAGGCGAAAAACTTGAGAAGAAATTCTGGCTGCTTCTCCTTCTTGCTCCTCTTCACCCCCAATCACCTCAATAACAGGTTTACCAACTGGCTTTACTTCTGTTGCCCGTTTAAACAGGGATTCACTTTGTACTTTAGTCAATGGCATTAATACTTCTTCAGTTTCCACCTTTCGTTCACATCCGGATATTGCGATAAACGAATATACAGCTATTAAAGTTTTGATTCCTTTTTTGAGCGCAGATAACATTTCCATCCCTCCAAACTGGATGCATAAGGGGCTGACAGCGCACCTGTGCTGGTGGTCACTCTCAATGATATGGGTTAGGCGGGACTGAAGCTATAATATGCTCTGGGGCTAGTCAGCCACTGAGAAACGCCGCCTTAACACGGCGCACACCAACTCCAGACCTACACGGACGACCAGCGAACGGTGAAAACGTTCCGTTGGCAAACTCACTGCCGAGGGCGCTATAGCTTCCCGTAGGAGCTTGACTACCAATTCACCACGTACACGGTACCGACGACGATATACTCGTTCTCAAGTGCATCATTTTCATCACCTGGCGGGTGTATACGTTATCATCGCAATAACTCTGGTCGAGCAGCTTTTGTCCCACAGTCGACACGACAAGACAAGCTGACAACGCAGACTGAAAAGAACGCCTATACCCATGATCAATTACTGCAATGCATGAGTGAGGCCGTCGCTGCGTGCAACATCAGTGAGACAAAGACAAACACTACTGGAAAGAATCATGAGTAAAATATTGCTGGTTGAAGACAATGAAATGAACCGTGACATGCTGTCGCGCAGGCTGGAGCGCAAGGGCTTTGAGGTAGTCATCGCCATCGATGGCCAGGCCGGTGTAGACATGGCATCCTCTACCAACCCGAATATCATTCTGATGGACCTCAGTCTACCGATCATCGACGGCTGGGAGGCAACGCGCCGTATCAAGGCCGATCCTGCCACGCAGTCAATACCGGTTATTGCGCTCACTGCTCATGCCATGGCGGGCGACGAGCAGAAGGCGCTGGAAGCCGGTTGTGATGACTACGATACCAAGCCGATCGATCTCAAACGCCTGCTCGGAAAAATAGATAATCTGCTGGGCGTGCGCTAATCTCCCCGGACGCGATGGCCATTGTCGACGTATCGAGTGAGATCAGAGTACGCATGGTATTCTGCGTTCTAGATGTCTGTGCCAGGGAGAGATGCTATGCATGATGACGTGGTTACCCGTTCTGACTCCAGGATCGGCGACCGTGGCCCGATGCGGTTTCTCATGGTGGCCTGGCTGATCACTATGGTCGCCCTTTTTGGGTCGGTGTGGAGCGCGTACGATTCCTATCAGCAATACGCGACCACAGCACAGCACATGTTCCACGTGCAGGAACTGCGGGGCCGAATCGTTCACCTGGATGAAATCCTCACAATGTCCGCGCGCATGGCAGTAGCGACTGGGGATCTCAAATGGGAGCAGCGATACCGGCGCTTCGAAGGAAAACTGGATGCGGCGATTCAGGATGCGATCACGCTTGTGCCGGACGCTGGCGGCGGCACGGAGCAGACTGGCGCGGCCAACGTGGCGCTCGTCGAAATGGAGAACAGTGCATTCAGGCTCATTCGACAAGGGGAGCTCGAAGCATCGCGCGAAATCCTGTTCGGTGATGAATACGCCCGGCAGAAGGCAATCTACGCCGGGGGAATGGAGGTCCTTGGCGACGAACTCGCATCATCGGCGGACGCGGCCCTTCGAGCACAACGCAATCGGATACTCGTACAGCTCTTCAGCATTTCTGTAGTTATCCTGATCCTGGTGGTCGGTTGGCTCGTCGTGATTCGTATTTTGCACCACTGGCGAAACGAACTGGCACGAAGCCACCGGCATCTTGTCGATCTCAATCGCGATCTCGATCGCAAGGTCATGGAACGTACGGCCTCTTTGCAGCGGGCGACGGAAGTAGCGAAGCAAGCGAACAACGCCAAGAGTGAATTCCTGGCTAACATGAGTCACGAACTTCGCACTCCGATGAATGCCATTCTCGGCTACAGCGAGATGCTGATCGAAGAGGCGGAGGATGTTGGACAGGATGGCTTTATCCCCGACCTGCAGAAGGTCAACCAGGCCGGCAATCATCTTCTGGCACTGATCAACGATGTCCTCGACCTGGCAAAGATCGAATCCGGCCGCATGGAAGCGTTTGGTGAGGACCTTGATGTCGGCTCACTGATCGACCAGGTCGTCGGCACTACACAGCCACTGATGGGCAACAACAACAACCAGTTTACAATCGAACGTGGCGAGCAACTCGGTACTGCACACCAGGATATCACCAAGCTGCGCCAGTCACTGTTGAACATGCTGTCCAATGCTGCCAAGTTCACCCATGAAGGCACCGTTACCCTGCGGGCAGCGCGCGAAAAAGCTGACGGGGTGGATTGGTTGACCTTTTCGGTGAGCGATACCGGCATCGGTATCCCGGCAGACAAACTAGAGCATGTCTTTGAAGCGTTCAGCCAGGCTGACAGTTCGACCACGCGCGATTATGGCGGCACCGGCCTGGGACTGCCGATATCACGTCGCTTTTGCCAGATGCTGGGCGGTGATCTTACCGTCAGAAGCAACGTCGGCGAGGGCACTACCTTTACCATGCGAGTGCCCGTTCTACTACCCGGGATCGATGCAGAAACCCTTGTTGAGGTCACGCCAGTCACGACTGATGCCGAATTGGAAGCGATTCGTGCAACCGGGGCTGGACGCACCCTCCTGGTGATCGATGATGACCCGGAAGCCCGGGATATCGTAGAACGCTTTTTACGCAAGGATGGCTTCGAAGTTGTGACTGCTGGCAGTGGCGAGGAAGGCCTGCGCCTTGCGTATAAACTGAAACCGGCGGCTATCACGCTGGATGTGTTGATGCCGGACATGGATGGCTGGTCGGTGTTACGCGCGTTGCAGGTCGACCCGGTGCTTCGTGATATCCCGGTGGTAATGCTGTCCGTAGTCGATGACAAGAGCAAGGGTTATGCCCTCGGGGCAACCAACTACCTGACCAAGCCGGTGGACCGTGACCTACTACACCATACCCTGGCGCGATATTACAAATCCGGTGAGCCCTGTTCGGTGCTGCTGGTTGAAGATGACAAGGCAACCCGGGAGATAATGGCGCGTACGCTGGAGAAATCCGATTGGCAGGTTACTGAAACGGGCAACGGCCGTGAAGCGCTGGACCGGTTGGCACAGGAAAAGCCTCAATTGATTCTGCTCGACTTGATGATGCCGGTGATGGACGGCTTCGACTTCATGCTAGAGATGCGTGCCAACTCTGAATGGGAGGACATTCCTGTCATCGTGCTGACGGCAAAAGACCTCACCGAGGAAGACAGGCGCATCCTGAATGGCCGGGTCAAGCAGATTGTCGAGAAAGGTGGCTGTGCCCATGAACAGGTAGTTAGCCTGATTCACCAGGCCCTGGACCATACCCTCACTGAATAGTGGGGC
>Ga0316189_10003586_pt1 | contig 15045 bp, 11 predicted proteins | sample LowCovwburrow_MG_FD_204930 | JGI IMG/M metagenome (GOLD analysis project Ga0316189, IMG submission 204930) | Coastal sediment microbial communities from Maine, United States - Lowes Cove worm burrow | ecosystem: Environmental > Aquatic > Marine > Coastal > Sediment | place: USA: Maine...
GTGCGGGGCGCTACCGCGAGAGTCGGCGGAGTCGAGAGGTCGGCGCGGGCAGGCGAGCGCGGGGCTTCACCGCGACCTAGGCCGAGGCGAGGAGCGGGGCGATGCCCTCGCGGATCTCTCTAGCCTCGCGCCGAGCGGCGAAGAAGCTGCCGAGCACCGAGCTGAGCTCTTCGTCGCTCGGGCGCATCACCGTCGTCACGTAGGTGAAGCCGATCGACGCGTAGTCATCATCGGGCTCCGAGTGGCACAGGTAGCCGCGCCGATCGAGCCAGAGCGTGCGATAGCCCTGATGATGGCTGAGCTCTTCGATCAGGCGCCGGATCTGCGCCGCGGCCTTGGCTCCGGACATGGCGCGAGCCTTACACAGGCCCGGGGACCGGCAAAAAAATCAGCGCGTGTGGGTGTCAGCCTCGGCCTTGGCCGCGGCCTTGGCCGCGGCGACCTCACGGATCCTCGCCGCCATCCGCCGCGCCGCCTCGATCATCCGCGGCCCGGGACGCCCGGCGAAGGCCTCGTCGAGGGCGTACACCCGCCCCTCCCGAGCAGCCTTGAGCCCCTCGAGGCCCGCCCTTCGGGCGAGGTTTTGCGGGTCCAGCTTGGCCTCCGCAACGCCGCACCAGGAGATGAAGCAGACCTCGGGATCCTCCGCGAGGAGCTCCTCGGCGCGAATCTCAAGGCTCGCCCCAGGACGCTCGCCGAAGACATTGATGCCCCCCGCCAGCTCGATGAGCTCGTTGCTGTAGCACTCGGACGCAGGCGAGAACATCGGCCGGGGCCACCACTCTAGATAGACCCGCACAGGCTCCCTAGGCCGCCCAAGCATCAGCTCACGACACTCCGCCCGTATCCCCGCGACGACCTCGCAGGCTCGCTCGTCCGCGCCGAGCCATCGGCCCAGGGCGATGATCTCGTCCTCGACGTCGGCGATGCTGCGCGGGGCCAGGACCGCCAGCGGCAGCCCCCTCGCCCGCAGCCCCGTGACGACCCGCTCCATCCCCGGGACCGAGAGCGACGCGACGACGAGCTCCGGCCGAAGCTCCGCGATGCGCTCGAGATCCGGCGCGAGATCAGGACCTAGGCGCTCCCGTTCGGCGACCTCAGGCGGATAGTCCGACGAGTCTTCGCAGGCGATCACCCGATCAAAGCAGCCGAGCGCGTCGATCATCTCTGCGTTCGAGGGGCAGAGGCTGACCAAGGTCGAGGGGTTCTTGAGCGGGGGAGTCCCCAGCTCCCAAACGTAGAGCGCTCGATCTTCGATCACCGCGCCGAGCTCATCCATCAGCCGGATTGAGCGCGCGCCACGGGCGACCAGCCAGCAGCTCACCGCGTGGACCAGGTCCCGGTCGCGAAGCGCGGGCCGTGTGACGACCTGGCGCTCGAGGCTGAGCCACGCCCGCGCCGCGGGGCGGTCGTCCAGCGGGGCGAGGTCAAAGGCCTCAGCCCGCGGCTCTGCTCGCCACTCAGGTTCGATCTCCGCCCGGCGGATCGCCCGGTAGGCGCGGGTCTCCCACTGGTGCTCTGGCTTTCTCATGCACAGGCAAGATATCGCAGGGCCACCCCGCAACGCACCCGAATCGGCCAAGACTATTGCCAGAGTCGGCAAGTGGGACGGCCGATTTCGTCGAGATTTGCCAGATTCTTGCCGACCTCGGTTACCCTTCACAGCGCCATGGATCTCTCGATCAAGGAAGCAGCAACGCTCATCGGTAAGAGTGAGCGCACCGTTCGTCATATGGCCCAGACCGGCCGCCTCCCGGCGCGCCGTATCGGCTCGCGCTGGGTGATCCGTCGCGGTGACCTCGACGGGATCGGGAAGCGCGCAAGACCGCGCAAGTCCGGGACGAGCGGCAAGAGCGCTCCGGACAGCCCGATCTCCGAGCCGACAGCGACCGTCGAGAGCGCAGCGGCGAGCAGCGCCAGTCCTCCGAGCCGCGAGAGCATCCCGCCGACGCCGCCTCGCGTCGAGCTCCCAGAGCCCACCTTTACCGTCTCCTTTGAGCCGGCGACCCCGCCCGCGCAGCCCGGTTCGCGCGACTACCCCAACTCGATCCGCGAACTCGACACGTTCTCGATCGCCACGGCGATCCTCAGCCGCGTCGCCGAGGCCCGCCGCAACCCTCGCACCGACGAGGGGCTGCTCGGCGAGGTCGAACAGGCGCTGCGCAGCTTCCTCCAGCTCCTCGCCGACGGATGTCACCAGGCCGATCCCCAGCGCAAGGAGGCCCTCTTTCAAGAGGCCCAGAGCCAGGCCTGCACCGCCCTCGCCGGGCTCGTCCACTACAACCTCGTCTACCCCGCGCCAGACCTCAGCCGCCTCGCGGAGCGCCTTGAGACCCACCTCTTGGCGTCCGTTCAGGAGCTACGGGTCGCGACCCAGCGGCGCCTGACCTGGCGCGGCCGGGCCGTGACCGCCGCCGAGCTCACGCTCGAGCGGCTCCTCTCCGGTGCCCGCACCCTGACCGGCGGACGCCTGAGCGGCCCTATCGAGACCCTCGATCGCTCCCTCCACCGGGCGCTCCAGCACGCCCTCTAAGAGGCTGCGGTGAAAGAGCGTTCACGACGCGAGCGGCGCCCCCGACCTCGGCTCCGCGGAGTCCGCTGAAAGAGCGTTGTCGGTCCGCCCGAGCGCCCAGATAGCCCCGCGCTTCAGCCCGGATGGTGGCTCCGCCGAGGCGAGCTTGAGCCACGGCGAGCGGGGATCCGACCGTGTCACCAACCTGCGCCGCTCAGGCTACCGACGACCAGCCTGCCTTGACCAAAGTGTCGGGCTGCACTTGTCAGGCTGCGCCGCGCACAGCCCGATCGTCCTACGAGATCCGCTCGCCGGGCCGTGCCTTGGCGTCCAGCTCCAGCACGGTGATCGCGTCCGCAGCCTCTCCCGCGGCCAGGACCATCCCCTCGCTCAGGCCGAAGCGCATCTTCCGCGGCTTGAGGTTGGCGAAGACGGCGACGTTCTTGCCGACCAGCGCCTCCGGTGCGTAGCTCTTGGCGATCCCCGAGAAGACGTTGCGGGTCCCGAGCGGCCCGAGATCCACCGTCAGCTGGAGCAGCTTCTTCGAGCCCTCGACCGCGGCCGCGCTGGCGATCCGACCGACCCGAAGATCGAGGCCGACAAAGTCGTCGATCGTCACCTCAGCCGCCAGCGGCTCGACCTCATAGGAGTCCTCGCCCGCCTCGCCCGCCTCGCCCGCCTCGCCCGCGCCCGGCGTGCTCTCCTTGCTCGCCTCGATGATCGCCTCGAGCTTCTTCGGGTCGATCCGCTCGGCGAGCGTCTCATAGCGACCGATCGCCTGATCTGCGGGCAGCGGCCGAGCGGCGTTGACGAAGTCGAGCGGCTCCCGGAGGCCGATCATCCGCTCCATCTTCTCGGCCCAGCCCGGCAGCACCGGCTTGAGGATCGCGGCGATCATCGTGCTCGCCTCGACGACCGCGGTGCAGACCGCCCGGGCCCGCTCTGGATCCTGAGCGACCAGCTTCCACGGCGCCGCCTCGGTCAGATAGAGGTTGAAGTCCTCGGCGATCTCCATCGCCAGGCGCATCGCCTTGCTGCTCTCGAACTCGCGAAAGAGGCCCGGCGCCGCCGCGAGACGCTCCCGCGCGCGCTCTAGGAGCGGAGCTGCGTCCTCGGCCGCGACGCTCGCCCGACCCTCCAGGCGGCTGCCTATGAACTTGATCGCCCGACTCGCGAGGTTCGCCGCCTTCTTCACCAGATCGGCGTTCACCCGGTTGGCGAAGTCCTCCATGCTGAGATCGATGTCCCCCTGCTCCGCGCCGAGCTTGGCGGCGAAGTAGTAGCGGAGGTAGTCCGGCGAGGCGTGGTCGAGGTAGGTCCGGCCGAGGATGAAGGTGCCGCGAGACTTCGACATCTTCTCGCCGTTGACCTGCAACCACCCGTGGACCTGGACCCGCGAGGGCGTGGTGTAGCCGCCCGCGTGCAACATCGCCGGCCAGAAGAGGCAGTGGAAGTAGACGATGTCCTTGCCGATGACGTGGACGATCTCGCTGTCCTCAGGCGAGCTCTTCCAGTAGTCGTCGGCGTTGCGGCCGTTGTCCGCACACCAGCGCTCGGTGGCGCCGATGTAGCCGATCGGCGCGTCGAACCACACATAGAAGAACTTGCCCGGGTGCCCCGGAATGGCGGTGCCAAAGTAGGGCGCGTCGCGGGAGATGTCCCAGTCGCGCAGGCCCTGGTCCACCCAGCTCTGGACGTAGTTGCGGACGGTCGGCTGGAGGTGCGTCGTCCCGCCCTCGGAGATCGGCCTCAGCCACTCGCGCAGCCAGGCCTCGTGGCGGTCGAGCGGGACGAAGAGGTGCTCCGACGAGGCCAGCTGCGGCGCCGTCCCGCACAGAGAACAGGCGGCGTCCTTGAGATCGGTCGGCGAATAGGTCGCCCCGCAGTTCTCACAGACGTCGCCGTATTGGTCCGCGGTGCCGCATTTCGGGCAGGTCCCCTTGACGAAACGATCGGGGAGGAAGCGCTCGTCCTTGGGGCAGTAGAGCTGCTCGGTCTCTTTCGTGGAGATCCCGCCGCTTTGGTCGATCGTCGTAAAGATCTGCTCCGCGTGCTTGCGGGTCTCGTCCGAGTGGGTCGTCGAGTAGATGTCGAAGCCGATCCCGAAGTCCGTGAAGACCGCGAGGTGGTCGGCGTGGGCCCGCTCGATCAACGCCTCGGGCGTGATCCCCTCGCGCCGAGCCCGGAGCTCGATCGGCGTCCCGTGGACATCCGCCGCCCACATGAAGATGACATCGTCTCCGGCTTGCTTGCGAGCGCGGACATAGACGTCGGTCTGCACCGCCTCCAGCATATGCCCGAGGTGGATCGAGCCGTTAGCGTAGGGGAGCGCAGCGGTAACCAAGACCCGTTTCGACATGGGTCGGGGGTTGTATCACGGGGCCTCGGAGCCCGTGGGAAAAGTCGACGCGAGGGGGCTCCGCGAGGCTCTCCGCCCGTCCTTCGGGCCGGGGCCCTCGGCCCCTGGTGAACCAGTCCCTTGCCGAGAAAACGCAGCGGCACCGAACTCTGCACGTATTGCGGTCTCGACAGAGCCGATGAGGGCCGGCGAACGCGGAGGACGCCGCGGAGCTCGAGAGTCAGAACGTCGCAAGCCGCCCCAGCTGACGCGCCCTCGCATCACAGAAGAGGCAGGAGCTAGCCCTCGTCCTTCAGCCATCGGCGCAAGCCTGAGGCCGACGCGGAGGGTCGCGAGAGTTCTTCGTGCGCTTCGCGGGCCGCGTGTCGGCGCCGGTCGACCTGCTCGGCGAGCTCATCGAGCTGCTTGCGGATCCCCTGGACAACCTCGCCCAGAAGCTCGGCGGCGGCGTGGAGAAGACCCCGCGGCGCGTCCAGCAGCGGCATCACGGCGCCGCCGCTCTGGGAGGCGCTCGCCGCCTTGGACTCCAGGATCTTGACCATCTTGATCGCCAAGCGTCGTCGACCGCGGCAGGGCATCACCCCGAGGTAGACGACCTCGATCACCCGCTTCCCCCCCGGACCGACCCTCGACGTCTCCTCCAGCGGTCGCGGGTGGAGATAATCGAAGGGGAGCGCCAGATCCCGGAGCGTCGCCTCGAGCGCTTGGATCTCCCGGACAAGCTCGTCGGCCCCCTCGTTGAGCCGGCGGACAGAGTTCCCAAGCTTGGTCAGCTCTTCAGTGATCGGCATCGCTCACGGCCCATCTCGCAGCGGCACCGATCGTACACGATCTGCCGGCGGTAGAGCGCCGCGAGGAGGCAGTCGTGAAAGTCCCGTGTGCTCTCGCGCAGCGTTTCGTCGGTCCTCTTGACTCCGACGAAACGCCGCCGTATCGGACCTGACCGCAGGTTTCGGCGGAGCCAAGAGGACCGGCGAGGGCTGGAGAGGGCTGGAGAGGGCTGGAAAGTGCGCGGACTCTTGCGGCCTCCGCCAGCAGATCGCCGGAGAAGACCCTCTGCGAGCGGCTATGCGCCTGCGGCCGCCGTAGAGCCGACCCTCGCAAGGCGACCGCCGAGGAGACGTGGCGAAAAGCTCTCCCTGCTCTCGCCAGCGCTCGTCGGTCCGCTTGACTCCGACAAAGCGCCTCTACCAAGCCGTACCGCGAGCCTCCGCGGAGCCGGCGAGGGCGAGGACGGGGACGAGGACGGGGACGAGGGCTCGCGAGGGTGCGCGGGCCTAGAAGTCGATGTTGTTCTCAAAGGTCGGATCGACCGCGTTGGTCCACCGCGGCAGCTCCCCCCGGTAGAGCAGCGAGTAGATCGCCTGGGTCTCGAGAACACGCCGGGTGTAGCGCGCAGACTCGGAGAACGGGATCTCCTCGACATAGACGTCGAGCTCCAGGGGGCTCGCCTGGGACTTCGCCGTGATCCACCGCGAGACGTTGCTCGGCCCGCCGTTGTAGCTGCCGTAGGCGAACGCCGGCTGGCCGTGGAATTTTTCGAGGAGCTCGCGGACATAGCGGGCCGCGAGGTGGATGTTCTGCGCCGGATCGAAGAGCGTGTCGGCGTCAAAGCGCGGGCCGAGCTCGCCCATCCGCTCAGCGAGCTGCTTCCCGGTCCAGGGCATGATCTGGAGGACACCGCGGGCGCCCGCCGGCGAGAGCACGTGGCTACGAAAGCGCGACTCGGTGTACATCAGCGCCCAGAGGTGGATCGGATCGATCCCCTGGGCCTTGGCCTCGCGCTCGACCTCGCGCGGGAAGGCCCGGATGTACCAGCGCATCCGCAGGCTACCGTCCTCGCGGGAGGAGAGGCGGGCGAAACGATGGGGCTCGTCGAGCGCATGGGCGAGCACACGCAGGCCGCTGCGCAACGCCTCGGTCCGCACCTTGTCGCGGTGGAGCTTGCGGGCGTCGCGGGAGGGGGAGAGCTTGGGCTGCTGCCAGGTCGTCCGCCAGCACAGGCCGACGTAGCGATCCTCGTGGTGCGGCTCGTAGCCCTTGCGCCCGGTCAGATCGAGGTGCTCATCGATGGCGATCCGGAGCTCACGCCGGGCCTCGTCGAGATAGCCCGCAGAGTGGAGCCTCTCTGCGCGTCGTAGCGCGACAAGCTCGCCGCCGAAGCTGTCGGCCAGCTCCTGGAGGGTCGCCACCGTCCGCCGCGGATCCTTCGGGTCGCCCTCGCCGGCCAGCGCCGTGACCTCGGGCTCGGGGCCCGGATCGAGCTCCGCGTCGAGGAGCCGCTGCCTGGCCATCAGGCCATAGTAGGTGAGCCCTTGCTTGTCGACGAGGAGGCGTAGCTTCTCCTCCCCGGCCTTGCGCTCGACCGCGTCCGTCGACGCGAGCATCAACCGACCGCGAAAATACTGAGCCCGGGTCCGGTCGTTGCCGCGGCGCTCCAGGGGCTCAAACGCGGCGATCGCCCCGACGGTGTCGCCGGTCCGCATCCGCAACCACGCGTGGAGCCACTGACGCTCGCTGCCGTGGCTCTTGAACTTCTTCTCGTAGCGGACCAGCAGCTCCAACGCCTGGGGATAGCGGCCCGCGCGGACGGCCTGCTTGATCGCCGCCCAGAGGGCGACCCTGCCGGCCTGACCGCGGCCCGACCTGCCCTCGGTCTGGGCGAGGAGGAGCTCCAGCGCCCGATCGTAGAAGGCGCCGCGATCGAGACAACGGGCGAGAAACTCGCGGGTATCAGCCGACTTGGTCTCGCTGTAAAGAAGCTCCAGATCGGCGACGCAGGCCGCGTAGTCCCGCTGCTTGTAGGCCGTCCACGCCCGCGAGCGATGGGCGCTGCTCTTGACCGCGGGCGGGATCACCGGATCGACGAGCACCTCGTCTAGGATCGCCCGCGAGAGCTCGACGTTGCGGAGCCCGCGGGCCTTCTCAGCCTGACGCAGCAGCTCCCCGCGGACCAGCACCGGCGTCTTCACCCGCCTCTCCGACTCGGCCAGCTCATTGAGCTCAGCCCAGGCGGTGTCCCCCTCCGGCTCACCGGGTCGCTCGATCGACAGCGCCCGCAGCTCGTCGGCCCCCTCGCTCACCCGACCCGCGCGGAGCAGCGCTCGGGCGTAGGCGAGGCGGTGCTCACCGACCTCTGGATGGTTTGGGTAGTCCTTGATGATCTGTTTGAGCACCTTGCTCGCCTTGAGCCCGGCCCCTCGCACTCCAGAGCTCGATCCTCCGTCGATCGCGGCGAGGAGCCGCGCCTGCGCCACGCGGATCTCCGCCAGGTTGCGGATCGGCCTGTGCTTTTGCGCCTTACCGAGCAGCTTGGAGGCCGCCGCGAGGCGACGGTCCGCCTCTTCGCGCTCGAGCTCGCCGCTCGCCGCCCAGGCCTCGACGGCGTGGGCGAACTCGAGCTGGATGATCTCCGGCGGCAGATGCTTGGTGAGATCACGACGTGTGACCAGCGGCTCCATCGCCGCGATGGCGGTCGCGAACTCCCCTTCGAGCCGGGCCGCACGACCGCGCAGAGCCCCCTCGCGAAACCACTCGTCGGTGCCCTCCTCTGCGCCGCTGAGCTCGGCGAGGCGACGCAGGGCCAGCTCAGCGTCCCCGTCTGCGAGGGCCTGGGCGGCGCCGGCCAACCCCTCGAGAACGATCGGCGGTGCGGGCTCTGGTTCAGGCGCAGGCGCAGGCTCGGGCGCAGGCGGCTCGGGCTCCGGTGTGCTCACCGGCTCGGGCGCCTCCGGGACGCTCTGGGCCGCCTCCTCGACGGTGCTCGTCCGGCATCCGCCGCCGACGACAAGCACGAGCGCGAGGCTCGAGGTGAGCGCGAGGCTCGGGTGTACGCCTCCGCTCAGGATAGAGCGGACAACCCCATAGGGTGCTCTCCATCGACCTCGAGATCCAGCCAAAATCACCTTGTGAGATTAGCACGAGATGCAAAATTCCTTCGGATCCCGCATGCACTAGCGATCTCGTTGATCTATGGTCGGCGCCGTGACACTGCTGCGTCCACCCCATCAGCTCACCGCTACCGTCCTCGGCGCTGGCACCATGGGCGCCCAAATCGCGGCCCACCTCGCCAACGCCGGTGTCCACACCCACCTCCTCGACATCGTCCCCAAAGGGGCGACCGGAGGCCAACGCAACGCTCTCGCCGCAGGCGCGATGAAGGCGATGGCGAAGTCGAAGACCCCACCCTTTATGGACAAGGCCTTCGCTTCGCGGATCTCGATCGGCAATTTCGACGATGATCTCGACCGCGCCGTCGCGGCCAGCGATCTGGTGATCGAGGCCGTCATCGAGCGCCTCGACATCAAGATCTCGCTCTTCACGCGGGTCGCCGCCGCGGCTCCGGCCCACGCGGTCCTCACCTCCAACACCAGCGGCCTGTCGATAGGCTCCATCGCCGCCGGGCTCTCCGAGGAGGTCCGCAAGCGCCTCGTCGGCATGCACTTCTTCAACCCGCCGCGCTACATGCACCTGCTCGAGGTCGTGCCCTCGGAGTTTACCGCTCCCGAGATCACCGCCGAGCTCAGCGAGTTCAGCGACAAGGTGCTCGGCAAGGGCGTCGTCCTCTGCCGCGACACGCCGAACTTCATCGGCAACCGGATCGGCACCGCGGAGATGCTCCTCACCTTCGCCGAGACGACCAAGGGCGGCTACACGATCGAGGAGGTCGACCTCCTCAACGGCAAGCTCATGGGGCGGCCGCGCACCGGCTCCTACCGCCTCGGCGACATGGTCGGGATCGACATCCTCGGCCACGTCATCCACAACCTCGCCAGCACCCTGAGCGGCGACCCCAAGGCCGACAACTACGACCAGCTCTACTCGATGATGACCGTGCCGCCGATGGTCGCGGCGATGATCGAGGGCAAGCGCCTCGGCGACAAGACCAAGGGCGGCTTCTACCGCAAGGGCAAGGACGCCAAGGGCAAGCGGGTCATCGAGTCGATCGACCTCAAGACCTTCGAGTACCGGCCCCAGCAGGCCCCGGTCTTCGCCGAGCTGGCCAAGGCCGCGACGATCCCCGACACCGCCGCCCGCGCCCGCGAGGCGATGCGGGCCGAGGGCCGGGCCGGCGACTTCCTCCGCAAGGTCTACCTCCCCCTCTTCAACTACGCCGCCCACCGCATCGGCGAGATCTGTGACACACCGAAGCAGATCGACGAGGCGATGTGCTGGGGCTATGGCTGGGAGCTCGGGCCCTTCGCCCTCTGGGACGCGGTCGGCCTCGCCTGGGGCATCGACCAGCTCAAGGCGATGGGGATCGACCCGGCTCCGGCCGCGGCCCTGCTCGCCGCCAAGGGCGATGACGCCAGCTGGTACGGCGGTAGCGCTAGCGCGCCGACGGTCTTCGTCCCCGGCAGCGGCCAGACCCCGACGCCGACCCCGGCGGGGATGCTCATCCTCAAGGCTGCGGCCGAGTCCAAGGGCGCCGTCCTCCACAGCAACAAGACCGCGCGTCTCATCGACATAGGCGACGGCATCGCCTGCCTCGAGTTCTGCTCGCCGAAGATGAACATCCTCGACAAGGGCGTCACGGCGATGCTCAGCGAGGCCGTGCCGACGCTAGAGAAGATCGGCGGCTTCCGTGGCCTCGTCATCGGCGATCAGAGCGCGAACTTCTGCGCCGGCGCGGATCTCCGCGAGATCCACAAGTGGGCGACCGAGGGCGACTTCGACTCGCTCAACAACGCGGTCGCCTCGCTGCAGAACATGCTCATGGATCTCCGCCACGGCTCGATCCCGGTCGTCGCCGCGCCCCACGGGCGGACCCTCGGCGGCGGTGTCGAGGTCTGCCTGCACAGCGCCGCGATCCAGGCCGACGCCGAGCTCTACATGGGCCTGGTCGAGGCCGGGGTCGGCCTCCTCCCGGCCGGCGGCGGTCTCAAGGAGCTCGCCCGTCGGGCCTCCGCCTGGGCCGCGCAGGTCCCGGGCACCGACCCCTACCCCTCCGTCCGTCGCGCCTTTGAGAACGCCGGCGGGGCCAAGGTCTCGGGCAGCGCCCACCAGGCCCGCGCCTTCGGCTTCCTCGCCGCGACCGACCGGATCACCTTCCACCGCAAGCGCGTCATCGCCGACGCCAAGCAGCTGGTGATCTCGATCGCCGAGGCCGGCTGGGTCCCGCCCGACCGCAACGAGCCGATCTCGGTCATCGGCGCGCCCCAGGGCGCGAGCCTGATGCTCGGCGCCAAGATGTTTGAGTGGGGCGGCTACATCTCCGAGCACGACAAGCTGATCGGCGAGAAGATCGTCCACGTCCTCAGCGGCGGCATGACCCCGACCGCGACCACCCTCCGGGCCCAGGACCTCCTCGACCTCGAGCGCGAGGCGTTTTGCAGCCTCGCCGGTACGGCGAAGACCCAGGCCCGCATCGAGCACACGCTCAAGACCAAAAAGCCCCTCCGCAACTGAGCCACACGGGAGCCACCAATGCCGTCCATTCGTGATGCAGTCATCGTCGCCGCCCGTCGCTCGGCCGTAGGCCGGGGGATCAAGGGCTCTCTCCGCAACACCCGCCCCGACGACCTCACAGCTCAGGTCATCCGCAGCATCCTCCAAGACCTCCCCGGCCTCCCTAAGGAGGAGGTCGACGATGTCGCGCTCGGCTGCGCGATGCCCGAGGCCGAGCAGGGGCTCAACGTCGCCAGGGTCGTCGCCCTCCGGGCTGGCCTCCCCAACACGACCTCCGGGGTCACCCTCAACCGCTTCTGTTCGAGCGGCCTTCAGGCGATCGCCACGGTCGCCGAGCGGATCATGGTCGGCGCCGTCGAGTGCTCGATCGCCGGCGGCCTCGAGTCGATGAGCCTCGTGCCCATGGGCGGGCACAAGGCGATGTTCGATCCCAAGATCGTCGCCGAGCACCCCGAGATCTACATCTCCATGGGTCTCACCGCCGAGAACGTCGCCCGCAAGTTTGAGATCTCGCGGGCCGATCAGGACGCCTTCGCCCTCGAATCCCACAAGCGCGCGGTCGCAGCGATCGCCGCCGGGGCCTTCAAGGACGAGATCGTCACGGTCAAGACCGCTGAGGGCCGCGACTTCTCGGTCGACGAGGGTCCCCGCCCCGACACCAACCTGGCGACCCTCGCCCGTCTGCCCGCGGTCTTCCACGCCCGCGGCAGCGTCACCCCGGGCAACTCCTCGCCGCTCAGCGACGGAGTCGCCGCCGCGGTGGTGATGTCCGCGAGCCGGGCCGAGCAGCTCGGGCTGAAACCGCTAGCCCGCTTCGTCGGGTTTGCGACCGCCGGTGTCGCGCCGGAGATTATGGGCATCGGACCGGTCGAGGCGATCCCCAAGGTGCTCAAGCAAACTGGCCTGACCCTGGGAGATATCGACCTCATCGAGCTCAACGAGGCCTTCGCCAGCCAGTCGCTGGCGGTGATCCGGACGCTCGGGCTCGACCCCGCGAAGGTCAACGTCAACGGCGGCGCCATCGCCCTCGGCCATCCCCTCGGGGCGACCGGGGCGAAACTGACAGCGACCCTGATCCACGAGATGCAGCGTCGCAAGAGCCGCTACGGCATGGTGACGATGTGCATCGGCGGCGGAATGGGTGCTGCCGGCGTCTTTGAACGCATGTGACCTGAGGGTCAGCTTCGCACGACTCCTCGCACCGCTCCCGCCCGAGGGCGCCCTGCACTAGCGGGGATGCTCTCGGGCGTTATCTATGACGCAGGGGCACTTTCTCCCGTTGACACTCCAGGCGATCCCTTCAACTATTGATAGGTGGGATTTGAGTGGCAGGAGTGTCCACGAAGGCGCATGGAGGCGCCCAAGAGCGGTGTTCACAAGCGCCGCGGTAGTGTAGAGAAAACCCCCTCTTCCCGGTCCATCGCCTCAGAGGCACGACGATGGACTATCTGGGGCACCTTCTCGAGTCTGCCAGCGCACGCTCGATCACCGGCGCATCGCCGACGGTCGACGTCGCCTCTGCGACAACTCGTCGGGCCCCCGGCCCCATGGTTGACCTTGCGGTCACTCCAACGCTCGATCTCATAAATGGCGCAACCAAGCGGGCACGGCCGAGGTGGCTGTGCCCGCTCTTTTTCGTTCTCCTGCCGGTCCCCAGAGCCTCAGCGTGCGGCTCTGTCGTCGCCGCGAAGGCCAAAGCTCGCGCAAAAGCTCTCAAAGCCTGGGCCTTCGATCGCGAGCCCCTCGGGCGGATCGCCGCGAAAGAGCCACCGCTGGTAGGCGCGTAGGGGGCCGCGGAGCACCAAAGGTGCGGGGCTCGGCGCATCCGGCTGGCCAGTGTCCTCGGTGACGTGGACGCCCTCCGCTCCGAATTCGATCGTGAACACGCGCTCGTCGACCAGGAGCGTGACAGCCCCCCGCTCATGCCCGCGATAGCGCCGCTTGAGGGAGACCATGCCCCAGCGAATGTTGACGATGTCATCGCTGCGCGGGCCCGCCCGCAGATAGCTCTCGCCCCAACGGCCGAGCGCCATAAGAGCGGGCTCCAGCTCGCGCCCGCGCTCGGTCAACGCGTAGCGCTTGCCTCGCCGCCCGAGGATGTCAGCGGCCTGCATCTCCCGGAGCCGCTTGGCCAGGAGGTTGGTCGTGATCCCCGGGAGGGTGCTCTGCAGCTCGCCATAGCGGAGCGGCCCGGCGAGGAGGTTGCGGACGATGAGCAGGGTCCAGCGCTCGCCGACCATGTCGAGAGCGCGCGCGAGACCGCAATACTGTCCGTAGGATCGTCGCTCCACTTTATTTTTTAGTAGCACATAGCCGGTCGCTCATTTACTTTACTTTTGAGTAGTAAAAATGATCGCGCTGACGCTCCTCGAACTCCCGGCTGCGCCCTCCCTGCTCCTGCAGCTCGGCTTTGTCCTCCTCTCCCTGGCGCTCGCGGCGTTCGTCGGCTGGTGGTCGCGTCGCCCCCTCATCCCTGCGCTGTGGTTGCTGCTCACGGCCGGGCTCGCGCTCGGGGGCGTCCTCCAGCTCATCGTCGTTCCCCCGCCTCTCCTCCTGCTCTTGGTCGTCGGCCTTGTCGGCCTGGTCTCCTGGCATGGCCGCGGCCGCTGGCGGGACATCCCTCTGCGGCTGCTCGTCGGCATGCAATCGTTCCGCATCGTCGTCGAGCTCCTGATCCACCTCGCGGTGGTCGAGGGCGTCGCCCCCGAACAGCTGACCTGGACCGGCCTCAACTTTGACCTCCTCACGGGTCTGAGCGCGCTCCTGCTCTTCCCCTTCGCCGAGCGGCTCCCTCGCTGGGCCTTGATGATCTGGAACCTGCTCGCGCTCGGCCTCCTGATCAATGTCGTGACCGTCGCGATCCTCAGCTTGCCCCTGCCGATCCAGCAGTTTGAGCCGGTGAACGCGTGGGTCGCCTTCTTCCCCTTCCAATGGCTGCCGATGGTGATGGTGATGCTCGCGGCGCTCGGCCATGTGGCCCTCTTTCGCCGGCTTCGACGCCCGCCCGGCAATGCCCGCACCCACGGAGCCTAGGAGGCTGGGGTGAGAGCTCCGTGAGCTGTGCCTCCACCGAGCGCGATGTCAGAGCTTCCCCTCTCCTACCGAGCCCGGAGCCAGAGGAGAAATACTGGCACTCCGGCGGCGATCACCGCGACGTTGATCGCGAAGATCGCCGGCTGGGTCACCGCATAACTGCCGAGCAGGTAGACCGAGGCGAGGAGGAAGAGGAGCGGGACAAAGGGGTAGCCAAAGACCCGATAGGGCCGCACAAGCTCCGGCTGACGCCGGCGGAGGACGAAGACCGCAGCGACCGCGAGGGCATAAAAGGGCCAGATCCCGACGACAAAGCCATCCGCCAGCTCGGCGAAGGAGCGCGACGCGACGAAGATAATCCCGAGGGTGACCGAGAGGATGATCGCCGCCGCGGGGGTGCCAAATCGCGGGTGAATGGCCGCGATCCTGCGGAAGAAGAGGCCGTCCTCCGCCATCGCGTAGAAGACCCGGGGACCCGTCATCATCGTCCCGTTGAGGGTGCCGAAGGTGCTCACCATCACCGCACCAGCGACCGCGGTCGCGCCGACGGGACCGATCAGACGGACGGCGACGTCGGCGGCGATCAGGGGAGACCCCGGCATCTCTGCGAGGGGGATAACGCTGACATAGACCGCGATGATCGCGAAGTAGAGGAGCACCACCCCGACCGTGCCGAGGATAAAGGCCCGCGGGAGCACCCGGGCGGGATCGCGGACCTCACCGCTGACAAAAC
>Ga0316189_10003587_pt1 | contig 15045 bp, 9 predicted proteins | sample LowCovwburrow_MG_FD_204930 | JGI IMG/M metagenome (GOLD analysis project Ga0316189, IMG submission 204930) | Coastal sediment microbial communities from Maine, United States - Lowes Cove worm burrow | ecosystem: Environmental > Aquatic > Marine > Coastal > Sediment | place: USA: Maine...
GCTTATTGCACAGGATAAGTTTGGTTCCGACAGCCCATTTCCCCGTTTCCGCAATGTCTCGTCTTCCCTGGGATTGGATAGAGACGGATTGGCTGGTGGCAGTATTATGGCCGATTTCAATAATGACGGTTTGTTGGACCTGGTTTCTTCCTCTTGGGGCTTGGATGGGGCCCTTGTGTTTTCCAGCAACGATGGGAACGGTAAGTTTACGGATCAAACGCTGGCGGCGGGTTTGGAGGGCTATACCAGCGGTTTGAACATGGTGAGTTGCGACTATAACAACGACGGCTGGTTGGACTTTTTTGTGCTGAGAGGTGCCTGGCTGAGCATTGCGGGTGAACACCCCAACTCCCTGTTCCGCAATAATGGAGACGGCACGTTCACCGATGTTACGGAAGAGGCTGGTCTTTTAAGTTATCACCCAACCCAGACGGCTTCCTGGTTTGACTATAACAACGATGGCCACTTGGATGTTTTTATTGGCAACGAGTCTAGTGGCCCGGATGCGCACCCCTGCGAACTGTACCGAAATAATGGGGATGGCACTTTTACGGAATGTGCGAGAGATGTTGGTTTGGACTATCTGGGTTTCGTGAAGGGTACGACCCAGGGTGATTTTGACAACGATGGCTTGCCCGATCTCTACCTGTCCTGCATGGATGAGCCCAATGTGCTGTTTCGCAATATGGGTCCAGGCACCGATGGAGCATGGCGTTTTGAAGATGTAACAGACCAGGTGGGTGTTGCCATGCCTTTGTCCAGCTTCCCCACCTGGTTCTGGGACTACGACAATGACGGTGATCTGGACCTGTTTGTTTCCGATTATTACAGCAAACCCAACGCAGTACCCGCCGATTACCTGGGTCTGTTGAGCACAAACGAACATGCCCGACTTTATCGTAACGATGGGGACAAGTTCACCGACGTTACGGTTGAAATGGGACTGAATCACGTGATGGTAGGTATGGGTGCCAATTTCGGTGATTTGGATAACGACGGTTTTCTGGACATGTACATTGGCACGGGCGAACCCAACCTGGCGGCTTTGATCCCCAACAGAATGTTCCAAAACCAGGGGGGGAAACGTTTTCTCGACGTAACGAGCGCTGGCGGATTCGGTCATTTACAGAAGGGGCATGGTGTGTCTTTCGGGGACGTGGACAATGACGGTGACCAAGACGTTCACGCCTCACTGGGTGGAGCTTATAGTGGCGATGTTTATCGAAATGCCCTTTTTGAAAATCCGGGGATGGGTAATAACTGGTTGACCCTGAAACTGGAGGGCAACATTTCCAATAAGGCGGCCATTGGCGCTCGGATTCGCGTTGTGCTTGAGGATGGTCGGGAAATTCACCGGATGGTTTCCTCTGGCGGCAGTTTTGGGGCTTCTCCTTTTCGTGCTGAAATGGGTCTTGGCCGAAATGGTCAAATAGATTTTGTGGAAATTTTCTGGCCAACTTCTGGTAAGACCCAACTTCTCAAGAACCTTGAGGCTAATAAGGCCTACCGGGTCATAGAAGGCGAAGCCGGGGCCACGCCTCTGGAGCTTCAACCCTTTAAGATCCCTGAACCCAAAGCGGGTCATCACCACTGATGATGACCGGAGCCAAAAGTTATTTGAAACTGGCCTGTTGAAAGAACTGGTGTTGAATACGGGCCTGACCGTTGAACAGTGCCATGCCGTCCAACACGATGAGTTCCTGTTTGCGCGCCATGGTCATGAGTTTGGTTTCAATAGGATTGTAGATGGTTTCCACCAGAACTTTTACCGACTTGGGAATGATCTCCAGAGGGCTGGATTCTTCATGAGGGGCCATGCCTGCTGAAGTGGCCTGCACCAAGATGGAAGGGCCTTCTTCATGTCTTTGGCTCCAGGGTATTTCAACTACGTTTTCTGGCAGATCTGATACTCTGCCGGGGGTTCTATTGCAAACCTGAGCGGGTAAACCCAGAGAAGCGCAGGCTCGGGCCACGGCCTTGCCCAAACCGCCGTACCCCAGTATACGAACCATTCCTGGCGTCTGTTTTTTGAGCAATTCTATCATGGCGAGAAGATCTGTGTTGGCACCCTTTAAACCATGGTCCTGAAAAATGAGGGTGTTGACGGCACCCATGTCCGAGGAGTTTTGATCCAAAAAGCCAGTGACTGCTTGGAAGGCGACCTCTTTCATGGGTTTGGTGACTGCCATTCCCCGAAGCTCGGGAAAACAGGTTCGGAGTGTTGCCAGATCTTCGGCTCCCTTTGCGTGCAAGGCCAGGAACAGATTGTTTCTGTGAGTCTTTTTTAAACCCGGATTATGGAATAGAGGGGAGCGGGAATGGCCAATGGGTGCCCCGATAACTGCAAACAGGGAGAGTCCTTCCATCTCAAGGGGTTGGTAAATCTCGGTTACGTCTTGAAAAGTTAACTGACCGGGGGCAATGGCGGTTTCCGGGTTTGGGGTAAGGAAAGTGAAGGACTTGCCATAAATGAGGCTTAATACCCTGGTGGCGGCAAACTCGGCACCCATATAAAAATGAACCAGTGATCGGTCCTGCGCCTGTTGGTAGCGTCTGCGTTGATCCAGGAGATCCGTTGTCTGTCTTCCCGTTCCAATTATTTTGATAATGTCGGCCCTGGTGCGGAGTGCTTTTTGGAATGCCTCTTCCAGGCCCGAGTTGTCTTCCAGTTCGTGATGGGAGAGCACTACCCGTCCGCCTTCTTCTTGGATGCGGCTTATTTTGTCTTCCAGATGAGGCTCGTCCAGTTCCAGATCCACCATGTCAAAACCGGCTTTCAGGCAGGCCAGACGAAGTTCCCAGCCCCGCTGGTTGCGGTCTTCAAGGGTGGCCACTCCCAGATGGGGCTTGCTCCGGAAGGTTGCCAGAAGAGGGCGCGATGTGCTGGCTCGGAGCGCCTGTGGGTCTGGGGTTTGGGTAAAGGTGTCCAGGCGTATTTCGAACCCGGTGTCATCGTCCAGGGCCAGGGTGGGGATGCGGTTACATTGATTTTGGGCAATGGAATAGCAGAATCGCATGGAAAACCCCTTCTAAAAGAAGAAAATGGAATACGGATGTGCAAAGACGCCACCGTATTCCATTTTTTAAAAGTAGATCAGCCCACGCAATGGAAGCATTGCGCGGGGTGGTTGGTTAGTTGCTACAAACGTTGGATTTCAGCCATTCCCGGTTCATGCGGGCAATATGTGAAGTTGAAATTTCCTTGGGGCATTCCGCTTCACAAGCCAGGGTATTGGTGCAGCTGCCAAAACCTTCCCGGTCCATGGCGTCAACCATAGCCTGAGCCCGAGCTGCTGCTTCAACTTTACCTTGGGGCAAGAGGGCCATGTGAGAGACCTTGGCGGCCACAAACAGCATGGCAGAAGCATTTTTACAGGCAGCTACACAGGCACCGCAACCAATGCAGGCCGCTGCGTCCATAGCACTGTCCGCATTGGATTTGGGGACCAGGATGGCATGAGCGTCTGGGGCACTGCCCGTTTTTGCGGAGATATAGCCGCCAGCCGAAATAATGCGATCAAATGCGCTGCGATCAACCATTAAGTCTTTCACAACGGGAAAGGCGGCTGCTCTCCAGGGCTCGATGGCGATAACGTCACCGTCCTTGAAACTGCGCATGTGAAGTTGACAGGCAGTGGTGCCCGAGTCTGGACCGTGTGGCTGGCCGTTAATGAACAGGCTGCATGCCCCACAAATGCCTTCGCGGCAGTCATGGTCAAATACAACGGGTTCCTTGCCCTCGCGTTCCAAGCTATCGTTGAGGACATCCAGCATTTCCAGGAATGACATATCCGGGGAAACGCCAGAGAGCTGGTGGGTTTCCATTTGCCCTTTGTGCTCCGGGCCGCGTTGGCGCCAGATTTTTAGCGTTAGTTCCATTCCTTTGCTCACTTGTAACTCCTCTGCGTCAGCTTGACGTCGTTGAATTCCAGAGCCTCTTCATGACGCTCGGGCTCGGCATCGTCGCCTTTGTATTCCCAGGCGGCTACGTGTGCGAATTTTTCGTCGTTGCGTTTCGCTTCGTTTTCTCCGGTCTGATGTTCCTCGCGGAAATGGCCGCCGCAAGACTCTTCCCGAGCTAAAGCGTCTTTACACATGAGTTCCCCGAATTCCAGGAAGTCGGCAACGCGTCCGGCTCGTTCCAGAACCTGGTTCACTTCACCCTGGCTACCGGTGATGGATACATTGTCCCAGAACTCCTTGCGGATTTCGGGGATCTTGTTGATGGCTTCTTTCAGACCAGCGGCGTCGCGAGACATGCCGCATTTGTCCCACATGAGACGGCCCAACAGACGATGGTAGTGATCCACAGTGCGGTTGCCGTTGATGGAGAGCAGTTTGGAGGTTCTTTCGGAAGCCGCCTTCTCTGCGTCTTTGAAAGCAGCATGAGATGTGTCCACATTGTCCATGCTCTCATTAAGGTAACCGCCAATGGTGTAGGGTGCAACGAAGTAACCATCTGCGAGGCCCTGCATAAGGGCGGATGCGCCCAGGCGGTTGGCACCATGATCGGAGAAGTTACACTCGCCCAGGGCAAAAAGCCCGGGGATGGTGGTCATGAGATTGTAGTCTACCCACAAGCCGCCCATGGTGTAGTGAGGCGCAGGGAAAATGCGCATGGGTGTCTGGTAGGGGTTTTCTCCGGTAATCTTGGCGTACATGTCGAACAGGTTGCCATATTTGGCTTTAATGGTGTCTTCACCATCCCGTCTGATTGCATCGGCAAAATCCAGGTAGACTGCCAGACCCGTGCTGCCCACGCCTCTACCCTCATCGCAAACAGCCTTGGCCGCCCGTGACGCAACGTCTCGGGGCACCAGGTTTCCGAAACTGGGGTAACGGCGTTCCAGGTAGTAATCTCGTTCCGATTCAGGGATGTCGGTGGGACGTCTCTTATCGGTAGAATTCTTGGGCACCCAAACCCGCCCGTCGTTCCTCAGGGACTCACTCATGAGGGTGAGCTTGGACTGGTGATCGCCGGAAACAGGGATACAGGTGGGGTGAATCTGAGTGTAGCAGGGGTTGGCAAAAGCAGCACCCTTTTTGTAAGTTCGATAGGCTGCGGTAACGTTACAGGCCATGGCGTTGGTGGACAGGTAAAAAACGTTGCCGTAACCGCCCGTAGCCAGTACTACTGCGTCTGCGGAATGGGACTCAATGGCGCCCGTTGTGAGATCTCGGGTAATAATGCCGCGAGCCCTACCGTTAATAACAACCACATCCAACATCTCAGTGCGCGTGTACAAGCGAACCTTGCCGCCGCCCACTTCTTTCATGAGAGCGCTATAGGCACCGAGGAGCAATTGCTGACCGGTTTGACCCCGAGCGTAGAAGGTACGAGAAACCTGAGCACCGCCAAAAGAGCGGTTGGCCAGAAAACCGTTGTACTCCCTTGCGAAGGGCACGCCCTGAGCGGCGCATTGGTCGATAATGTTGTTGCTTACCTGAGCCAGTCGGTAAACATTGGCTTCGCGAGCGCGATAGTCGCCGCCTTTTACCGTGTCGTAGAAAAGACGCCAGATGCTGTCACCATCGTTGGGGTAGTTCTTTGCGGCGTTAATGCCGCCCTGAGCTGCAATGGAGTGAGCTCGTCGCGGGCTGTCTTGAATGCAGAAGGCCTTTACGTTGTAGCCCAATTCTGAAAAGGAGGCTGCTGCCGATGCGCCAGCCAGACCGGTGCCAACTACAATGATATTGAACTTCCGTTTGTTGGCCGGATTCACCAGTTTCAGGTTAAAGCGGTGATTGTCCCATTTCTTGTCCACGGGACCTTCGGGGATTTTTGAGTCAAGCTGCATTACATACCTCCCTTGGAAAACATCAGCCACAATGGAAGGCTGGCAAAACCAAGAGCCAGACCAGCGGCGGCCAGCAGGCAAAATCCTTTAATAAGGGGCGTCCATTTCCCATGGCGAATGCCAAATGTCTGGAAAACGCTTTGCAGTCCGTGCATGAGATGCAGGCCCAGCACGATCATGGCCGAAACATAGAGCATGCACCAACCGGTATGGGTGAACTTACTGAGAACCAGACCATAAAGGCCTTGTGGTCCTGATTTGTCGCCCCATGTGAAGTTGAAAAGGTGGATGACCACAAACAAGAAAACGAGCACGCCCGTTAAGATCATGGTGCGAGAGGCAAGTGTAGCGTCTGAAGGACTTTTGTAATAGTACTCAGAGCCGCGAGCCACTTTGTTTTGATGGTTAAGTGTAAAAGCAAGAAAAAGATGCACTACGAAGATGATCAGGAGACCAGCCCGCGCAGCTATAAGCCATGGCTGGGATCCCAGCCATTCTGCATAACTGTTGAATAGTTCGCCACCATCTCCGGCGAGCAACAAAAAGTTGCCGGAAAGGTGACCTACCAGAAAGCCACTCAACATCAGGCCTGTGATAGCCATCAGTTGCTTTCTACCAACAGATGTATTAAAGAAGTTGGTAAGCCACTTCATAAAAAACTCCTGTCTTCATTATCAATGGGAAAAGTTGTGATTACTCATCGTCGAACAGGATATCAATCTGGAGCCGAATGGGCTTGCCTGCCAGGGACGGAGGCAGATTGATGGATACGGGAAGGGTGATGGGCTCCACCGGAGCCTTTGGCTGGGGCACCGGTCCGCCAACCTCATCGGAAGCCATGCTGGCAATTTCAGCCATATCTTCGAGGTCGTCCTCGAATTCAATGGGATCTATATCGTCCAGTTCAATAACTTCTGAATTATCAATTGTGGCAATGGGTTTGAGACGGGCAGGCCGGGGGACGGGTTTTGACGGCTCGTCGTCCAGCTCAATGGGTTCATCAAAGTCTGGCACATCCAAGGGGATGGGTTTCTTGTTGATGGTGTCGTCTTCAATGAACTCTATCTCTTCCATAGCAGGCTTGGGAGGGGCCTTTTTGGGGGCAGGCTGTGGTGGTGCGGGTTTGGGAGCCGCCGGTTTGGGAGCAGCCGGTTTGGGAGCCGCCGGTTTGGGCACATCTACGGGCTTGGGAGCCGCTGGTTTGGGTGCTTCCACCGGTTTCCTTGGAGGCGGACTTGGCAGGGCTGGCGCTTCTGATGGTTTGGGCGGTAACTCCGGCAGGTTGGACCTGCCTCGGGGAGCGGTGGGCTGGGATTTTTCTTCTTCCAGGCCATACTTCTGCCCTAAATGCTTCAACACCAGTTTACTAATTCCCTTCAAGGTTTCAAAGACGCCGTCTCCCTTGACGGCCACGGCCTCGAACCAGGGCACATTGCTCTTGTTCATCAAGTTATTTAGAGAGTTGACATCCATGACATTTTTCATGTCCCGCTTGTTGTACTGCAGCACATAGGGCATGTTGGTAATGTCCATGTTTTGTTCTTTCAGGTTGGTGATCAGGTTCTCAAAACTATCTACATTGGCGTCTGCCATGGCTGTTTGAGAATCTGCAACAAATACCACGCCGTCTGCACCCTTTAACACCAACTTCCTGGTGGTGTCATAAAAAACCTGGCCGGGCACCGTGTACAACTGGATTTTGGTCTTCATGCCTCTGATGGTTCCCAGCTCAATAGGCAGGAAATCGAAAAACAGGGTTCGGTCTGTTTTGGTGGCAAGCGACAACATTTTACCTTTCGCCTGAGACGGCAATGTGTCGTAGATGAACTGGAGGTTGGTTGTCTTACCGCAAAGACCCGGGCCGTAATAGACTACTTTTGCAGTGAGTTCCTTAGTGGCGTAATTAAAGAGAACCATCGATTATCTCCATCTAAAATGCTGCCCCGCGTTAGGTTTGTTTGCTGGTGCATGCTGTTTTTGCCGGTCTATTTCCATAACATCCTCAAGGGTTGTAATTTAGCATGAATTGTATCACGAATACAGAGAAATGATGAGAAAATGCTTCAAACTAGACCAAGATCACCTTTTATTCCGTGTTTTTTTTGCCATTGAGGACGAAAAAACGTGGATTAACGAGAAAATAGGCTTTATTGTTCATCTTTCTCTTTTCTTTTCTCAGGATAAGGCTAGGATGAGGTCGGGTTTTACTCCGAATATTTGGAACGGCGCCTTAATGCGGAAGATGCTCTGTCCATCGGCTTCTTCAAACCGAAAGTCTTCATCTTGGGTGACGCCTGCAAAGGTTTTCAGGTCATGGTGCAGATTGGGGTGGTGTTCTCGGGCGGCAAGGAACCGGGAACAGCTGCCGCAATAGAACCGATAGGAGAGGGTGTGTTCCACCAGATTGGCGGCTTCCAGTTTGTCTCTGGCCGACATTTTAATGAAACCAAAGCCCATCATGCCCAGCAGGTATAACCGGTCGCCATTTTCTTTTCCCGTGAGGGCGCAAAACCCTTCAAAAGAAAGTTCGTAACCCTGCTCATCGTCCAGGCGGGCCAGGCAGCGGGAGAAATGGGTTGATTGATGGCCGGGATGTAGAAGGTCTGCCGGCCATTTGCCTTCGGAAACCTGATTTGCCATGAGAAGGGCGGGGTAGAAGGAGGCCGGCGCGGAGAGTAGTGCGTTTGGGTTGTCATGGTCTTCTTCAAGATCCAAACGAAAGGGGTTCAGCGCCATGAATAGCCAGTGAGATCCCGATTCATCCCGGAGTTTGCGCCACTTCACGTGGCCTGGTCCGGCCAGTCTTCCGCTGAAGTCGCGGACATGGGACAGATGGCCCCAGGTCTTGCAGCCCAATACCTTTGGCGCGGCATTGAGGAGGAAGGGCGCTGCAAGGCTTTCGGCCATGCGTCCCAGATGAAATAGGATATGGTGATCTGCTTCGCCCAACCCGAACTCATGACAATAAAAGGCCAGGTCCAAGGGGGCGGGCTCGTCCCGGTCGGGTTTGATGAAGGTGAGAAAGGTGGCGTCGCACAGTTCTGCCTTGCGGCAATCGATAAGGGTTAACTGAATGCCAGGGCAGGGCAGGAAATGTTTGAGCGCACGCCATTGCCCGTGGAGGGCCAGGAATTTGGGGTCGCCGGTGATCTGGTCCAACACCATGTTGCGCACGTTGACAAGTTCTGTATTGAGCGCTGAGCGGTTTCCGCCTTCATAGAGCGCTCCTTTCAGGCATGCGCCCAGATTTGGGAGATGCAACCCGCTGTCTGTTTCCTCGCCAATGTCTACCATGGCAAGAAGATCGATGACCTGTTCCTCTCCGTGTTTGGCGGCTAGCTCTACCAGGGGTGCCAGGGCAGGGCGTTCCTGGCAAAATGCTTTTGCGGGGAATGGTTTCTCTTTGGAGGCGCTACCAGCGGCTGTGGTGAAGGCCTTAAGTGCTTCAAGGAATGGGATCCGAGCTATTAAACCTTTCTCGCTGAAATCTTTAAGGGACTGGAAGGTTAGAGACGGTTTCAGGTCGTTAATGCCGGGCAGGGCCACGTGAAACTGCAGGCGGGGTTGTAGCTCTTCAAAGAGGCTGTTCCAACTGTTGCGATTTACCGCCAGGGGCTTCCATTGGGTTCGGGGTTCCTGGGTTCCAGAGAAGTTGCCCAGACAGGTGAAATGGTACACCCTTTCAGGGGGAGCCGGGAGCGTTCCTCCACTATTAACATCCGCTCTAATTTCCACTGCCATGATGTGCCTCCGTATTCTTTGTCCATCCGGTATATTAGGGCAATTGAGATCCCGTATAAAACGTTGCCTCTATCATAACCCGGAATGGCGGTCTGTGGCTAAACAACTTAAAATTTTGAGGCTCATTATTGTGGTCATCATTTCTGACCATTTTTGGAGGGAAGTGTGACCATCTGTGCCAGGCTCCTTGGGAACAGGCCATGTCCCGAAATGGAGCAGCTTCCCCAATACTGTGTTATGATGTGGGGTCGGCCATACAAAATATTGGAGAGGGATCATGGGTCAGTTCAATTTAAAATATTGCTTTTGGGTTTTGATTCTCTGGATGGGTGTTGGCATGGCCCAGGAGCAGGAACTCACAGGATCGGTAGGTCATGCCCCTGAGCCCTATAGCGCCATGGCCGTTTTTATTGCCGATGGAACCATTAATCTCCTTGAAGATTTTGCGGGGCCCGACTGGCCGAGCTTCCAAAGAACAGTTCTAGAGAGAACCGATGAAGAAATAGAAGCCAGCCAAAGTGAGGCCCGGGCTTTTTTCAAAAGTCAGTTTGGCGTAGATGTAACCGATCCCGCCATGGAGGGCAGGGCTGCCATGACATCTTATATGATTGACCCGCGTCTTTTATATCGCGCAACCACCATAACCGGGCGTTGGGTTGCCCGTGCCGGGACTCCGGTATTTGATGGCGGTTGGGTTTTGAAAGTGCTGGACCCGGAAGGTCTTGTGCTTGGCGGTCAACATTCTGGCCAGGTGGCACCCATGGGGTCTCTGGCCCGGTTTGGCCTCTTTTATGTAAATCCCGAGATGGAGCCCATCACCCAATTTCGGGGCAAGCGGACAAGAAACTATCAATTCTATTCGGACAGGAGTCAGAGCTCCATGCTTATTAACTATCAGTCTCCCGTCATGATTGAACCCAACGCACGGGGCGACGAAATGTTCTCCTACCAGCTTCAAAGCAGTGTCTTGGGGGAGGGCCAGGCCATGGGAACCTCGGTGAAACACGAATGGGAAGAGAACCAGGTGACGGAAGAGAGACGAACCGTGCTTACCTTTAATTAAGGCGGTTTTATCCGGGCCAAAACAAAAAAAGAGACGAACCCCGGCGGGATCCGTCTCTTCCTTGCTTTTCAGACCTTACTATTTACAGGAGGTTCTGGCTATAACCCACGCCAGCGGCTGAGTGGAAGGTTCCAATGTAATTACATCCAATCTTCAGGGTGAGGCCAACGCCCCAGATGGTGCGTGATGCTTTCAAACATTTCCGCTTTTTCTTCTTGTACTTGTAACTAAAGGCAGAAGAGGTTTGGCATTGGTCGCCGCTGGCCGAGCCAGCAACATAAGCTTCCAGCCAGGTGCGGTGACGCTTCCATTTCCCGTTCTTCCGTTTGTAGGAATTGGTTTTGGCAGAGGCTTTGGCGGCCCAGGGCCATCCACGCCATCGGGAAATGGCCTTGAACCGACGGGATCCGCCACTGTACACAACGTAATTGCTTTTGCTGGCCCACCATTTGCAACCCATTTCGGCTTTTCCTCTGGTGTCGTCGCCATAAACCACCACGTTTGCTGCGGTGTATGGATCCAATTGACCCGCCTTCAACAAGGCCAGGGTATTAAAGTCGCCGTCGGTGATCTCATAGGTAATACCATTATCTACAGCGAGGTAAATGGAATTGCCAATCATGAGCTCTGCATCTTCCGTCATAATGGTTCTCATGACCGCGTCTAAAATGAAGTGGTCTTCCGGGCTATTGTCCCAGTCGGGCTCTTCCGTATCGAGCCATACATCCACCTGACCCGCAATCATGGCGCGCAACGAGGAATGACCGAATGCGTTTTCAAAGTCCACAAAAACCTGATCATCACTAAAGCCGATTTCTTCTTCCAGGGTTTCCAATTCCTCGTCAGTCAGTTGAGCATGAGCGGCCAGCCATTCATCATTATATTGTTCGTCTTGTTCTTCCAGGGTCTCAATGGTGGTGCGAAATGCATCTAAAGACTCAAATTGAATGATCCCCCGGTTCATGGTCACCCCAGCATAGGAAGTTGAGGTTTGAGGAATAATGGACTTGATTTTTTCCAGCCTGGTGGCCTTTTCTTCAATGTTTCTTTGGGCCATTGCGGTAAACGACAGACACAACAGGCATAAAGCTATTCCTGTTCTTACATTTATAAGCGCGGTGGTTTGCGCAAAAATCCTACTTTTCATCTTCTCCTCCAATATGGATACGCCCGTACCGGGCTCTTACTTTTGTAACGCGTGAAATGGCGCTCAATTTGATCACTCATCCTTCAGAAAAATTGAAAAATAATGGGGAACAGCAGAAACGCTTGAAATTTTACATGGAATCAGCCAGGATAAGATGTTGGTGCTAAGGGGGTTTCATGATTCAAGTTTTAAAAAGCTACCAGACTCTTTCCCAGGAACAAAGAACAATCATCAAAAGCGGAGAGTTGAAAGGCACCTCTCCTACAGCTCACTGGAGGCAGGTTCTGGAACCGTTGGTGAGGTTGGACGACCAATTGCCTGGGGTGCGCAAGAATTTGGAGATGCTTTTATGGGTTTATGCAGGCTCCTTCGGGCTTTCACTACTTTTTTATGTGGCTATTCTGGCTGGATGGGGTGAGATAAGTTTTATGGGGCTCACTCTTATTGGCATGCATGTGGCCCTGCTGCCCTTCGCTTACTGGCTCTTGTCTTTTCGTTCCAAAGTGAAGGGTATGGATCTGGACGACAGACTGGGTTCCTGCGTCTTGCCGTTTATTGACCGTATGCATCAGGGGACGCCTGACAAGATTGTTACCTTGAGGATGGACGCAGCGGGAATTGATTGGGAGGCAGAAATGAAATCGGCTTGCCCTGTCGGCGGAACCTACCGCATGGAGCCTGTTGATTTGGATTGGCTCGCCATTGAAATCAACCTGGGAGGCTCTAACCTTGCCATTCATGTCACAGACCATTTAGAAGGGGATGCGGAAACCATAGAAAAACCTATTGGCGATGAAACCATGTACATGTGTGTTACCCATTTTGAGAATACCCGGAAGATAACCACAACCCTCAGGCTCTCGCCAGGTGCTCCCGTTCCCCATGATTTGCCCAATGAGACCCAAGTGTTGACGAAGGGCAATGTGAACGTGATCGCGTATGAATGGGAAAAAAACACATTTGAGCCTTCCCCTGAAATTTTTTCCCCCCATCTGGAAAAAGGGGTGAAGATGGTTCTAACCGGTCAGCACGAGGGCACTCCTGCAGCCCAGTTACTGAAGGGTTTTCTTTAATAGTTAATGGCAATAGAGTGAGAAAAGCCCCTCATTTGTAACGAGGGTCCTGAAAAATGAACCCCTTTCACCGCAATTTACGTTATAAAGCAACAAAGTCGATGCTGCGGCTTGAGAAAAATCATGTGAATTAGCGCGAGGTAATTGTGACGAAATATCATTTTCGGGGATCCAGAGTTCAACAGAAACAGTTCGTTTCAATCCTGCTGACTCTTCTTATTTTTGGGGTTGGCCTGGCCCATGGGAAGACCAGGGACGATGTAACATCCAAATCAGAGGCCAGGTTAACGAAAACTGCCGGGAAAAAGATGGCGGAAACTCCGTGGTTGGCAACCGCCAGGCATGACGACGTTGCCTACTTTCTCTATCAAACGCCAGGCCATATTAAACGCTACGATATGAAAAGCGAATCCTGGCTGGACGAGCTTCAGCTGGAGCAAGACCCCAAATGTTTCTATGTAGACCAGGGCGGCATTTATTTGGGTTACGACCGAAAAGTTACAAAAATAGATCTGCAAGGCGGGGAAGAAACCCATTTTCGCAATACCACCCGTTCCATTTCAGCCATAACCTCTAACGGGGATTTTGTTTATCTCTTTAACGATGACCAGCTCCTCAGTCTGAGGCGCGACAGTGGCGAGTTGGTTGATACTGTCAGCAGTTATACCCGTTTTCAGGGCGTTGATGTAGCTGGCTCCATTGGGAAAATATTTGGACGGGATCTTGGCGTTTCTCCTTCCGATATTCATATGGTCTCCATTTCAGAGGATGGCCTGCTGCACGAGATTCGAGACAGTCCCTACCATGGCGACTATCCAACCGCAGAAAAAGTGTTTGTTTTTCCCGGCGAGGCGCGAGTCGCGGATAATTCCGGAACCATTTACAGCACAAACGATCTCAGTTATTCCGGGAGTCTGAACGGTCCGTTCGATCAATTGGACTTTTACGGTGATCTTCCCGTTCTTCTCCGTGATGGCGCGCTCATCGCCTATTCCAATGCCTTCTCGGAGACGGGCCGTTATACTCCAGAAAATGAGGCCCAAACCTTTTTTGTGATGGGCGATGAGATTGTGTATTTTTATTATAATGACGCAGGGGTTCATACCGGAAAGGCAGCCATTGATCTATTGAATCCCCAGGAGCCTGGACTTCCCGTAGACCCCAACGGTCTTCGCTATGAACCAACGTCTGTTGTCATGGACGGCGATGGGGTGATCCATCTGTTGAGTCCTCAATTTTTGAGTGTTTTTCGATGGTCGTCATCTCAAAAACAATACCTTGAAACCATCCCACTCGGTTCCGCTCCGGCGACCATGACCTACAAATCGGCAGACAACGCCTTATATCTGGGTTATGTAGGTGGGCGAATTACCCGAATAGACCTGGGCGCGCCTACTCTTGTGGAAGTGCCTTTTCTTGATACTGCCGTCCAAATCAGTCGCCTCTTTACAGCGGGTGATTTGCTTGTGGTCCTTGATCGGGATTCCAACCTGATCATCTTCAATAGCGTGGGACAGGAGACTTCTCTCACTTACCTGTCTGAGGATGGTGATCTGAACTGGGATCCTGTTTCAAAGATAATTTACACCACAGATTATAACCGCCTTGAGTGGCATCAACTCAACGATGCTGGTGAAATAATCGATGCGGGCTACATGCCCTATCAAAGTGGCGTGGATGTTTTTCCACCACTTGTTTTTTCTCCGGACTATAGCCGGATAATATTGGGCACTGGTGTTGTTCTCAGCACCCCCGATCTCCTATTCTCAAACACTTTGTCCAATAACATGGAGCAGGCACTCTGGTCTGGTGCCGGGCTGTTTACCTTGAGATCCTGGGATGAAGGTACTCAGATTCAACGTTGGGCCGATACCAATTTTAGCCAGGAAGATGCCCATCTGTTTAAGGGCAGTCCGCTGGGTCTTTTTCCAGTAGGCAGTGGTTTATTGGTGGTTACCCAAACCTCTGAAGGTCCGTCATTCTTTAGTGGCAGCACCGATTTTCAGGGGTTCCCCGATCCGGAACTTCCCGTTATTGACTACTTTACAGCTTCAAAAACCTCTATCCAACAAGGCGAATCACTTCAACTCAGTTGGCAGGTGATGGGAGCATCCAGGGTAACCCTTAACTCAGACGAGATAGAAGGTAGTGGTTCTATTGACATTTCACCGCAATATAGCGTCACCTATTCTCTTACCGCTTATGGGCTCGGTGGCTCAGTGC
>Ga0316189_10003588_pt1 | contig 15044 bp, 17 predicted proteins | sample LowCovwburrow_MG_FD_204930 | JGI IMG/M metagenome (GOLD analysis project Ga0316189, IMG submission 204930) | Coastal sediment microbial communities from Maine, United States - Lowes Cove worm burrow | ecosystem: Environmental > Aquatic > Marine > Coastal > Sediment | place: USA: Maine...
TTCCAAATACCGAGTATTTCGGTGCGATGACCTTCTTCGGCCAGAAACGGTCACTCACTAAGCATAAAAACCCCCGCCGAAGCGGGGTTCCTGTTGAGGGTCTACGGGTACATCATACAACTTTCTTACTCTGCGATGCCGCCTGTAGCCAATACCGGCTAAGCCGAGGCCCATCAATGCAAGGGTGGCGGGTTCCGGAATTTGATCAGGCTGGACCGAACCGTGACGGTAGCCTGGATCGGAAAGGGCACCAAGGGCCCAAAGAATGGATCTGAAATCGAGAAGGGCAAGATAGCGCGAACGTAGCCGTCCCCACCATAGCACTGCCCATATCAGCTGAATCAGTCGTACCAAAACTTCACGTATTAACCCTCCTCCAGCAATATGCACTGAAACCAACAAGCTCCTCTTTTCGAGACCACAGCTTACAAGTTTAAGCTTCTTACTCCTCCTGCTGTATCATCTGGATGTAGTAAACCAGTTCAAGTATGCGGGCCCGAGCAACTTCTTCCGAACCAAAAGGTCCATAGCGCTCAGCATCTTCCTTTTTATACCTACTGCCCCAGACTGGCATCTCCCTTTCACCGTGACTAGGAACAACCGCCCTGCCATCGATCATCTCCATGATCCATTCAAACGGATACTTGCCACCGTTGTTTGTGGCCAACGCGGTCAGATCTGAGGGTTTTTTCGTGAGAAATTCTGCCATAGGGCCATCTCCGCGGCCGCCCACCCCATGACAGGACGCACACGAGGTACGAAATTCATCCGAGCCTATAAGTTCCTCCTCGGCTATCACATTACCAGTTTGAAATACTGCAGTTGCAAATAATGCAGCTCCAACATACCTAGCTAACTTGTCTCCAATAAACGATTTGAACATCAGAATAACCTCCCTTTATAAACAAGCGACACCCTTTTTCGCCTGCCATTTTAAGTTTAGTTTCTAAACTGAGAACTATCGATCTTACTTCTAAGTCGATTGCGTAAAATCAACTTTCTGGATTCTCTGGCCATATTCTTTCTTAGAAATTTGTGTGACCGCTTCGGGTCGATTCGGTACATCGCAGTAGAATACTAAGGAATGACCGGGCGCTGTGTTCCAGTGATTTGTTTAAAGCGGCGATAAGCTCGATTAATAAGGCAGTCCTCGGCCACAACCTGACTTACACCAAACACTAATAAACCCCGTCAGGGCGAACCTTAGCAGGGTCTATTCGTTGTTGACTGCCAGGGATTTAGTCTGCGGCAAAGCAATAGAACTTACCGGCGCCACCCGTACTTTTCAGACCTTCCTGGCTGCAGGCGAACTGTCCCTACAGTTCGCACATCGGACCTGACTACGTATGCATCTGCCCGGTACGGCAAGAGATATTCACAAAATACGGTATCTGATCAGGCTACCAGGTTCCCCTTCGGCATCTTCATGGCTGTCTTCTCGGAATAAAGATGTTGATTACACCATCACGACTGGTGAGTTTCATCTGACTCAGGTCGGCATCCAGTGGCAAGGTCAGCCACTGTCTGAAGCTGCCGAACTGCATGAACACTGGTCCAAATGTGCCGCTGGGTGCCAGTTGCTCACCTCCCTCACTGCGGATGATGAGGCTGCTACCCTCCACGCTGACGTGGATATCCGCTGTTCTGCGAACTGGGACGTAGAGCCTGATACCGTAACCGGCGGGCCATTGTCTCTGTTCAACGTAAAGGGCAGCCGACAAGGCCGGTCCGCTCTGCCATCCTTGTGATCTGGAGAGCATCTGATCATATTGCCCCCAGGCCGATGCCCCGTTAGTGAATACGAAAAGCAGGATTGCTCCAAGTGCAGCTAGTATTTTTTTCATGGTCCTATCCAAGATCGTCAGTACCCATCTGCTAACGATACTCCCTTTACTCATTCAATAGATACCTGGCTTGTTGGAGAAGCGAAGGCGGGCGTGCAAGAAAACGTGGTGGTGAATGATGCCGGACAAAACCGGCCACTCGACCACCAACAAACCAGAACAACCTCGGTGTTTGCACGAATGCCTACAGTGGTTCGGTGACCGCCGTTAACCGGAATATTCTAAGTAATCTACTGTGAAATAACCTGCGCCTGGCCCGAAATGGCAGTGGTCGTTCGCAACAACGACAAGGGCGACCCGAAAGCCGCCGTTTTTCACTGCTGAAGATTAAGCTTTTTTCCGTCTTCTCGACATTTCAACTAAACCCACTAGGCTTGAGCCGAAGAGCCAAACAGCCGCTGGGATGGGGATAGATTAACTTCGCTCCACAATGCGTAAGTGCGATCTTCTCGCACCGATATAGTCAACATCGGCCACGTACGACGAATACAGAACGCTATATACGACTGTCCTGTTAGGTAGCCGACACTGCTGGCATACTGGCAACCGTCCATACCAACGCTACAGGCTAACACGCCTGATTCGTTGGATGGTCCTGAGCAGCGATAATTCAATCGACTATTTCGGATCCCTTACGATCAGGACTGGGCAACTCGCATGACGTGCAACTGTTTCGGCGACACTTCCAATCAGTGCATGGGACAACCCTGTTCTCCCTTGACTTGCCATGACAATAATATCGAAATTGTTTTCTTTCGCTGTTTCACAGATTACATCCCAAGTCTTACCTTCGCGCACGCTCTTCGTAGCATTAACCGTGTCTTTCGCCCGCTCGACCATCGCCTGGAGGTTCTCGTGCGCTCGCTTCACTAACCTCTCAACAATCTCCATGGGTGTGAGTGCAAGAATCTCATAATGAGTGAATCCGTGAAGCTGATCGACTACATGCAGAAGTGTCAGTTCCGCATTGTGAGATTCTGCCAAAAATAGTGCATATTCGAATGCCTTTCCCGCAGCTTCAGAAAAATCGGTCGGGAAAAGAATTGTTTTGATTTTCATTTCATTCACCCCTGCATATCTGAATCAACCACTCGATACTGTAGCGAGCACCTGTATCCTGTATCTGAACTCGGTTAGAGTACCTCTGTTACTACACTCGGATAAAAAATCGCGCACGAGTTTAAATATCACAAAAATGTCGTCACAAACTTCGAAACTCGATCTTACCGGAAAAAAGATGGGAGATTTGGAGTATGTTTGGAGGCTAGATTTTCGTTTTGAATTTTAAATTCTCTCATCGCCGATTTTCTACAGGGTCGGTTCCGAACACTCCTTCAGGAGATTACCATATGAATGTTAAAATAATTATTCACGATCTCTAATAAGCAATCCATGTAGGACCGCCTTGGGTCGATCAGAGACATCCTAGTGTTGGGGTTGGTTATAACCTCAAATCCCACTATGGCACTCAGATGCCGGTTCAGGTAAGGGCGACCATCCCAGTAGCCTTGGCCATAAGCGGACTTTTTCGCCCTCGGATAGTAACAATTGCCAACTGCTTTTTCGTCCGCTGGCCGCTTGCTGCGGTCGCCAAAATCGATACGAGCTTCCGGTTTCCGCCGAATCATCTCAAAGCAGCGATCGAACAGTCGAATTCTAGATCCCAACGCTACTCAGCGGGTGGTTGGATCGGAAGGTCGCCACCAGGCGCTTGAATATACGCTAAGCACAGTAACGCTGACCAAAATCAACCCCATGCCGAAGAACTGCAGTCCGGCTAGGCTTTCGTTCAGGACCACGACACCAAACAGAGACGCGGTGACAGGCTCGACCATCGCAACAATCGAGGCGGCGATCGGCGTGGTACGGCGCAGACCGACGATATAGAGAAAGAACGATAATCCGCCGCCAACCACACCGAGTGTGACGAACAACGGCCATTCCGTCGTGGTCGGCGCGGCCACGAGCTGACCAAAATCGCCAGGCCAGATGAGGAGAGCGACAAGTGCCGCGAACGCAATTACCAGAATCGCCTGTGGGCTGCCGTACGGCACCGCGTACTTGAAGCCGAAAATGAATACCGCGTAGAACAGCCCAGCGAGCAGCCCGGCACCGATGCCGATCAGCGTGACGCCGCTCGCGTCGGTCTCGTAAATGCGTGTGAGTAAGACGATGCCAAGCATCACCACCGCAATCGCGGCCCACTTGAGCGAGGTGGGGCTTTCGAGCTTGAGTGCGAACGACAAGAGACCGACGAACACCGGCGCGCAGTACATCAGTGTAACCGCGACCGCGATGTTGCCCTGCGCAATGCTCACGAAATAAAAGGCAAAGTTGCCAGCCATACCGAGACCGGCAACCGCCGACCAAAACCAAAGGCGGCGGTCGGACAGTCCGCTTCCACGGGGGCGCAACGCCAACCAGATGACGACGAACAACAGCCCGATCACACCCCGGTAGAACGACACCACGAACGCATCCCAGCCGTCAGCCATGAGGATGCCGCCGATTCCGCCTGAAACCCCCCAGCAAAAAGCCGCCAGCGCAACGAATGCCGTACTCGCACCGGCCATTGGATGTCCTTCTTGCATGATGAAAAAACCGCTGGTCTCGGGAAGTTTCGCACAGTTCTGCAAGTCCCTGGCCATCGGGCCCAGTCGAGCACTAAACCGCCGATGCTTCTCCCAGGCAACGTCGTCTCGGGTCGATCAGGGACATCCGAGTGTACCAGTAGGTTATAACCTCAACTCACTCGGAAATGCAGTAACGCAATTGGCGGCAGCCGGCCAAATGCGGACGTATGGGTACACCTTGCCGCGATGAACTAGTCGCAGCGTCTAGAACGCGGATTGGGGAACGGTCGCTTCGAGAAACGATGAAGCATTCCGACCCGGTTGTATCGCGATCTGCCTTTCTTGCGCCATGCGTCAGTCGAGTTCCTGAACGCCGCCGCCCGAGACGGTCAGAACCTGTCTGCTGATCCACGCCAATGAAGGCTAGCAAAGAAACAGAGCGGCGTAGGCGATGTCTGCTGAGCCGCTGGGGTCGGACAGAAAGGCAGTCATCAGTTCGTTGTTTCCCCTTCGTCGGCATCCGGGACCTCGGATGCCTTCGAGCCATGCCAGCCGACCGCCTCCTGCTCCACGGCGCCCGGTTGTCTCACTGTCGGGATGACCGTGGCGAGCGGCTCCTGTTCGCCGCGATAGAGGTGGATGTCTCGCTGCGGGAAAGGAATCGAAATGCCGTCCTCATCGAAACGTATCTTGACCGCCCGGGTGATGTCCCAGTAAACGTCCCAGTAGTCGTCCTTGTTGACCCACGGTCGAACGATGAAGTCTACGGAAGACTCATTCAGCGTATTGAGTCGTACGACTGGCGCCGGGTCCTCGAGCACCTTGTCGTGGCCAGTCACGATCTCGGTGAGCACTTTCTCGGCCTTGGGGATGTCGTCGCCGTAGCCGATGCCAAATGTCATGTCGACTCGACGCTTCTCCTGGGCGGTCACGTTCTTGATGACATCGCCCCAGATCTTACTGTTAGGCATGACAAGCGTCTGGTTATCGAAGGTGAGAATGGTCGTGTTCACCAGGCTCATGTCGCTCACCTTGCCGAAGACACCGCCCGCCTCGACGACATCGCCGACATCATAGGGTCGAAACAAGAGAATCATCATGCCGGCAGCGAAGTTGCCTAGTGTGTCCTGCAAAGCGAAGCCGACGATGAAGCCGGCGATACCTAGGCCGGCGAGCAGCGGTCCGACCGAGATGCCCAGCTGGGCAAGTCCGAAGAGGACGCCGAGAAGGAGCACCAGGCCGCCTGCGGTCGAGACGATCATGTTCTTCAGTAGCTGCGAGATCTTCAGATTCGAGCGTTTAAGGCCTTCGGCTACCAGCCGGCGAGTCAGCCGCGAGACCGCGATCGCAATCCAGAGCACCAGCAGGAACAGCAACAGCTTGAAGAGCAACTGGGGCAAATTGTCGATCAGCCAGATGCCGAGACCCTCGACCCACCTGGATACCAGGCCCCTCAATACTTCCCAGTCGAAAATGTCCGTCGTGACGGTGCCCGTGACCTCAATAAGCTGTTGCCTGTAGCGGGCGTCCTCGAGACCCATCCGATCCAGCATGTCGCTCGCGATGGCCAGGTTGCCGGCGAGACGCCTGACCTGCAGGTCCGCCAGGCGCTGTTTGGCCATTACCTCAGCATCGTCGGGCAGCACAATGAGCTGATTCGCGATGCGATCGACCTGCTCCAGCGTTCCCTCGAGAGACAGGGATAGGAACTGTACGACCTCGGTCAGCGATTTTTCGGTGAAGGCTTGCTGCGCGTCGACGTCTAGCCCGAACTCCCTTGCCAGCGTCATGGTCGTAAGCGACGTGTCAAGAAGCCTCAGAATGCGTGCCCACAGTTCCGCCTGGCGATCCTCAAGCGCCGCCAGCTTTGCCGGGTCGGGTTCGTCCGGTGCCGCGTCCTGATCCTTCCGCGACAGGACTCGCTCCAGGTAGTCCTGTATCCCGCTCTGCATGTCCACCAACAACTCCGTCGCGCGGGCGCGCCACGGACCTGGGTCCTGCCCTTCCGCTTCGCGACCGATAACCAGCCGAGCAAGGTCGTGCACTTTCCCGATGGCGACCAGCCCGGCGTCTTCCGACCGCTGCGTGAGGATGCGGGCGAAGCTGCCCTCAGCGGCCTCGGCGCGGGCTCTGAATTCCTGAGCGTCTTCGATGAAGGCTCGGATCTCGGTATCGAGAGCCGCGGCCTGCTCCTCGTAGTCGGGAGCATCTTTTATTTGCTGCGCCAGGGCCGGCGTTACGGACATGGCGCAAACAGCTAAAAGCAGCCAGACCAAGAGGTCGGCCCTCGCTCGTGCTTTCATATCGATCCCCTACGTCGTCGGCGCGTGCTGCACCGATCGGTGAACGACAAACCCCAATGATTTCTTTGTCACTGGTTTCCTCCAAGGAATTACTGTCACTAATTCAGTAGTTGAGCTGAAAGGAAATTATTTTAAGGAATGTAGACAATTTTTGTGGTCGTAGTTCAATTCTAGTTACATGTGGTCTGACGGAAAATTCTCGCAGTTAATCAGAGTTATGAGGGAGTTCGGCTAGAATCGCAGCGAGAACGCCGGCTTACAGTACATTCCGGCTGTTCAGGCTGAAATTCTGTACGTCCGAGAAGGGTCGGGTACCGACATCGCAGTAAACCACTCAGAGATTACCTGGCGCTATCTTCTATTGATTGAGTTTAAGTCGGGATCAGCTGGATTGATAAGGCAGTCCTCGGCCAAAACTTGTAATACGTCAACCAGTTTACGAACGGCAAGTTAGATCTGCATTACGGTTATTGCTAACGTTTGCATTGGGGGGGCTTTTGCGTGTCCCGCTCGCGTTGTTTGCAGGCGAACTCGAATGATTTGCTAGATTGCATTATGCGCATTTTCTGCCCATTGTTTGAGAAATGGTAGAAGTTTCTTGAATCTTTTCTCATGAGGCGATAGAAGCGCATGCATAACTTTAGATGTGGGATATTCCGACCAAACATCAGCGCCCATTTTTTCTAACACGCTTATTGTGGTCTTCTCTCTGTTCCCAAGAGATGCCCCATCCCACTCGTCGTGGTGTTTCCAATAATTGGCACACGCATTTATTACAAGGGCAAATGACTGCTGCGAACGATGCATAGGTCCCAAACTCAGAAGCTGCGTTTTGTTTTTCCCTTTGCGTTTCGAAACTTTCCCTTTTAATTTCGAAACAATGTAGGTCTGGCACGCTACAAAACCTAGGCCGAGAACATGTTCGAATTCGTCATATACCCCAAGCAAATCGGGATTCTCCGAGTTCCTAGCTTCTAAAGCTATTCTATCTAGCTCAGAGTCGACTACGTTCGCCACCTTAGATAGAAATTGCAATTCATAATCGATGTAAATGATCTGCCTCCCACATCAACCTAACGGTGCAAATCAGCCGCGTGGTTTTTTTGTGTTGGATGGATTTGCATGTTTATACACTTGGTACTAATAAGTCTTGGAAATCTTTTCCTTACAATCAATTCAGGAAGTTCCTGGAAGTCGGGTAATGCATGACCTTTCCGACTAGAGCCGGTCATTCCAGACGAAGGGGGTGATCGCCGGGTTGGGCCGACTCAGGTCATCCGAGCAAAATACTCAAGTACCCTTCTGCGGTTTGATGCCGACGGCACCGAACACATCATCAAGGGAGTCCAGCGCAACGACGTTATCCTCAAACTCAAATACTTCTTCGCCAATTTGCCTACTGTTGTATCTCGCCCACTTTAGTGCCATTTGCTCGGCCCAGCTTTCTGAACACGGCCAAATTCGCAATACACGTAAATCTTGCACGAGCCCGCGATAAGTATTAAGTCTGTCAATGATATTATCGCTCCATCCAATCTTCAGACGAATGTTTGCATCGTAGGCTGGGACCTCAACCGCATATACTCCCGATAATCCAGCAGGCGCTGTTTCTTGATCTGGAGCGATACGATAAATTTTCTCTTCTTCCACCCTCTCAATTAACGCCTCAGCATCCTTCTGTGACAGAAACCAGGGCTTGCTTTGGCCCTCCTGCAATTTGAATGGCTCGAAGTTGCGCCTTTTAACAAATTTGCGGATGCCTGCACTGGATACGCCGAGTTTTGCAGCAATATCCACAAGCTTTACTGGGCGGTCACCGGGAATTTTTTTTTCTTCAGTCATTGGCTAGCATCTTATCAGAGCAAAGTTCATTAATTAACGACTGCTACTGACTACGTGCCACCATCGCTGGCTCCTTAACTAACGCCCGCTATCTGGCGCTGCAGCACCGAACCGGGGGGGGGGCGTTGAACGGCGGAAAGGGGTCGCGTACCGTCATCTCACTAAATCACTCCGGAATTACTGGGCGCTTTCCCGCACTGATTCTGTTTAGGTTGCGATAAGCCCGATTGATAAGGCAGGGTCCGGCCAGAACCGGAATTACACCAAACAATAATAAACCCCGTCAGGGCAGACCATAAGTAACCGTCCGGTGAGTACAGGCTTGCAGCATTCATCGGACTCGCCATGATGGGTCCTCCTTAATAAGCGGACACCAAGAGGTGTCCACCAGGAGGCTAAATGGACACTATCCCCCGAGGTACCGAGAGCAGAGTACCAATCGATCCAGAGAAAAGGACGCGGGAACCTACCAAAGCTATCCCAAAGCGCCGTCAATACAGTAAGTCGCTAAAACGGCAGATGGTCGAAGAGACCTTGGCGGGTCGGAATTCTGTTTCCGTGGTCGCACGCCGATATGATGTTAATGCCAACCAGCTGTTTAAATGGCGCCGGCAGTACCGCAAGGGATTGTTGGCGGATGAACCTCAAACACTGGTTCCCATTACTGTGGCACCAACACCTTCACTGACATCGGCGCCGAATCATACATTAGACAATGGCAGCCTGGAGATTACTCTCGCGGGTGGACATCGACTCGTTGTCACCGGCACTGTCTGTCCGGAGGTATTGAAAACAGCGCTGGCGGTGTTGTCGGCGTGTTAGGTCCGTCACCGGGCACCCGGATCTGGCTGGTTGCAGGGGTCACCGATATGCGCAAAGGCTTCGACGGCTTGGCCGCCCTGGTACAAATGGCCTTATTGGATGACCCGTTTTCCGGCCATCTGTTCGTATTTCGAGGCCGGCGCGGTGATCGGATAAAAGTGCTGTGGTGGGACGGTGACGGACTGTGCCTGTTTGCCAAGCGACTGGAGCGTGGCAGGTTCATCTGGCCACGCGCGGAGAACGGGAAAGTCTCCTTGACGCCGGCGCAATTGTCGATGCTGCTGGAAGGCATTGACTGGCGCATTCCCAAGCGCACCGCCCCTGTTATTGCGGCATAAAAAGGGCTTTCAAAACAAGCAGCTGGTATAATACCGGCATGCCGATTCAGGAAGAAACCATGCCCAGCGACGCCGCGACTTTGCAGGCGCTGGTGCGGTCACTGAGTCATGAAAATGAACATCTGAAGCTGCTGGTTGCCAAGTTGCAGCGCATGCAGTTTGGCCGCCGTTCCGAAGTGCTGGACGCTGAAGATACCCAATCTTCACTCTTCCTGGATGGCACAATCACACCCCCCGTAACACCGCTCCCGCAAAAGAGTTCCGAGGAGCCTGTTCGTAGTAAGCCGTCACGCAGACCCTTGCCGGCACACCTCCCCCGGGAAGTGGAGTTGCATACTGTCGACACCCATCACTGCCCCGACTGCGGTGGACAATTGCGATCCATTGGCGAGGACGTATCCGAAGTATTGGAATATGTTCCCGCGAGCTTCAAAGTGATCCGTCATGTTCGGCCCAAACTGGCGTGCAAGGGTTGCGACAAGCTGATTCAGGCGAGTGCGCCGGAGAGACCGATTGCCCGGGGTGTGGCTGGTCCGGGATTGCTGGCGCAGGTTATGGTATCGAAATACTGCGATCATCTGCCGCTGTATCGCCAGAGCGAGATCTATGCGCGTGACGGTGTTGAGTTGCCGCGTTCGACCTTGGCCGATTGGGTGGGCGCATCCAGCCAGTTGCTGTCGCCTTTGGTAGAAGCCCTTCGACGCCACACATTGGCTGGTCAGACCCTGCACGCCGATGATACCCCGGTGCCGGTGCTATCACCTGGCAAAGGCCGGACAAAAACAGGGCGCTTGTGGACCTACGTTCGCGACGAACGCCCTGCAAAAGGCGAAGCGGCGCCGTCGGTCTGGTTTGCCTACTCACCCGACCGAAAAGGGGAACATCCGCAGCGACACCTGGCCAGTTATCGGGGTGCGATCCATGCGGATGGTTATGCGGGATTTAATCGGTTGTTCGAAACTGGCCGGCGGATCGAGGTGGCCTGCTGGGCACACGTACGCCGCAAGTTCTACGAGATCCACCAGGCGCAGGCGAGCCCTGTGGCAGCGACGGCGCTGGATTATATTCGACAATTGTACCGTGTGGAGAGTGCAATCCGGGGCAAGCCGCCGGATGAGCGCAAAAGCACTCGGCGCAGTCGTGACGGACCGATCCTGGATGAGCTGTTTCAGTGGTTGCAATCGACGCTTGCCCAGGTATCGCGTAAGTCGGCAGTAGCAGAGGCGATCCGCTATGCATTGACCCGCTGGACGGCCTTGATCCGGTATCGAGACGATGGCTGTCTGGAGATCGATAACAACGCAGCCGAACGGGCGTTACGTGCGGTCGCTCTTGGCCGGAAAAACTATCTGTTTGTCGGTTCGGACAAAGGCGGCGATCGGGCCGCGGCCCTGTACAGCCTGATCGGTACGGCTCGTCTAAATGGCTTGGACCCACTGGCTTACCTGCGCGATGTGCTCAGCTGTATTGCCACCCATCCCATCAACCGGATTGGCGAGTTATTACCTTGGAATTTGATGCATGATCGCAATTCAAAAATCATCGACAGAGCGGTTGCCTGATCCATGTCGCCACGTCTGAACCCAGAGACCTTATTGCAGCTTCGAATTGAGCTGACCTATACAGAGCCGACGATCTGGCGATGTGTATTAATACCGGACACTATCACCCTGGTGCAGCTTCATTCTGTAATCCAGGAGTCCATGGGTTGGTGGAATAGCCATCTGCATGAGTTTGATATCGCCGGCCTGCGCTATGGGATGATCGATCCTGACTGGGACGATGATCCGGAATTGATCAACGAAGCGAGAAAAAAGCTGCTCAAAGTTCTTGGCCGTCGTAAGAAGTTCAACTACATCTATGACTTTGGCGACTCCTGGCTACATCGCATCACGCTGGAGAAAATATACCCAATGGTCAAGCCTCAGCGCTATGCGCTGTGCGTCGGCGGGGAAAATGCCTGCCCACCTGAGGATGTGGGGGGTGTGCCGGGTTATTATGAATTTCTGGACGTGATCGCAAATCCAGATCATGAAGAATACGAGCAGATGCTCGAGTGGTGTGGCGGTTCGTTCAATCCGGAGTCCTTCGACATCAATGCGACCAACGCAAATCTGAAACGCATCAGACTGTAGTTGTCGAGAGGGTAATCACCGGACGGTTACGACCATAACGGGGTTGGAAGTTAGGTTTTCAGTTGTTATTAGAAGTCTTCTTGCAGCGGTACTGCCTGTAATGTAGGCCGATACCAGCTAGATCAAAGTCTTTTAAATGTCCCAGTACATGGCTGCTTTAGATAGCTTGTAGCTCCATGGGAGGCCGCTATTCTTCCAGCCATTGACTACGCGTTCGCCTTTTCTCGGTCCATCCTTGGCCTTTCCACCTTCAAAACCATCAGTGATATGGTATACATTTGTATATCCGGCGAGGTTAAGTATCTTCGCCGCTTTAGCGCTTCGACTACCAGAACGGCACATCAGCAAAATTGGGCTTTCCTTGCTCATATTTCGCGATTCAATCAGTTCCGAAAACCTTTCTACAAACATACTGTTTGCTTGCATCTTGAACATGCCCTTCTTCTCATCCCACTCATCGTAATATCCTGGTGTCATATAAGGAATATTGGCATCCACATCTGTAGGCATGCCCAGAAACATGATTTCTGCACGACTGCGAACATCTATAAACAAGACTTTATCGCCCAGTTCCTGTAGCTTTTTGTATGCCTCGTCAGAAGTGACATAGAGTTCTTGTGGTGTACGCTTTTTATCCGGCAAGGAAGATGATCCTAACCAAGAAGCGATAGTCCGTAGATCTTGAGAAGATGGGATAGGATAACAACCTTCCTCCGGTTCTTCCCCGATGCAGAATTGATCATGCATGGCATGGATTTTTCTGTTGGCTCGGTCATCGCCAAAGATAGCGTAAGCGTTTCGATAGATATAATCTGCAGACTTACCTTTTAAGACAGGTACATACTTCGAAGTTGGGTTAACGCCATTTTCCCCATGGCAATTTGTACAACCGTATTTTTTAAATAATTTTTCCCCTTTCAATGCTTCTTCAGTTGATTCTCCAGCGAAAGAAACAAAGGGCGTACATAGCAACAAACTAGCAATCCTTACGTTCCATATATTCACAAACATCTCCCTAGAATTTATCAGTGGCATTTAAAGTCTGGCTGAAGATTCTTTGCCTTCTTAAGTCCAATTTTGTAAATGCACTAAATATACTGTAGGTTAACACCATCAAAATTAAACCACTTTATAATCACGGTATAGGTTTTCGGCATCACGTACCGTGGTAATCAAAATGAACGATAGTTTCAGGTCAGGCCCGGGCGCTTCGCTGACGTTCAAGGTGAAGAATACCCCCAGAAAAGTGAAATATTCTGCCTCCCTATATAAGCAATCTGTGTAGGACCGCAGTGGGTCGAAAGCTGTCGTTGAGCGACTGCGTCCGAGCAGTATAGTCTCATACCCGCTATGGTCGCACCTGGACCCTCCGGTGGTCCGAACCTCAGCACTGTTGTGCAGCGCAGCACGAACCTTCTCGGCTGGACTGGCCTGCTGATACGCTTGTCACCCATCAGTATCGTGGGCGACTCGCTCAGTCCAATGTCGTCCCGCAGCGAGGGTGGACCTGCTTCAATGTCCGTCCCCGATGCTGAAGAGTTATTGAAGTTGAAAGCCCAATTGACAGCAACATTATTGAAGCATGTAAACTGCGAATGAGGCGCTGCCGGGGTCGAGAATTCGACGCGATTTCTCAGTGTTGCCCATAGAAATACCTAGGAGGTGGCCGTGAAGCTGTATCTCGTCCGGTGGCCGGATCTCTCGTGTACGCTTGTAACGGCGCATGATGAGGATCACCTCGGCTACTTGCTCGATGAGGTGGGCAATCCGGAAGGGTGTCGTTGGACGGAGTACGACGGCCCCGTGTTCATAGATTTCCACCTGCCTGTCCGGATCACGATCGACTGGCCGGAGCAAGCCGGCAGCCCCTTGTCACCCGAAGACGTCCAGATCGAGGACCTGGATCGACTGGCGCAGCGCGAGGGTCTCCAGACAGAAGTGGGCGCGGGTGATACCGCCGGTGAAATGCTCGAGACGATCATGCAATTCGCGTTTCCTGTAACTGCTGCCGAGATGTACTGCGACGCGCCCGAGGAGATTCTCGAGGAGTCGCAGTTGCGAGATGCTCTGAGAGCCGACTTGATGCTACTCGCCGAATCCTCGTGGCGCCGGGCACACACGGAACGAACTGCCAGTGACGATTCACTTGCGAAGCTTGCAGTCGAGATGGATGCACCGATGGAACTCGCCAAGCACTGGGAGGCAATGGCCGCCGAAATGCACAGGGGCGATCACGACGAGCACGGCGGCGTGGATAGGTTGGCCGAGGATAAGGCCGGTCGGCTGCTTTCACCCCTGGAGCTTCTCGACTTCGAAACCGACAGGAGTCAGACGATTCCACTGCGCGGTCATCCCGAACTCACCCTTCGAGATGAGGCGAATGCCATCACTGCCCACGTATACAGAAACGGTTTTCTCGAAGATCTCCACAGTGGTCTGCCGTCCCCCCTGGTAATGAATCCCCGTTTTGCCCGCATTACGGATCCGGAGATGAAGAAGCTGATGATCGAAAGCTCCGCGAAGCTGGCGCACTGGCTGTGTTTGCGCGAGATGCTCTTGGAGGAGAAGCCAGAGGCGTATTATCAGCTGCTGAGGTCCGTTGAATTCAGGGCGTCGCGAAACTGGGACCGCGAGGCGCAAAGCTGCGAGGTGTCGGCGCCGGAGTACAAACAGGCCTGCGCATCGTGCAATTACCCACTCCACCCTGAGTGGCGGTGCTGCCCTGTGTGTGAGAAGCCCATTTGAAATGGCGCGGTTAGGACTGGGCGGTGAGTTCGCAGGCGGCGATGCCTGCTGTTGCCGTCGGATGCTTCAGATGTGGAGACCTCTGCCGTCTTCTTTGGGAAGCTGTGAGTTAACCTCTATCCAGCTTCGGAATTGCGCTGTCGTACAAGCGTCCAATTGACGATGGGACGGGTTCCTAATCCTGGCCGGTCAAGTATGCCGAAAAGCTGCACTGCGACGACTAACCGGGCCTAGCCAACTGCCACCTATTGCAATGCAAGATTTCTGGCTGAGTTGAAGAAAAAACAACCTACCAAAATACTCAGATGTCCCTTATCGACCCAATTTCCGTCTTTTAGCGACCCCATATAAACCATGTCATTGAGTGATCGCTTACGTCGAAGTAAAAATCTGTGGCAACCAACAATTCCAATCACAAATTCATCACAAAAACCATTTTACC
>Ga0316189_10003589_pt1 | contig 15042 bp, 17 predicted proteins | sample LowCovwburrow_MG_FD_204930 | JGI IMG/M metagenome (GOLD analysis project Ga0316189, IMG submission 204930) | Coastal sediment microbial communities from Maine, United States - Lowes Cove worm burrow | ecosystem: Environmental > Aquatic > Marine > Coastal > Sediment | place: USA: Maine...
GATTCCGGCCAATAGATTATTGAAGTCATGCGCGATACCTCCAGCAAGCAACCCTAATGATTCAAGTTTTTCAATTTTGAGTAATTCTTTTTCGATTCTACGGGTTTTGGTAACATCTTGGAATACCAACACAACCCCTACGATGCGCTTCTCTGCATCTAAGATAGGGGCTGTCCGCCCAGCGATGCTGTATTCGCTGCCAGTACGGCTGATTAGCAACGTATTGTTATCCAATTCCATGATTTTATCGCTGTCAAGGACTTCTTGCATCGGGTCTTCGTGGGCTTTCCGAGTCATTTCGTCGACGGTTGTAAAAACTTCCTGCAAGGGCATCCCGATGGCTTCCGATTCCCTCAAACCAGTCAGCTGCTCGCCGACACGGTTGATAAGGGTAATGCGCTCGTGCTGGTCTGTAGTGATCACCCCGTCACCAATGCTTTTCAATGTTACTGCCAAAAGCTCTTTTTCGGCGTTCAACCGTTCTTCCGCCCGCTTACGTTCCGTGATATCACGGGTAATTCCCAGAACGCTAACGGGTTGTCCATCTTCGTTACGGATGAATGTCATCGTTGCTTCGGCCCATGCAAAAGAGCCGTCTTTGTACAATTGCTCAACTTCTACAGTCCTATATCTATTCGGGTCAACGTCTTGGTGTGCGTCCTTGTCCAGCTCATCTTTCAAAATGCGCATTACACGTTGCAGTGACGAAGACGCCAACGTTTCTTCCAAAGACAATGCCATAGCCTCTTCCGGCGTGAACCCCCGTATCTTCTGAACCGAAGGACTAACATAGGTGAACTGCATGGTTTCCAAATCAAAGGTCCAGATAATATCGGTCAAATTTTCTGCCAAAAGCCGGTACCTACGTTCTGAGACCTCTAAATTAAGGGCATACGCCTCTAATTGCTTTTTGGATTCAGCCAGATTTTGATTGGCTGTTTCCAGACCACCGGCAAGCCTTTTGACTTCTTCATATTTTTCTTGAATTTCTCGATTGGCCACCATTAAATCTTCAATGGCTTTTTGATAAACACGCCGTCGCCTAAACAGTCGTTTTAGGAATGAGCCGGTACTCATAGAATCCCAATGGACGCGGTACAGACACCCCCTGCATCCCTGCTTGGGCCGATCTGGCCACTTCCTGTTACCATAGGTCTCAGGAGTCACCTGGCACTCGATTTCTTCCACGTGCGCAATCGGCATATCAAACATGGTGGGTATACCTGCCAGTACCCCTCGTGTATAGTCGCAATCATAACGGGTTTTCTGAGAATTATTATGATAGCGATCTTCTAAAAGAACCCATGAATTCCCCTGTTCATGAATATAAACATTCCCATTCCGCTTCAGCAATTTGTTGTATTTAGGGGCTTGGGCGTAGATGAACTTAGGATTCGCTGTCAGCCTCACAATGCGATCCAGAAGTCCAAGCGAGCCGAAGCGTTCGGAAGCCAGCGTCATATTGTAAACGGCATCTTCATCACCGAGGATATCAATCATTCGGTCGTAAAGAATTTGCAAAAACGCGTGAGAGACCCAGTTATGGGGATTCAAGAGGTATCTCTCACTCAGGTCTAACTCATCTAAAAGGTAGCCGAGTGACCCGTTGTTTGCTTCTCTTACAAACATCAGCAAGGTTCGCGTGACTCGACAACTAATTTCTTTTTTCATTGAGGCACTCATGGGAGCGTCCCTTAAACAGAAAGGAAGATTTCCAATCCATGGCGTGTGAATTTACATTGTCTTAGTTATACCGATTTTAATAAGCTATTTAACTTACAAAAAGCGAATTTTAATCACTCACGGATTTAGCAACCGAAACCATATTGGCCAACTTGGCAAAAGCCAGTTTTCTGTCGAGAAAACCGAGACCGCAGTCTGGGGCGGCAATTAGCCGGTCTGCATCAATGTGTTGAAGAGCGGCCTGTAAACGTTCGGTAATTTCCGCAACCGTTTCTATGCGGGAATTGGCAATGGCAATGACTCCTAAGATTACCGTAGTGGTTTTGAAATGTTCCAGTAGCGATAGATCATTGTGGCGATGGGCATCTTCAAGCGAGATTGCCTGGATGCTTGAGTCCTCTATGGCATCGGATAGTTTAAGGTAGGCCATCCGATCGGCCTTTTGATAATTCTCCTGATCCAGGTAATCGGGGTAGCCACAGCATATATGAACTGCACGGGCGACATGATCCGGTAACCCGTGGAAGCATCGTTCCAGATTTTCGATGCCGTAATCCAGCGCCTTGTCCGGTTTACGGGCAAACACCGGTTCATCCACCTGGATCCAGGTGCAGCCGGCATTGGCCAGGGCCAGAATTTCCTCGTTGAGCGCGGCAGACAGTGCCGCCCCCAAACGCTTATCATCCTTGTAGTACACATCGGCAATGGTGTCGGTGATGGTCATCGGGCCAGGCACCGTGATTTTAATCGGACGGTCAGTGGCGGCCTGAGCGATGCGGTAGTCGCGGGGCAAAAAATGGTCGCGGGTTTTGAGCGGATCGGTGACGGTTGGCAGGTTGGCCATCCACGCGCCTTGACGCGACACTTTTGATGTTAAATTAGAGAAGTCGATGCCATCGATGTGACGGCAATGGTAATGAATGTAGTTTTCTCGCCGAATCTCGCCATCTGTGGGAATGTCGATACCAACATTCACCTGGTCATTGACGACTTCTTGCGTGCCCCGATCAAGAATTTCCTCGATGTCACTCGGCAAGTCGGTCAGATATTTCTGGTAGGCTTCAGTTGGGTTTGAAAGACCTGCCCCCCCGTCTCGAAACCAGTCCGGGGTAGGTACATAATCCGGTTTGGGATAGGCGCCGATCGTTGTCGTAAGCAAGGCCATGATACGCTCCTGTCGAAAAGAATAGCTTGGCATCATTTAATCAGATTCGTTCTAATAAACTCCGAGGTGGCAATAGGATCTCTTTTTTTAATCAGGTCTTCAACTTCAGTCATCCCGACAGAATCAAGAATTGACTCCAGTTTTTGTAAGTAAAGCACACTTGATTTTATCGCACCATAGCCATCTTCCCGGTAAGGATACTGATCCATTGAATGCCAACCTTCGTAATTCGTCTTTTTCAACCAAAAAAGTATCTCAAAAAATTCGGTTAACCGCAGTGACCCCACGATCATGTCGTCATCCCAGGCACTATAATTGTCGTTATAGTGCATGTGAAATAATTTATCTCCCGCCATTTTGAACAAGGAAATGGATTCCCCGACATTTTCATAGGCCGCAAACGCGTGCCCCGTATCGATACACGCACCGACGTTTTCCATATCCAACTCTTTAATCAATAAAATGGTATCCGCAGCTCTGGCCAGATACGAATGGGTTCGAGGCTCTTTCAGTTTGTACTCCAGGGCAAACCGAACCCCCTTCTTGGCAGCATAAAGCGCACTTTCCCTGATCCCTTCTGCAAACCATTGTCGTTCTTCCATATAATCCGCGCATAAGGGATAATCATAACCATCCTGACCGGGCCAAATATTGAGCAGGTCACAGTTCATTTCAACGGCCATATCCGTGCAGGTATTGACCTCTGAAACGGCGGCCCTGCGAATATCACTATTCGCTGATGAAAAACTGCCATTTCCCCATTTTTTCCGACTAAAAAGATCAGGAATAATCGATACACAGGTCAATCCAAAATCGTCTAGCTTCTGCTTCATCTCCCTGACATTTGATTCATCAATATCCCAGGTACCCACCAGTTCTATCCCTTTGACCCGGTTAATCTGGGATGCTTGTTTCAGCATCGTATCTTTGTCCAATTCCTCTTTATATCCGGATGACAGAAAACGGTCACAGGTATTTCCGAGGTTCCCTAAAATTATCGAATAGTTCATAGACATGTTACTTACTCCTTTAATGATGATAGATACGGAACTATTGCTCAGAAAGGAAATATTGTTTCGTTAGTCTGATTACATGACGTTGCCGTCAGGACCGATGACTCCTTTCACCAAAATAAAACAACCATAAGGTCTTCTCTCCGAAGTGGAAACGACCGCATACGCCTGTTTTGCCCGTTCATAAAAGGCATGTCGTTCTATCGAACTGATTGGCCAGTCCCGATCTGAGAAATTAGCTACACTTTTTTTGAAGTCATTATGAACTTCCAATACTTCATCGGGTTTACCGACAACCTGCATATATAAAACAGGAAATTCAACGAAACTATCCAATGGAAATACAGAAAGGATTGCATCCGCTGCTTCGGATATTGTATTCCCATCCAGGCGGATGAGGCTGCCGTAGGTTGTTTGAGCAGCAATGGAATCGGAAGGGAAGTTACAATCGGACAGAACCAGTTCATCACCATGTCCCATGGCACGCAAAACATACAAAAGTTCCGGAGTTAATAATGGATTAAGATTTTTTAGCATATGGCCTCCTTTAAAAAGGTTTAAAGTAATTTATATAAAAAACAAAGTTATTTACATCAACCGCAAAATAAACTAATTGGTCTTTTTCGATATATCCTGAATAATTGTCCAGGTCAAATTCAGTGATTTGAGAGTTGCATCCTCATTTCGTATCGAAACACCGAGAAGCCTATCTTTTCGTATAGCCCCTTGGCGTTGCGGTTGTTTGCGAGGACATTTAGATCCGACTCCCGACACCCCTGCTCTTTCGCCCACTGCAAAGCCCTACGAACAAGTAAGGTTGCAATGCCTCGATTCCTTGCTTCCGGCATAACATAGATGGCATTGAGATGAAAACTTCTCTTGGGGGCGAATACCTCATGGAGATCACGCGAATTTCCTTCCAAATATCCAACAGCGGTATTTCCAGTTTGGGCAAGCAAATACAATCGGTCATTGTGCTGAATGGTTCGGGAAACCTTTGCGGTAAAATCTAGCCAGAAGGTTTCATCAGATTTGACAACATGTCCACCCGCAGCCTCCATGTCCTGCAGTGCCGCCCGCAAGAAGTGGACGATCAGCTCAAAGTCTCGAACATTCGCATTTCGAATCTGTATATTGGTCATCTTTTCGCTGCTCCCAACGGTTACCCCCGCGCTGCATAAACAACATGGCTAAGGATAGCTAATGGTCCGTTATTATGGCCATTATCATAGTGAAGACACAATTTTTTGGATATCTCAAATAGTGAGTTCAAAGGATGGGGTCGATTTTGCCATGTTGCATACCCTACGGGAAAGCCGGAGGACTTCAGATCCTGTGTTGTCAAGGGATCAAGGTAGCTGACTACAATTTCGCCCTTGACGCCTTGGCTCTGAAGCACTCCGACTTTTGCAACGGCAGGTGTTTAGTATTATATCCTCTATCCCGAAATAATCAAAAACATAGCAAGCTTGCCTGCCAAATTCTAAAATTATAGCCGGCTACCTATGGGCGGGCATAGAGGGATTTCTTATATGCGATGTTCCTTGAAATTGTGCTACTCGCTACCGTATTCCTCTTCCAATTGTCGCAGTGTTTCTTCAAGGACAGGGAGGCGCTGTTTGTCTCTGGGATCCGTGGACGTTCTCTTGAGCTGGATCAACATTTTAAGATCCAAAACACGAATAGTGTGCTTTCTGAACTCTATTTCCACGGTGTGTTCAATGAGGTCTCCGTAGGCTCTTCCCTCTTCAATAACAGCTAAGATATCTAACGGGCCGAGCTGAGTCGTAAAAAGAGCATGACCCATTCCCGATATGTCGCCCTCTTTTGGCTCAATCACCTTGTCGTCAGGACGACGGTGAAAGGCGTCAATCGATTTAAGAAAGGACAGTAGCTTGGCAATATTTTCGGGAGATTGGTTGTGAACGATGTCGACATCCATTGTTGTAACAGGTGCTCCCTGGACAACTGCGGCAAGGCCACCAACTAAAATAAAATCGACACCTGCCTCTATTAGCCCCTCAAGAATTGCGCTTGGATTTACGGTCGTTGGTGCTCCGATGCCTGTAAGCATGTCTTAACTCCAAAATTGTATGTAGTGCGTTATCGTTGGCCTGCAAACGCTCCTCAGGTGACATCCTTAGGAACATGGCGACCAATCCTTTATCGACACCGGTTTGGCTCACAGCTTTTTTTTGCTTAACCATTTGACCTCTTTAATGTTGTAAGCTTAAACCCAAGCTGTGCAAGAGCGATAGAACATCTGCCAGGACCCCAGCAGAGATCGAGTGCTGCCTTTCCGGATGGTTGCGTTAGGGTCAGAACCTTCTCAATATGCTCCCGGGTTTGGGTGAAACGCTGCTCCGGGAACATGAATGGATAGAGTTCCCTCCAGAAGGCGTCATTGTCAAACCATTCCTTCTTACGTTTAGTGCTCATCTCATTCTCTCACCGAACGTTTTGATCTAACCTGCCGGTCTCTTCACCTTCGAGACTGTACATGCATTTACGAAAAATTTCATTATTTCCCTGGTCAGGTTAAGCGATTGGTTATACGAAATCTTGCGATGTCACTTCAACGATGAATCCTAGTGCCGTGCATATCGTTGAGAACTATAGTCTCGCAAGTTGAGCCAACATGACAGCGTAAATGCCAAAATACCCAGAATCAGGACTGCCGCGTCCACTGCCAAAGGATCCCATGTATATCCCGTTAGTTTATCTACATAGTACTTGACGTATGAATTCGGCAAGTTAGATTCTCCAAGTTTACGCTTGACCTCCCAATGCCAGTCTGTAAAAGGGCAGTAGCCCCAACCGTAAAATATTCCTAAACCGAACCAAGACAAGATAGTTAGGCCAATAGTTATGAAATGTAAGCGTCGTGTCCTTCTCCACGCCCAACCGGTTAGATTAAATATAACCAAGCTACCATGGAATACGATGAAGAAATAATCAAGGAACTTGTACATACCTATCTTTTTTTTTCGAACCTATAACCCAAAAGAAGGTAATCCATATCGCAGGCTTTAAACTTAAATTAATTTCAGAACGTTGGAGTAATGGCCAAAGGATTGATATCTTTTTTCCAATACTCCATCACTCCAGTACTCCAAGATCGACACTTTCAAGAACTTCTGGACACCTTAAAATTACCTTTTTATTGGTCATAAATCCTTTTAAAGTCGTCAGCTCAACTGATTGGTCGGCCGATGAAATCGGATTGAAGGCCCGTATTCTCAGCGGCTGTAAATTGCCTTCTGTCCGAGGTTACAAAAAGATCAGCCTGCCATTCAAAAGCGCACGCGACATGGAGCGCGTCCAGTGCGCGCAAAGCATTGCTCTCCAAAAGCTTAACCGAGCGTGAAATGACGGAAGGGGTGAGCTGTAAAACAGTTGCGTCGCGAACATCGTCCAACAATTGCTTCTTAACAGCCCGATAGTCCGCAACGGTCAAGACCTGTTCTCTCAGGCGGCGGTTGAGGCCGAAAACAATCTCAGGTACTAAGGTGACGCAAAAAGCCAGTTCTGAGGCCTTCTCCAAAAGACGATCCAGTTGGTCGCTGCCATCCTCTTGGACATACCTTTTGGCAAAGGATGATGAATCAATTGCCAGTTTCATAATGCCGTCTCACGCTCTTCCAAAATAGCCGATGATAGGTCGCTTCCTCTTGTGCGCAAGCGGATTGCGGGTTGTTTCCATGCAGGACGATTTTGGACTCTATCTGAAAATGGAACTATCTCAGCTACAGGTCTTCCACGACGAAGAAGGATGAGCGTTTCACCATGTTCAACTTCGGTTATGAACCCAGAAGCTTTTTTACGGAAATCAGTGAATGTAATGGTTTTCATTGCGCACCTCCATAAGTGTACATCAAACTGTACAACATGGAGGGCATATTGTCAAGGTGACAAGTCCCGATCGCCAAGACCTTTAATAATATGATCACCGGCATCGTCCCGATTGATGGCGCGGTAAAATGCACCGGGGAATTCAACGCGATAAGCTTTAATTTCTCCTGGGTTAAATTCTCCGCAGCTTGCTGCGATAAAAGTGAGTTAAATCCTAAAAACATGATACTCCGCGGCTTGCCGCGGAGAGATTTCATTTGCCGCTGAGCCTTCTGAGAGTAGAGTTGAGGATTTACTGTCATCGACTGGTTTGCGGCTATCAAATTAGAGGGAGCTGGAATTTTATAATTCATTATTCAAGCTTTGACCCCATTTTTTTTACTATCTTCACGCCGTCTGCTCCAGTGGCATGTTCGGCATCCCGGGAATCTTCCTTACAATCCCTTTGCCCGCCACATATTGTGGAATTTGCAGGACGCTAGAAAGAATGCCAGTGTAAACAGGAACAGCATAAGCAGGCTCAGCCAGACCGGAAAGAACGCGGAACGTCCAAAAGCAGAGCGAATCAAAGCGCTTGCGTAGGATAACGGTGACAGCGGTGCAATCCACCGGGCCCAGATGGGCATTTGTCCAATCGGCATGAATATCCCACTCACGAAAAGCAGAGGTAGCCGGACCAAGTTTGACAACAGCATGATGTTAGAGGGACTGCTTGCAGGAGGGGCGGCGAGAAGCACGCCCAAAGAAGCAAAGCTCAGCGCGCCCATCACGGTTCCGGCAATGAGCAGTGGCACATTCTCGACATAAGCATCTGTAAGAACGAACCCCAGCAGAACCGGAACAACAGAAAGACAGGCTCCAAAGACGAACCCGCTGATCACGTCACCCGCCAGTATCGCAGGCAGCGACACAGGAGTGGAAATTAGACGTTCGTAAGTCTTGGCGCTCCTTTCCCAAGGGGTTACCAAAGGTCCGATTGCACTGGACGTGAACCAAAGTGCCATAGCAACCATGCCTGGGACGATGTTTTCAGCCGGGATAGGCCGTCCCATCTTGAATGCAAGGAAGAAAAACACCGGGAAAAGAACCCCGAAGATCAGCACCGGCGGTTTCAGGTAGTACAAGCGTGCGTTCTTCTTCAGAATGACCAGCGAACCGTGCAACTGCCGGCGGAAAGTCTGAACCGTTACCCTCTGAACCGTCATTGCAAACCCCTCTCCTTGCACCCACTCGTGAAGTGAAGAAACACGTCCTCCAGACTGGGTTTGCGGTTGCCAAGATCCGTGATCTCCAATCCCCTCCTGTCCGCCAATCGGACGACCTCGGTCACCACTTGGCCGGGAAACTTGGTGTACAACCGGAAAGTGCGATTGTCCGCGTCAATGTGTGACACACCTGGCAGCGACGCAAGCTCATTATGCTCCGGCGCGGCACCCGCAAAGCTCACTTCGATGTATTGACGGGAGCTTATAGTGGAGCGCAGCTGTTCCGGGGTGTCTATGGCAGCAATACATCCTTTGTCGATTATTGCTACACGTGAGCACATCTCACCAGCCTCACTCATGTTGTGCGTGGTCAAGAACACAGTGAGGCCGCTCCGGTTCATATCGCTCACTATTTCGCGTATCAGCCTTGCGCTCTGGACATCCAGTCCACTGGTGGGTTCGTCGAGAAATAGCACTTCTGGACCCGTTACCAATGCAGCGCACAGCATAAGCCTTTGCCGGAGTCCCTTAGAGAGCGCGCGGGCCTTCTGCTTCTTTTTTTCCGTCAGCCCGAATGCGTCAAGCAGGCGCTTTGCTTCCTGGAGGCGCCGATGTCGCGCAACACCGTGCAATTCCGCCATAAGCATGAGATTCTGCCAGACAGAGAGATCGAGGTATACATTTGCCTCTTCGGGGACGACGGCGATGTGCGCTCTCGAAAGCAACGGCTCTTCACGGATGTCGTGACCTTGTATTGTAGCCATACCCTCGGTGGGATCGATCACGCCTGTGAGCATGCGGACAGTCGTCGTCTTGCCAGCTCCGTTCGGACCCAAAAACCCGAAGATCTCGCCTTGGTAGACCCCAAACTCCACGTGGTCCACCGCAACCAAGTGACCAAACTTACGTGTCAAACCTCTAGCTTCGATAACGGCTTTCATTTGCAGTCAGTTTTCTTGCCGAACGCCGGCGGTGAGCAGCGGCCAAAATTATTTCCAAGATAGTACGGCCTTTACGATAAACCGCTATCTTCACGCCGTCTGCTCAACTAGTTTGTTCGGCATTTTATGGCTATACATCATTTCAATTTCCCATTCCAATATTCGACGTAGGATAGATACGCCTTTCTTTCAGTCAAAAATTCTATGTGCTGTTTTACATTCAGTTTATATGCAAGTATGCTGTTTATTCCCATTTTGCGAGCTTTTTCCACTCTGTGGTTGCCATCAATCAAATTATAATGCCCAGGAGAAATTTCAGCTAATAATACTGGTCGAGAAATATCAACCGAATCCAGATGCGATTCGTTGACAGATGAAAAAGATTTGGGGAAATCAGCTACTGCTACTTCTACAAGATCGATTTCATCAGAATTAATTTTTATATGCTCGATCATTTTTGTGATATTAAATACGAAAATACCATTTGGATACAGTTCATCGCCTTCTTTAATGGGACATGGGGTGAAATTTTCATTTGCTTTCAGCCTTTCGGCGGATTGAAGTCTCTCTAAATCAAAATTCGATTTTTTCACTATCACCTCTTGCTGTATTTGCAATGGCTTATTTCTACGAGAATATGACCAGTTTTCTCGTAGGCCGATCGGCTGGATAACCTGCCGCAAAAGTGCGGGGCACACACTCACGGATAGTTATGAATTTGGAGCGGAGCAATAAACTCCGAAAAACCGCCGAGTTTTTGCGGTCAGGTTAATTAAATGGTTGGGCCAATTAGTTTGACATAGGAGCTGCTTCGGCATGCAATTTTAAACCTAATGCTGCCACAACCTTGAGGATTGTATCGAAATTTGGGCTTCGTTCCCCAGACAGTGCCTTGTAGAGACTTTCGCGGGATAAGCCGGCATCACGTGCCACTTGTGACATACCTTTGGCTCGGGCGATATCGCCAAGAGCTTTTGCAATAAAAGCTGCATCACCATGCGCTTCCTCAAAGCAGGCTTCAAGATAAGCAGCCATTTCCTCTGGCGTGCGAAGATGTTCAGCAACATCGTATCGGGTAGTGATGGTCTTAGCCATGATACGCTCCTATAAATTCCGAGATAGACGTAAGGCAGCTTTAATATCCTTGGCCTGCGTACTTTTATCGCCACCAGCCAACAATATTAGCACCTTCTGTCCTTGTTTTTTGTAATACACCCGATATCCGGGTCCATAATTAATCCGTAATTCTGATACGCCTTCACCCACCGGCTTAACATCTCCAGGATTTCCAGCTGCCAATCTTTCTATCCGTGCAAGAATTCGAGCACGAGCACGGATGTCATGCAACCCATCGATGCATTTAGCGAAGATTTCAGTCTTGCGAATTTCAATCATGGCTGTATTGTAGCCACATGGCTACATATTGTCAATGGGAATTTTCATATGGTTGCGACAATGGGGTCGGGCCAAGGTATCATTTTGATATCTATTAATAAAGATCCCCAAAATAGGTGTTTTCAGCCCCAATATCATCGTTTTCGAGGCCAAAATTGGCCGGATAAGAAACCTGGGGCTCTCGAAGCTGATATACCTCTTCGGTTTCAACGACCTTTCGTCCCTTTGCTTTGAAGCCAAGCTTCTGCTTTATATTTTCAACAAATCGCTGAGTTCCGACAGCAACGCTCTGAGTCCACTTGCCATCATGAACACAATCGCCATTTTCCAAAAAAGATGCTACCCATTTACGATGAGCATCAGTGAACTGATCATATGAGTCGAACCCGCTTAATTCTTGAAGTCTCTCGTAGGCGATCAAAGCGCACTTTCGTCGTGGTTTTTGGATCTCGCAATAGCCACCGAAAATCCATTCTATCGGGTGTTCGATAACCCCCGCGCGCACCATGTTGAGATCTATATAGACGAGGCATTGTAGAAAATGCCGCCCTGTCTCCACCGCCGTCGCATGATAACGGTCTTGCCAAAAGGAACCTTTCCTGCCTTTCCTCTGGTTGTACTCCTGGCCGGTCCTACCGGCTACAAGTTGGATAGATCTTGGAATCGACATTCTATCACCGTCATCAGCCAGGAGCAGGTGCACGTGATTCGAAGTTACCATATAGTTCAATATCACCAGATCATAACGTTTCTTGGCCTCCCAAAGCCATTGCAGATACCGGCGACGGTCTTTTGAAAATTTTAACAGGAATTCCCTCTTGTGGCAGCGATGCGTAATGTGCCAAATGTGCCCTGCAATGTAGTGTCTCTTTGCTCTTGGCATGTGTGTCTATAAAAAGGTCCTTTTTGCCACCCAAAATATCGTTATTGGGCCTATATCAGGCATGTTATCAATATTATTACTAATAATTACAATATTATAGCTTGGCCCGACCCCATTGCGTAATTTTTTCTCAATATCAACTATATTCGGGGGATATTGAGAAAAATTGCGCGATATTAACAAAACATTTATTAAATATAATCAATTAACTGATTAAATATCAAGGAGATATTATGGAAAGGCCACAGGAAAAGCTGCTTGATAGAATCAATTACCGCGGCGTGAAGCTTATTGAAAATATCCCTGGCGACCGGGAAGAAGTGAATACCCGAGAGGACCAGAATGTGTGCTATTGTCCTTGACCTTTCCGTTGATTTCCTGTTATTGAAATCCGGTAGCTGTAAATTTCCCTAAAATAAGAGGTTCCAGGTTCAGGGTTTTAGGTTCAAAGGTTACAACGGAGGAAAATAATGGTTCGAACCGAATGATACCTGAATCTTGCATGAAAATTAATGAGAAGTTTGAATAATACTTAAAAACAATAGATTGTGAGGATTTTTACAGTAAAGCAAAATATCTAATTGGTAAACAGGATGGTAGTCAATTTTATCTCATTCATTTTCACCCTTCGGGCGAGCCGGAGGCTTTCATCTGCTTCGTTATTAAGGGCTCGAAGTAAAAAACTACGACTTCGCCCTTAAGTGCCTTGCATATGAAAGCCTCCGATTCGTGCAAAATCCAGCTGATAACCTTGCTTTCTATGGTAAAGGCGGGGTTTTTTATCGAGCGGAATTGAACCAATTCAACCTGCAAATAAAAGGAGGTCGACAATGAAAAAAATTACATGTTTGATTGGCTGCTTTCTGCTGATCCTTGGCGTGGTCAGCGTGAATGCAGAGGTAAAAAATCCGGACACGTTCGTTCTGGCAGACATCGGGTCGGTGGAATCCATCGATCCCGCCAAATGCTATGATACGGCCGGCTCAGGCAAGATCTGGACGATTTACGAAACCCTGGTTTTTTTCGATGGGCCGCATACGGGAAAATATGCGCCAATCCTGGCCACCAAAGTGCCCACTATGGAAAACGGTGGCATTTCGGCGGATGGCAAAACCTATACGTTCAACATTCGTAAAGGCGTCAAATTCCAGGAAGGTGGTGATTTAACGCCGGAAGATGTGGCCTACTCCCTGAAAAGAGCCATGATTTTAGATCCGGCCGGTGGACCCATGTGGATGCTGCTGGAAGCCTTAACCGGTGAAGGTAATACTCACAAAGACGGCGCCGTTGTACCCGGTATTTTCGAAAAAATCGATAAGGCCGTTGAGGTTAAAGGCGACGATGTCGTGCTTCATCTCCCGAAACCCTATCCCCCGCTATTGGGTATTCTATCTTATTCGGCTTCGGCCATCCTGGATAAGGAATGGGCTATGGCCAACGGTTGCTGGGATGGAAACATCGCCAATGCCGCGAAATTCAATAAACCGGATGAAGGCAAAGAACCCTTGCGCGCCATCGCCAACGGTACCGGCCCTTATAAGCTAAAATTGTGGGAAACCTCAAAACAGATGGTTTTTGAGCGGTTTGATGGCTATTGGGGACCCAAAGGCCAAATCAAAACAGGCATCGTCAAGTACGTCCCCGAACATGCCACCCGCATACTGATGCTAAAGGCCGGCGACGCGGATCGGGTCCATGTGGGCAAAACATTTATCCACGAAGTCGAAACCATGAAAGGGCTCTCGATTGAAAAGGTCCCCCAACTCGCCGTCACCGGCGCGCTATTCTGCCAGAAAATCGATCCCACCGGTAATACCAGCATCGGCAGCGGCAAGTTGGACGGCGAAGGCATTCCTCCGGATTTTTTCTCCGACATCAACGTGCGCAAGGCGTTTATGCATGCCTACGACAGCGACACCTTCGTCAAGGAAGTTTTAAACGGACTTGGATCGTTACCGGGGACGCCTCTTGTAGAGGGCCTGGAATACAAAAAAGATATACCCATGTATGAATTCGATCTGAAAAAAGCGGAAAGCTATTTGAAAAAAGCATGGGACGGTCAGGTGTGGGAAAAAGGCTTCAAGATGGTTATTACCCATAATACCGGCCGCGAGGAGCGGGAAGCCGCCGCTATAATGCTAAAGGAAAATATCGAATCGCTAAACCCTAAATTTCAAATTGAAGTGCGCAATGTGGATTGGAAGGATTATATGCCGGCCATCCGCCAATACCAGATCCCGATCTTTATTATCGGTTGGGGTGCGGACTATCCGGACCCGCATAATTTCATGTATCCGTATATGAGTTCTAACGGCACATACGGCAAATTTATGGGATATCAGAACGCTGAGGTAGACCAACTTCTCAAAGAGGGAATCGAGAATGTCGAACCGGCCAAACGCGCGGCCGCCTATGAAAAGCTTCAGAATATCTGGTATGAAGATGCCCTGGGCATCGCTCTGTTTCAGCCGCTGGAGCTGTGGGTGTACCGTGATTATGTCAAGGGATACGTAATGAATCCCATGTTTTCACCCGCCATCGAATTCTTCGGGCGCCTGTCAAAACAATAACACCCTGATTGAGCGATACTCAATTAGGTGGTACCGGGTATTGGGTATTCGGTATTGGTGTTTCCCGGAATTGAATACTAAATTTTATATCTTCAACAAGTGAATTTTAAAATCGAAATAAATTCCTCTATGCAATTACCTGATACCTAATACCAAATACCTTCCTAATTGAGTTTGACTCAATTGGGATAAATATACATCGATACCATGGAGCGGTCGCTCGCGGCGGCCGCTCCGAAAGTGCTGGCAGGCGATTTTGATAACCTTCATTATCAGAAGATTTATCTTTCTGGCGTTTGTGCTTTTCGGGGTATCGGTCTTGATTTTCGGCATCC
>Ga0316189_10003590_pt1 | contig 15041 bp, 12 predicted proteins | sample LowCovwburrow_MG_FD_204930 | JGI IMG/M metagenome (GOLD analysis project Ga0316189, IMG submission 204930) | Coastal sediment microbial communities from Maine, United States - Lowes Cove worm burrow | ecosystem: Environmental > Aquatic > Marine > Coastal > Sediment | place: USA: Maine...
TGTAGCTGTTTTTTTGCATCATCAATTGCAGATCTGATATCTTTAACACCAGACAATACAGCAGATATTTGAATAAAATTGGATTTAGTCGCACTTGCAATGATATTTGCCAAACTTGTTTTTCCACAACCAGGAGGGCCCCATAAAATCATTGAAAAAAGGTTATCATCTTCAATAGCCCTTTTTATCAGAGAACCAGGGCCAACGGCATGCAGCTGACCAACAAACTCATCTAAATTTCTAGGGCGCATACGTTCGGCAAGCGGTTTTGAAATAAAGCTATCACCCTCAATTTTGCTTTCAAAAATGTCCAATTGCTTATCGTAGGTCATTTATATTGTATTTTTTCCTTTTGATTCAAACCATGCAAGAATAGTAATAATTCTACTGAATTCCAAGTTCCAAACTACAAATAAATCTCAAATTTAAATGTCCGTCCACCAAAACCAAGGCTTTGCACTCCTAATATTTAGAAGCCTTCCGTTTTATCTTCCGCCCTTCCCGCTGCCTGAAAATAATCCTGATCGGCGTTTTGTCCAGACCGGTTTCTTGCCGCAATTGGTTGGTCAGGTATCTTTTGTAAGAAAAATGAACCGCCTGGGGGTAATTCACAAAGCAAACGATCGTGGGTGGTTTGGTGGATATCTGGGCGGCATAGTAAAATTTGATACGTTTGCCGCGGTGAAGTGACGGTTCATTTTTTTCAATCGCCCGCTCCAGGAATTTGTTTAACTGGCCGGTGGTGATTCGGCGCGCATACTGATCATAGACCTCGTCCACCTGTTTGAATATTTTCCGAACCCGCAGGCCGGTCAACGCCGAAACGGTCATAGCTGGAGCAAAATTGAGAAACTTGGCCTGGTATCTTAGGCGCTCATAATATTCTTTAACGGTTTTACTGTCTTTTTCCACCAGATCCCATTTGTTCAACAGCAATATGCAGCCGCACCCCCGTTCCAAAGCATAGCCGGCAACGCTGACATCCTGATCGGTGACGCCCTCGGCCGCATCCATCACAATCAGCGCCACATCACAACGGTCCAGACTTCTTAACGCCTTGATGATGGAAAACTTTTCAAGTTTGCGGTACACTTTTCCCTTGCGCCGGATCCCGGCGGTGTCGACAAGCAGGTAGGATTTTCCATCCATTTCCCAGAGGGAATCGATGGCATCCCGGGTGGTTCCGGGGATATCGCTGACCAGCAGGCGTTTTTCACCCAGTATGCGGTTAATCAACGACGATTTGCCCACATTGGGCCGACCCACCACCGCCAGCCGGATGAGTTCAGGAGCATGGTCCGCGACTGGTTCGGCATTACGATCGGCCAGCGCAGCGACCACATCATCCAACAAATCGGTGACGCCGTATCGGTGCTCGGCGGATACCGGATAAAGCGTCTCCAGTCCCAGTTGATAAAAATCGGAGAGAAAGACTTCCTGCTCCGGACCGTCGATTTTGTTGACGGCGTAAAAAACCGGCTTGTCAACGCTGCGAAGGATGTCGACAATTTCCCGGTCAAAGGGTGAAATCCCTTCTTTCCCATCCAACAAAAAAATAATTGCATCCGCATCGGCAATGGCCTGGTGGACTTGGAAACGGATTTCATCTGCAAGATCATCTCCTTCGGTAAATCCACCGGTGTCCACCAGTGTAAATTCAACATCATTCCAGCGGGCATCCCCGAAATGACGGTCCCGGGTAACCCCCGGAAAATTATCCACCAAAGCATCTTTGGTGCGGGTGATACGATTAAACAGGGTCGATTTACCCACATTGGGGCGGCCGACAATGGCGACAATGGGTTTCATAAAATGAATACCTGAAAATGTAATTGCAAAATATTTCGACTGCCTGCGACGAACCCTGCGGTCGTGAGTTCAGGGTCTAATGACTCAGGGTCGAACGACTCAACCAAGTCGAATATCCCAGGGTGGTATCGCTCGCGCTACGCAGACGCATGGGCCGGGTGATGCTCCATCTATTAGATTAACCGGGACCTCTCAACTCTCTTATGAAACTACGCCAAAATGGCACAGTTTCTTTTTTGATTTGACTGGACGCTCGCGGCCAGAGGCGTCGCTCGTGTGAAACTACACCAAGTTAAAAGCGAACCGTTGAACCGTTACCGCTTATTTATTCCAAATCCATATTAAATTGCAAGATATTCCTCAGCCTAGGCATTTTATCTTAATCGGTTAGGTTTACGATATTGAATAAATAAAGATGACGAACTAGGATGACTTACCAGCTGTTTTGGGACGATACAGCGCATCCACCAAATTGCGGATGTACTGCTCGTCCGATATACTTTCAGTGGCTTCCTGGGGAAAAGAAATGATGGTTTTAAAATAGGTAACGATGCTCTGGAAAAGCTGAACCCGGGCCCGGGGTTCGAACTCATCTCGCCGCATCAGGGCCTGGAGTGCGACTTGGGCTTCGGCCGGGGAAACATGCTGGCGTATGCGTGCCTCCAGGTGCGGGTATTTGCGAAATGAATTGTATTTACCTTCAAGAAGTTGATCCAGATCGGGCTCCTCAACCCGGGGACTCCACACCACGATGGTGTTGGCGACAAAATCACCGAGTCTCTGGGCACGCCGGTTTATAAGGCACGCCAGACCGCCCACCATATAAAAAACCGGCAAACTGTCCACAAAACGCAACAGGTTTCGAATCACAATTTGACTGAATCGCAACTTCAGCCCGCACACGTCTGTAACTCTCAGCCGCAAAAGTCGTTTACCCAGGGTTTGCCCGTGCCAGTACCATTCCGTAACGATCCCATAACCGATGGAAACAATAAAATACATTAGAACACCCGCTGCCATGGCAAAATCCCGGCTGATGATTCCAAGAACGCCCAAAAGAACGTTCAGCAACTTGTTGGTTGTCAATATTACCAAAAGGTCCACCGACCAGGCCAGAAAACGTGTAACCGGACCGGCCAGCATGAGGGAAAATTCAATCCCCTCCGGAGTTCTTATGGTTAAAGAATTTATCTTATCAACCATCATGAGTTCTATTTAGCCAAATTATTTTATAAAAGAGATAGAGCGCAGCGTTTCTTTAATTTTTGCCATTAAACTTTGAGCCTTGAGCTTTCAGCCTTAAACTTCCTGCCTTCAGCTTTGAGCTTTCCAGCCTTGAGCCTTGAGCCTTGAGCCATCAACTTTCTGCTTTCAGCTCTCTCGCCTTTTCCCTTTCTCCCTGATCGGGTTAAAAACAATACCAGCAGGATCAACTCCAGGGCACCGAATCCGATCTTTGCTTCATACGGAATGACCGGCTCATGATACTGGGAAAAAAAAGCCTCGACAATACCGGCCCAGAATAACATCACGGCTACCCCCATAATGAGGGTCACCAGATCATCGCTTATTTTTCTTAATCTGGCCTTCAAGGAAATGGATTTCCCCCAGCCGATAAGGGCTCCGGCCAGCACCAAGCCGGATTGCCCTGCCAGGATAATAGCGGGGATTTCGATGGCCCCATGAGGCAGCAGCCAGCCCAGCAAAAACGGCGTCTCTCCAGCCAGCACATAATCCAGCACCACCGCCCCGAGTATGACCCCGTTGTAAAACAGCATGATCAGCGTGCCGACACCCCAGGTCATTCCCAAAGCAAGGGTAAAAATGGAGACTTTGGTATTGTGGGTCATCAAATAGGATGAAAAAGAAGTTTTGGCACCCGCAAGCCGATCATCGTCCGCAGCCTCTTCTTTCGCAACCCGTTCGGACGGATCGCCATGCAGATGGGAAAACGGCAGTAGAACCTCTTTGGCGGCCGGGTCGACCACGATCACAAATCCACCGAAGGCGCCGCCCACCAGCATGGCCGTCAGACAGATCCAGAAGGCTCGAACGTGTTTGCGAAAGGTCTGTGGGAAGGTTGAAAAAAACCAATGCATGGGCGCCAGTCGGTGGGGCTTTTCCGGACTTCCATGAATTTCTCCGAAAGCCCTTGCCACCAAGGCTTCAAGGTAAACACGGGTGTTCGGCTCGGCCGAGAAAGTTTTAATTCTTGCCAGGTCCCCCGAAGTTCGCTGATAAAGGTAGTGAAACCGCTCCAACCGGGACAGGCTCAGTCTGAGTTCCGGTCTTTTAGCAAGCTTGTCCAGCACGGCCTCAAGTTCACTCCAGTATGGTCTTTCAGCGCTGATGAATTTTTGTAGGTCGATGATCATAGCAGCTGCCGTCTTTTAACCGTCAAATACTGGGAAACTATATCCGTGCACAAGTTCTCATTTTCCAGCAGATAAAATCCGACCCCGTGACGCCGAAGATATTTTTCTGTTTCTCGCAGTTGTCGCCACAGGAGATGATTGCCTAATTTCCGATAAATATCATCAACATCATTGGCCAATCGGTCTGAAAAAAGCGGTTGGGCCCCGGCAGGCTTTATCATATTAACTAAAACCAGATGCCGTCGGCTGATCACATCGATGTTGGCAGTGAAGCTCTCCGCCAAAACCGGATCATCCAGATTGGTTAACATAACCAACAAAGCACGCCGCCTGATTTTGGTTGCGATAAAGGTGAAAAGTTCACCAAAGTCCGGCGTGACGCTTTTAGCCTGCAGGGTGTGAAGCGCATCACGGCAACCATCATAATGCGCTTTGCCGCTTTTGGCCCGCACAAATTTCCTCACACGGTCGTCAAATACCAACAGACCGAATTCGTCAGCCTGCCGGTCGGCTGCGAGTCCCATGACCAGTGCGGCGGCGGCGTAGCGTTCCAGGATCGAGGTACGGTCATCAACCTCCGGAGCCCCCAAGATTGCCGACCTGGCGCCATGGGGATCTGAGTTTCTGACACTCAACCGGGAACCGTCGATGATAACATAGATTTGCTGGGTCCGCTCGATTTGATAAACTTTCGTAATCGGCTGGCCGCGCCGGGCCGTGGCCTTCCAGTGAATATCTTCATAGCTGTCTCCGGGCAGATACTCTCTTAACTGCTCAACTTCTCTGCCCTTCCCCACCTGGCGCAGGGCGTGTATTCCGATGCCTCTGTTCAGAAACAGGCCGCTGAGTTTTTTTCGCTCTCGAAAAAGATCGGGATAGACCCGCACCTCCGCCCGTGCCGCCTGGGTCCGACGCAGAGACCAGAATCCCATGCTGGAGGTTGTTTCCAGGTAACAATTTTCAAGAAGATACAGCCCTTGTTTCAAGGCCCTAAACGGCCATGCAACCCGGCAATGCGGTGTTTCCGCCGGCAGTTTGGTGACAAGATCCTCATTTGGTGAATAAATTTCCCGGGGAAACGCCAAACCGAGCCTCAGCTGTTTGATCTTATCAGCATTACTTTCAATGGACAGGATCATCGCACTCTCGCGCCCCACCGAAAGTCGAACCACCGCCGGCAGAGTGACGTGAATTCCGGCCAGCAATTTTCTGGAACCGGCTGCGTCGACCATTACAATGGCCAGAAACCCGATGGTCAATCCAATCGCGGTTCCGGTGACTGCCGACATGACGGCCGCCAGCCCGAAGACGGGGATAAAAATAAATCCTACCCAGATTATAAGTTTTGTTGTCGGAACTAGTCTCATAGCGCTTTTCTTCTTACCCTTCGTTCCGCCTTCAGGCGTTTCATTCCATGTTCATCATTCTCTATTTATTACGTGCCTTATTTTTAGCCCTATGCACTTTGCTCTCTGCCCCATGCCTTCTCACCCTGACACCTGAAACCTGAAACCTTTCATTCCTTCGCCTTTTGTCACTCGTCCTTCGTCATTCCCTATCTCGGCACCGCAATCGCCTTCAAAATCTCCCCGACCACCTCCCCTACCGTCAACCCTTCGATCTCGTATTCCGGGCGTAAAATTAAGCGATGTTCCAGGACCGGCAGGGCCATGCTTTTTATATCATCCGGTGTTATGTAATCACGACCGTTTATGGCCGCATGGGTACGGCCGGCCAGAATCAATGCCTGGGTCGCCCGGGGTCCTGCCCCCACCAGGACACTGGGATGCCGGCGGGTCTGCCGCACGATATCGACGATATACCCGGACAGTTCTTCTTTCACCAGGATTTCTTCCAGCGACTCCCGTAGTTTGGCTAAAATTTCAGGCGTAATAATCTGTTTGACCCGACCGCCGACCAAAACCTTTTCCGGAGCCTCCTTGCCCAGCATACGCCGCGCCAGTGATAATTCTTCGTCCCGACCGGGATGTTCCATGGATATTTTAAGCATGAAGCGATCCTTTTGCGCTTCGGGCAGCGGATACGTTCCTTCGTATTCGATTGGATTCTGGGTGGCAAAAACGGTAAAATTCGGCGACAGCTGGTGGGTCTTGCGATCGATGGTCACGGTTCTTTCCTGCATCGCCTGCAGCAGCGCCGACTGGGTCTTAGCCGGTGCCCGGTTGATCTCATCGGCGAGCAGAAAAGTGGTAAATACCGGCCCTTTCACCAGGGAAAAAGAATCCTTTTGCAGGTTAAAAACATGGGTCCCCGTGATGTCGGTAGGCATCAGATCCGGCGTGAATTGAATTCGGGCGAAGTCACAGCGCATGACATGGGCCAGAGTCCTGACAAGCAGCGTTTTGGCCACACCGGGCACACCTTCGATTAAGGCGTGGTTTCCTGAAAAAATAGCAATCAAGGCTTTGTTTACAACAGGCTCCTGTCCAATGATAACCTTGGCAACTTCCTGCCTGGTTCGCAACAGTGCTTTTTTCAATAGTTCTGTTTTTTCACTCATGTCCTCTTGTCCTCTGAACTGTTCTACAGATTTTCCGATATCCATCCACAGCTTCCATTCTCTTCTTGGAAGAAAGTACTTGTGTTCGAAGTATTTCTTTGACACGTTCAAATGCTTCAGGTTCAATGCGCTTATCATTTTTAAACGTCTGTTCCCATTCCTGCCCGCAAACCTGCAGGATTTCACTGCCGGGAATATTGCGCCGCAGCATGGCGATAAGTCCTCGGGTATAATCTTTATCCGAAATCACATCAGCCCCGGCTGGGATGTCTTCTTTGCGGGGCGGCACAAAATAAACGGCATTTTTCCAGACAAACAATATGGCCATCACGGCCAGGACCCATATAATCCGGTCAAACCGGTAGTGTCTGAGCAGAGCGGCCACCGACGGCTGCTTATAAATTCCGAAGTGGGCTTCGTCGAATATTATTGTGGAGTTACGGCTCAGCAGCCAAACCAGCAATTGCGGGTGCCGCTCGGACCGCAGCGCTTCGTTACTGAGGAAAAACGAATCCGCGCACAGTACCAGGCTGCCCTTGCCAAACGGTCGTTCAATCATCACCGGGTGGCCTTCACTGGTATAAAGAACCTGCCAACTCTCATCAAGCAGATCGAAATACAGATTTGAATGCCACGATATAACCGGGGGTAGGTCCCGCCGGTTTGAAACCGCATCGAGGGCCAAATAGCTGCCATCTTTAACCGGCAGATTTTGGTTGAATTCAAATCCAATGCCCCAGTGTTTTTTAATGGAGACCGGGGAATTTTCCTTTGACTCATTTTGGGATGCGACATTCTCCGGTTTCGGGGACCCTGATTCTCTTTCCGATTCGGACTTTTCCCCTTTCTTCTTACTGACGGACAAAAAAGACAACACCAGTCTGCCACCCGATTTTACCAGGCGATCGGAGACCTCGACCAATTCCTCCGGCACCGGATCGTGATCAGCGGCCGATGTCCCCAGATAAAAAAAAGTGGTGCCGGGTTCCGGCTTCAAGGAACGCAGAAAGCGATGATTGCGCCCCAGGGTAATATCATCAAAATTTTCCAGACTCTCGTAAAGCACTCGAGTCCCCAGCGGGTCGCTGCGCAGAGATGAATAGGCCGGATAGACATCGCCGGTTTCAAAGCGCAGAACGAACAAATGACCAACGCCGGATAAAAAGGCGATCAGCAGTAACGCCAGCAGGACGGATCGGATGGTAGGATAATAGTTCACAGGAAATCGGTTTATTTTCATGTTTTTGCCCTTAATAGACATGAATCAATGGTTTAAGATCAGACGTAAACCCTGAACCTCTGAACCCATGAACGGTTGCGTCTTATGCAAATACCAAAATCCTTTTCAAATTCATAGAGAAGTCATCAAAGTCGGCAGGTGGGATGCGGTACATGCCGTACCAGACATGCTCAAACAGATTTAAACTCTTGGAAAAAAGGATTAGCATCTCTTCGCGATCATGGGCCCTTCGTTTTAACTCCTGTTCATATTCCCGGTTGGATTTATATACTTCAATGGTAATTAATTCCTGTTCGGCCAGATACGCCAGCGTTGCCAGATACAGTGCACGCATGGCCAGGCGCAACTCTCCTTTTGCGGCATACTCCTCTGTCAGCGCCAGCCAGCGATTGGTGGGAAGGTCATCGGCGCTGGTGCTTTCATCGTTCAGGTCAGGCAGGGGTGCGACGCCGACAACGGCCGCTTCGATCGCCCCAGTTCGGCGGCGCCGGATTCGAAAAAACACGAAGGTCAGGACGGCTGAAAATAGAATTGAAAGTAAAATTAATACAATTCGTACGGAAGTAATCCAGTTTTTATTTGATGACACCGATTTCTGATGCGGTTCCGACATCTGATTTTGCAGCCAATCGATTAATAGGGTGATTAATTTCTCGAGGGTCCGGGTGCCTTTGGCGAGCACATCCAGCAGCCATTTGATCGCCGCTGCAAGCGGGCCTTTTGGTTCCTGTTCTCCTTGCTGGACTGTTTCCCGGGGCATGCGCCAGGCAAACTCTCGTCGTTCCAAAGTTTCTTCAATGAAGCGGTCCATTTCCCCGGGGGCGATGACGGTTGACTGTCCCGCCAGGCAGGTAAAAGGAGTGGCGTACAGAACCATGATCGTCAGTCCCAGCGCCATTTTTTTCACGCCGGTCACTAGGCCGTGGAGTTCCTTTTTAAGATCTTCTCCCGATTTAAGGGCCGATCCATAAAAACACCTCAGCACATAGACCGTCTTGATAAATGGGTCTAGACACAAATAGGTTATTCCCAGCATGGCAATCCAAAATGTCGTATTGAGGATCATCCGCATGCCGCTCAAGGTAAATATGGATTCAATGCCGAACAGCGTTTTCACCATCTGAGGAATAATAAAGGCCGCAAATGAGATGTTGAGAAAAATCACAACCCCGAATATCCAGAATATCCCGATTAACAGGTGGTTCTGTCGGGGCCAGAGTCCGGACTGCCGCCAGGCCCATTTGCAGATGGACTTCACGGTCTGGTCGTCTTCTTGGGCATGCGCAGCGGCATTTTGATAAAACGCGTAGCAAAAGCCAAAGGGAATCAACACCACCCCGGCCACGGGTAACACGATGAATCGGGTGGATTGAATCAGGGATTGAGTCGCCGCAACTGATGCAATCCGGCGCAAAGTCCACTTGTACAACGGTTGGCCGGTCATATAGTCTCTTAACTGATGGGTAAAGACAGTCTGCCAGAATTTCATCCAGATATACAAAACCGCAAGACTCAGCGCGGCCACGGTGCGGTAGTCGCCGGCGCTTGCGCTGCGACTCATATCTGCCCAGAAATACATCAACCCGAGAACAAAGGGAGCGCTGCCCAGGTAATAGCCGGCCAGCAGATTGCCTGGCGCGGATCGCAGTAAATGAACCGCCTCTTCGATGATGCGGATGGCACTCTGGTGATGCTTTTTGTGCGCCGGTTTCATGATCCCGGCCACCATCCGGACTGCCATAGTGTTCCTTCATGGAAAGATGAGGGGAATGCCAGAAGAGTTTGAGCGAGATAGTAAAAAAGGATGTATAAAATCATTAATCCGAGAAAAAAATGCCCCAGACGGAAAAACCATTGAAACCGGTTTAAGCTTGCCTTGTCCGCTCCGAGCTTCTTTTCAAGGCAAGTCGCGCAGAGGGCCTTATCCGCATGCTCCGTAATACACTCCCGACAGAAAAACCGGCCGCATTCAGGGCAACGGGCCACCGCTTCACGAGATTGATGGTTGTGACAACGCTGGTGTGTCAAGTCTTGCATAGGGCATTTAATTGTTGGTTTTGTGAATTAATAGCAGGCGTTCACAGGTTTTGTTTTAGCTCACTTTTTCCTCCACCCCGGACATGGACTTGCCGGAAACGACCGGCCGGTATGATGGGATCACCCGTGTGACTTTGTGTTCGCTTACCCTGCTCCCGGATCGTTTCAGCATTAGCAGTCCCGGAATGCCAAGAAAAAAAGCGCCGCACATCGTAAAAATATCGAAACCCAGCACCAGAGGATTTTCCCAGGGTGAAAGGCTGGACATGGATTTAAATAATTCCCACTGATTGTATAAAATGCCCGGATTCTTGAATGCAAATACCATGCTGATAGCATATCCCGCCATGAACGTGATACCGACAAATCCAAGACAGGTCCACGTTACGGCCCGCAGGGCATTGGATATATCACTGTTATGCTGTTTGACGAGGGCAATGATCACAAAAATTCCCATGCAGATTCCGGCGACCGAGCTCATAATCGTCACAATGACATGGGTGAAAAGAAACCCCGCTGTTGCCAGCACGCCGTCCAATACCAGCAAGCCGAACAAAACCAGATGGCATCTGCCTTTCTCGTGTCTGGCCGTCGTCTCCGTTTTGCCGGCTTGCAGTGAGGAGCCTTTGGCAGGATTGTGATTGACTCGGCGAGCCGGTATCTTCGCCAGATCTTCCCGTCCTAACCGACCCTGGACGCTTTCGATATGAGACCGTAGACGGTCCATTACTTTGAATGCCGTTCTCAACCGATGTAAAGAATGCAATTTTTCGGTCTGCACGGCGGTCAGGAGTTTGGTCTCACAAGTGGGCCCTCTGTACAGATTAATCAGCAATAGTATAAGCAGCACTCCGGCGAAAGCTGCCCAAAATGCGGACCATCCCATATCATTCAATATTACCGGTAAGGTGAAAAGCAGGATCAAAAATCCCAGCACACCATTTTGGATTTTCCCGGCAATGGTTTTGCGGGTAATGATGGCCTGGATATCATTAAAATAAAAGCGTTTGTAGTCCTCAACCCCGACCCGGGAATATACATGCAGCAGATGGTCGACCCCCTGCCAGAGGGTATATCTGCCGATTATAAATCCTTTTTTAGTTCCAGGTAATTTACGGTATTCTTTTTCTTTTTTGGTCATCTTATTCTATTTGTGCAATAGATCAGCCACCAAGGCACTCAGCTTATTCCAAGACGTCGCTCGGAAAAAGTGGCCCCTGAAGGGCAGCAAGCACGCTGATAATTTATATAGGTTTTCCGCTCTAGGCGGATCGGGTGTCAGGTTTGTGTATCTAACATCTCATTTCACTGACACCTGACATCTGAAACCTTCCTTTCCCTCTGCACGCGTCATTCCTTGTTCGTCATTCTCCTCGTCTCCACTACTCACAAATTCTCTACACAACCTTAAGTCCTATGTTCTCTACCCTATGCCCTTTCCCCTCTACACCATGCACTATGCCTATGCTCTCTGCTCTCTACCCTATGCTCTCTGCCCCCTGCCCTTTACTCTCTGACCCCAGCCCTTTGCTCTCTGCCCCATGCCTTTTTACCCTGACACCTGACACCTGAAACCTTCTTATCCTTCATCGCTTGTCATGTCGATAGCACCAGATTGGAAAAAAACAAAATCCAGGCTGCAATTTGCAAACCCGCAATTAGAAATGCCAATATGAAGCGGACCCTGGTCCGGCGAATGATACCGCAAGGCGTATTCCAATGCTTCACGGCTAAATAGATCGCCAGGGGAGCGGTAAAGAGGGTGATAAAGTAGAACAGGATTGGAACTGTAGCCACCATCAGGGCAATGGTATCATGACAGGTTCGGTGATTTTCCAGACTTTTTATTTTCCGTTTGCTTTTTCCTTTTTCAAAACATGCAGGACACAAATGGCGGCCGTTGAGGGCCACATCACACAGGGCGCACACAAACCGGCCACAGGCGGAACAAGGCGTTACAGCCTTTTTGCCCGGGTGATAAAAGCATCCGGCCTCGTTTTTCATCTGCAGGGTTTCAGCGGAATGGCCCATGGGCTGCGGCCTGTAAACCGCCGGGTAAATATCCGCCCGTACAAGACTGCTGCAGGCCGGACAGGCCGTCAGTGAACCGGAGTTGATCGTTTCTTTGCTTAGAGGTGCGATGCATTTTGTACAGCTAAGCACAAATGAGTTCCTTAATTTTATATGCCTTGCTTATAGTGAAATATAAAAATCGGCATGTATGGCGCTAATTTCGGACCACCCTTGTCTCACAGATACGGTCGTGCAGCGTGCGCCTTTGGTCATCAAATGCCGCCATGATGTAACCAATACCCAGAATCATTGCGCTGAGATACTTGGCGAAGTGCCGGCCGAAGGCCCTGAGATAGCTAATCTGGCTGCCGTCTTCGACCACAATTTTCAACTTGCAGGCCATTTTCCCCGGCGTTGCGCCATATTTCCCAATAAACCAAGTATCATAAGCAGCCAGGATGCCATACTGCAACAGCATGACAACAGGCATAAAAAAGATGGCAGCCATGGGATTGTCAGGAGATGTAGGCAAAAACATGCCCAGCGGAATGTAAATGATCATATTGACGATCCACATGATGAAAGCATCTATGGTCCAGGCACCAAAGCGAATCCAGAATCCGGCGTAATCCATAGCGCCGGCAACGGTCACCCCTTCTTTAACTTTTTGGATAAAAACAGGCTTGCAGCCGGCGCATACCCATGAATCCTGAAAGCTGATCATGTTTTCTTCCGCAAATGCCTGGCCGCATTCTGAACAGATGGACTCTGGAACAGAGCCTGCTGGCAACTTATTTTTAGCGCCTTTTCCCTTCCAATTGCGGATAAAAACACCGAGTTCTTCCCAGCTTTCCATTCCATCCTGCCAGACCATGGTATTGGCCTTCAGTTTTTTTTCTTTGACTAGTGTTTCAAGCTCGGATTTTCCGATGGGCCCTACCTGTTGATCGCCGACCTCGTAGTATAAATTCATGTTTATCTTTTGCAAACCGGACCTCCGCTTTCCAGCCACATCCCCAGGACATAGCTTTATCAAAGGTCGTCAGAAAGTGGATAATTGGTTAATATGTGTATATCGGCAACAAACTAGCGAAACTTAAACTTTTTTTCCTGCTCTGCAAACTTACCTTAGTATAATATTTCATATATATTTCAAATCGTTACCATACTATCTCGCCAGGTGAGCGGAAACGCGCAAGGATCTAATGGGATCATGACCTAATTCGGACAAGCTCAGCCGGTCCCAGCGCAGCGGAGATCCCGCTCGCGGGGTTATAGCGAAGCGTAAATCCCGATTTGTCGGGGAATTGAAGATTGACGATTGACGATTTGTGGTATCGCTCGCGCAGCGCAGGCGCTTGCGCCGCGTATCGCTCTGTCATTTCTATTTAAATCGATCGTTCGACCCAGAGGCTCTCGACAGGTAGAATTGCTTGAATATTCAGCCTGGCGATACCATCAATCATGAGCAATCAGGATGTAATTTCAAAAAATAGGTACTAAGTTGAGCGGTTTGGGGCTACGTCCTTCGGACTTTGACCCCACACCCAGGGTTCAACGCTCCAAACCGGACAGCTCGTATCAGAGGATCGCGCCTTCATCTGGGTATAGATCCGTTACCCTCAACGGGGAATGACGGGTATGCCAGATTTTGATCAGTGTATGAGGATGGTAGCGTTAGGGAGGGGATCTGTTCTTTCGTTGTTAGACCCTTAGAGGCATTTATCAGACAAGATATTGTAAGGTAGGTGAGATTTCAGGTGTCAGCCCAGCCGCTGGCCAAAAAAACAGCCAGTCTAATCGGCAAGCGGAAAAATGCTTCGGTTAGTGCAAAATTTGACTTAAAAATAGCTTTGTACGATCGTGTTGGGGATTATCAAAAAATTCATCCGGCGTGTTAGCCTCGACAATTTGGCCGTAATCCATAAAAAGCACCCGGTGAGCGACACTCTTGGCAAACCCCATCTCATGCGATACGACAATCATCGTCATGCCTTCCCGGGCAAGCTCAATCATGGAATCCAGTACTTCCTTGATCATTTCCGGGTCAAGAGCGGAGGTCGGTTCGTCAAAAAGCATCACTTTTGGATTCATGCAAAGGCTGCGGGCAATGGCAACGCGCTGCTGTTGCCCCCCGGAAAGTTGCCCGGGATATTTCAAGGCCTGCTCTGCAATCTGCACCTTGTCCAGATAATACATGGCAGTTTCTTCAGCTTTTTTTTTGGGGGTTTTGCGGACCCAAATGGGACCCAATGTCAGATTTTCGACAATGGTCAGGTGGGGAAACAGATTAAAATGCTGGAAGACCATACCGACTTCCGCCCGGATTTTCTCGATATTTTTTAAGTCGTTGGTCAATTCCATCCCGTCAACGATAATCCTGCCGCGCTGGTGTTCTTCAAGACGATTGATGCAGCGGATGAGGGTTGACTTGCCGGAACCTGAAGGCCCGCAGATAACTATCCGCTCCTGCTTTTTGACGGTAAGATTAATGTCTTTCAGCACATGAAAATCGCCGAACCATTTATGCATTTCGACAATTTCGATGATGGCATCGCCTGTCAAAGTATTTTCCATATTATCGGATGATTGCGTGACCATGAAGATTCTCTTGTTTGAGTTTTAGAGTTGGGGTAGTGAAAACCATCAAATATGGCTCTTAACTTTTATCCCATTTTCATTCCGTTAAACCACCTTAATATGGAGAATTTTCGATTTTTGATTTTGGATTTCAGATTTTTTGTATCGCTCCGCTCTATCTTTATTTATTAAATTGACAGAATTCCTTAAATCCAAAATCTAAATTCTAAATTCTAAAATATTAAAGCTCTCATGATTTTCATCATCCCGGGTTGGGATTAAAGGCCTCTTTCCAACTCGCGTTCCAAGCGCCGACTGTAATTTGACATAAAAAAGCAGCACAGGAAATATATCAAGGCGGCGAAAATATAGGCTTCCGCTGAAAATCCCATCCACTGGGGGTCATTCAGGACCGTTTTTGTCGTTTTCAAAAAATCGAAAAGCGCGATGATGACAACCAGGGATG
>Ga0316189_10003591_pt1 | contig 15041 bp, 12 predicted proteins | sample LowCovwburrow_MG_FD_204930 | JGI IMG/M metagenome (GOLD analysis project Ga0316189, IMG submission 204930) | Coastal sediment microbial communities from Maine, United States - Lowes Cove worm burrow | ecosystem: Environmental > Aquatic > Marine > Coastal > Sediment | place: USA: Maine...
TTTTCATAGGGGGAAAGAAGATGGATTCGAGGCGTTCTAACGCTCGGAAATCATATAGCTGGGTTGCAGGCGACCCATGGCAAGCAAAAGCTGATAGATCGCCATGCGCGCATCATAAGATGCTGTGGTGTAGTTGATCTGAGCATTATTAACTTCGTTTTCGGCATCTAACACGTTGATTACGGTTTCTTTACCCGCGTCCCGCAGCTTTTTGCGGCTATCAAAAACTTCGGACGCAATGTTAACGGCGTTGCCCAAAAGCTCTTTACGTTCACGAGACGTCACCAAGGTTTGCCACGCTACGCGGGTTTGTTCGATGATCTTGGTGGTGAGGAAGTCGTAATTGTCCATGGATGCACGGTAGTCAAATGTATTGCGTTCTGCGGCGGCGAGTGTAGAGCCCCCGGAAAACAAAGCCCAACTGGCAGATAGTTTAGCGTTGTAATCTCGACGGGTACCATTAACCGTACCCGCACCTTTTTCGTAGTTTGCTGCGGCCGACAAGTCGACGATCGGGTAGAGCTGACTTAGCGTTTCCGTGCGTTTCTCACGGGTCATTTCCATGGTGCTTGCACCACTGAGAAGGGCCGGGTTTTCCATCAAAGCAATTTCAGTGGCTCGATCAAGGGATGATGGAATAACTTCCGCCGGTGGGGCAGGGTCAATCATCGTCGCTAAAATGGGCACGTGACCATAGACTTGTTCATAGGTGCTGATTGCATTGGCAAGCGCACCTTCATAACTTACACGGCGCTCTTTAGCGATTTGCAAACGTGATTTTGCTTGCAAGACATCGACATTCACACCTGAACCGCGACGTACGCGTTCATCTTCAAGATTCAACTGACGCAAAATAGTGCGTTCGTTTTCTTGTGCCATTTCCATCAAACGACGTTGGCGCAATACATTGATGTAAGCCACGATGCCGTCAAACAGCGTTGTTTGGCGGGTGCCTTCTAATGAAATCGCCGCAATTTCACGGTTGATATTGGCTGTGCGAACTTGTGAATCTGTAAGAAAGCCATCAAAGATATTTTGCGTAACGGTGATGTTTGCCGTTTTAAGGGGGCTTCGGTTTGGATCGCCTTCACCAGACCCACGCGTGGTCGGTGTGGCGATGACTTCTGGCCCGGCTTCGGCAAGAACATCGACTGTTGGATAATACATGGCCTTGGCCTCTTTGATGGAGGCCCGCCTTGATTCCAAGGTTTTTTCAGCAATACGAATTTTGGGGTGACTGTCGAGAAGGTATTTGAGCTCTTTCTCGATAGGATTCGCAAGCGCGTTTCCTGCCCCGGCTAAAAGCCAAGCAGAAACGGCAGAAACGGCTATAATGCGTGTGCTTTTGCTCACGATAAATCCTCAAAAACGATCATTTAAGCGTCACAAGCTTATGTATACTTGATTCGCATGAGTGTATCTTTAACATATTTGACCTTAAGGAACAATTCTTGCTGTTTAAAGGTCTGTGCGGCTCATATGAGCATCTTATCTTGGGGGAAAGGTTGAATGCCTTGCTAATGTACAGGGTGGAAATTAAAGCGTTTTTGAAATCAACCAACTGAATGAACGCGATTGCTCGAAATAGGCCTTTATATTTCACTTCTAAAAGAAAGGTTTGAATATCTCGCCCATTTTTTTGATTGCAACGTATTTGATCTGAAAATGTCTATTCGTTTCTCGGGAAGTGTCACCGTTGAATAGTGATGTTTGTATGCTTTGTTTTTAGCTGGAATGTGTTATCAAATAGCTCAAGTTGCATCAAATCTTCAAACTGGTGTCAAATAGCTAAAAAAAGCCGGAGATTCATATGTCTAAAAAAGTTGCTCTTATTACCGGTGTTACCGGACAAGATGGAGCTTATCTAGCAGAGTTTTTGCTGGAAAAAGGGTATGAAGTTCACGGAGTAAAGCGTCGTTCATCATCATTCAACACCGCTCGCGTAGACCACCTATATAGCGACCCTCATGGAGAAAACGTCAATTTCTTCATGCATTATGGTGATATGACGGATTCGACCAACCTTATCCGCCTGATTCAAGAAACACAGCCCAGCGAGATCTATAACTTGGCTGCGCAAAGTCACGTTCAAGTGAGTTTTGATACTCCCGAATATACGGCTAATGCAGATGCTTTAGGTACGCTGAGAATCTTGGAAGCCATTCGCATCTTAAAATTGGAAAGCGGCACCCGCTTTTATCAGGCTTCAACATCAGAACTTTATGGTGAGGTTCAAGAAACACCGCAAAAAGAAACTACGCCATTTGCCCCGCGTTCACCATATGCAGCAGCTAAGCTTTATGCATATTGGATTGCGGTCAATTACCGCGAAGCTTATGACATATTTGCCAGCAACGGGATTTTGTTCAATCACGAAGGACCGACACGTGGTGAAACATTCGTGACCCGCAAAATCACCCGTGCGGTCGCCGCTATGGAGCTTGGTATCGATCAAAAACTCTACCTTGGTAATCTTGATGCGAAACGCGATTGGGGGCATGCCCGCGATTATGTCGAAGGGCAATGGATGATCCTCAATCACGATAAGCCCGATGATTTTGTCCTCGCCACCGGAGAAACCCATTCCGTTCGCGAGTTTGTCGAACTTGCCTTCGAAAACGTTGGTCGGACCATCGAATGGACAGGTTCAGGCGTTGATGAAAAAGGTTTGGATGCCTCAACTGGTGAGGTTCTAATTGAAGTTGATTCTCGTTATTTCAGGCCCACGGAAGTTGAATTCCTGTTGGGGGATGCGACAAAAGCCCGTGAAGTTTTGGGCTGGGAGCCTAAAATACGCTTCGCGCAACTGGTCAAGGAAATGGTGGAACATGACCTTGAAACGGTTAAGAGCGAAATGAACAGGAAAAGCCGCCATGATTGATAAGCCTTTTTCTTTAACAGGAAAAAAGGTTTGGGTGGCTGGGCACCGTGGCATGGTGGGCTCAGCTATCGTTCGCCGTCTTGAAAGTGAGCAGTGTGAAGTCATTACCTCTGATCGCCAAACACTTGATTTGACCCGTCAAGCGGATGTTGAAAGTTGGTTGTCTGAAAACAAGCCTGATGCTGTGTTTCTTGCCGCCGCCCGGGTCGGCGGAATTTTAGCGAATGATACATACCCCGCTGAATTTATTCGCGATAACCTCGCTATTGAAACCAATATTATTCATGGAGCTTGGCGAGCGGGTGTTGAAAAACTTTTGTTTTTAGGATCAAGCTGCATTTATCCAAAAATGGCACCTCAGCCGATGACCGAAGAAGTTCTTTTAACCGGGGCCTTGGAACCGACAAACGAATGGTATGCGGTGGCCAAGATTGCCGGAATCAAGATGTGCCAGGCCTATCGGAAACAATACGGCTGTGATTTCATTTCGGCCCAGCCCACCAACCTTTATGGTGTTGGCGATAATTTTGACCTTCAATCTAGTCATGTTGTTCCGGCGCTTATCGCAAAAGCCCACGCGGCCAAAAAAACGCAGGCAAAAATGATGGAAGTTTGGGGCAGTGGCAAGCCGTTTAGGGAATTTCTATTTGTCGATGATTTGGCCGATGCGTTGGTTTTTTTGATGAAAACGTATTCCGATGAACTGCAAATCAACGTGGGTTCAGGCGACGAGTTGACCATTCGCGACGTTGCCCAAACCATCGTTGATGTGGTGGGGTTTGAGGGAGAACTGGTTTTCGATGAATCTAAGCCGGACGGGACGCCTCGTAAACTTCTGGATACAACGCGCCTCGATGATTTGGGTTGGCAGGCAAAAACCTCTCTTCGTGATGGTTTGCAAGAAGCCTATCGGTGGCACTTAGAAACTGGGGGTCAGGGATGAGAGCCATCGTTCCCGTGATATTATCTGGTGGCTCGGGTACACGCTTGTGGCCTTTTTCCCGGTCTTTGTATCCAAAGCAGTTGCAAGCCCTGTATTCTGAGCGAAGTATGTTACAGGAAACGGCGTTACGCGTTTCGGGCGATGGTTTTGCAGATCCGGTTATTATTTGCAACAACGAACACCGCTTTATCATTGCGGAACATATGCTGGAAATTGGTATTTCTCCCCGGACCATTATGTTGGAGCCCGTGGGACGCAATACGGCCCCTGCGGCTGCGGTTGCGGCTCTGCTTTTGGCAGAACAGGATCCGGATGCTTTGATGCTCTTGTTACCGTCTGATCATCTCGTGACTTTGCCTGACGTTTTTATACGGGCATGCGAGAGTGCTCGCAAAGCCGCCGTAGCAGGAAACTTGGTGACGTTTGGTATCCAGCCCCGAGGGCCGGAAACGGGCTATGGCTATATTCAGCAAGGTATCCCTCTAGTCGATATAGAGGATGTTTTTTCCGTCGCCCGGTTCGTGGAAAAACCAGATGAGCAAACGGCTCAAAGTTATTTGGACATCGGCGGCTATAGCTGGAATAGCGGCATGTTCTTGTTTAAAGTCAGCACGTTTTTGGCAGAGCTTGAACGCCTACAGACAGACATGCTGGTTGCTTGTCGCGAAGCCATATCTAAGGCTTCTTCAGATTTGGACTTTATGCGTCTTGATAAAAATTCGTTCGAGCAAGTCCCCGCCAATTCTATCGATTACGCCGTAATGGAACACACGGATAAAGCCGCAATCGTTCCGGTTGATATCGGCTGGAACGATGTCGGTTCATGGTCGGAACTCTGGCATGTCAGTGAAAAGGATAATGACGGCAACGTTTGCCAAGGGGATGTCGTGTCTATGGATGTCCACAATTCCTACATTCGGACATCCGGCCCTCTGACGGCGGTGATCGGTGTTCGTGACCTTATTGTTGTTGCTACAGATGATGCCATTTTAGTTTTGCCTCAAGACCGAGCTCAAGATGTAAAAGGCATTGTCGATCTTGTCAATGAGCAAGGCCGCGAAGAAGGGGAGAACCATCGCCTCGTCTATCGTCCTTGGGGCTGGTATCAAAGCATCGATTCTGGTGATGGATTTCAGGCCAAACAATTGATGGTGAAGACGGGGGGCGTGTTGAGCCTGCAAAGCCACCAGCACCGCGCCGAACACTGGGTCGTTGTTTCCGGTCGAGCTAGGATTACACGAGGTGAAGAAATTCTAGAACTTGAAGCCAATCAGTCAACCTATATTCCTCAAGGCACAAAGCATCGCTTGGAAAACCCATTTTTAGAACCCCTGCGCATTATTGAAGTTCAATCGGGCAGCTATCTTGGCGAAGACGACATTGATCGTTTTGAAGACCTTTATGGTCGGGAGTGACTAGAGCATGTGTGGCTTGGCGGGCGTCCTCGATTTTGCAAAGTCCCGTTCTTCGGATGACTTATCACGCATCGTAGAAGCCATGGGAGATGCCGTGCGTCATCGCGGTCCAGATGAAGGTGGGCAATGGGTCGATGCTGAAGCTGGAATAGCCATCGCTCATCGTCGTTTGTCTATTCAAGATTTAAGCGAAGCCGGGCGTCAGCCGATGGTGAGTTCTTCGGGTCGCTATGTGCTCGCTTATAACGGTGAAATATATAATTCACGGGATTTGCGAAAAGAACTTAAAGGAAGCTTCAGGGGACTCTCTGATACTGAAACCTTATTAGAAGCTTTGTCGGAATGGGGCGTCTCTAAGACGTTGCCCCGTTTAGTCGGTATGTTTGCTTTTGCTTTGTGGGATCGGGAACAACGCACTCTTACATTGGCTCGTGACCGGATGGGCATTAAGCCTTTATATTGGGGTCGGCAGGGTGAAAGGGTGTTTTTTGCTTCCGAACTTAAAAGCCTATTCGCCCATCCCAACTTTCAAGCTTCTGTTGATCGGGCAGCGTTAAGCGATTTGGTGTCGTTTAATTATGTGTCTGGACCTCAGTCTATTTTTGCCGATGTTTCCCAGCTGGAACCAGGCTGTTTTGTCAGGATTGATGCAGATACCAATGCACTGATGACACGGTATTGGGACGTATGTGAAGCGTACGCCCACGGTCAGGAAAACCGCTTGAAACGGTCTGATGCTGAAATTCTAGAGCAGTTTGACGACTTGCTAAAGGAAGCTGTGCGAGGTCGGATGGTTTCAGATGTATCCATAGGGACTTTTTTGTCGGGTGGTGTGGACAGCTCGATTATCACTGCGGTCATGCAAGGGATGAGCTCATCACCTGTAAAAACCTTCACCATCGGCTTTGGTGAAGGAGAATTTAATGAAGCAAACCACGCCCGTGAGATTGCCAAGCATTTAGGAACAGACCATCATGAATTACAGGTCAGCTCCTCCGATGCTTTAGATGTCATCCCCAAACTATCATCCATGTATTGCGAACCGTTTGCCGACAGCTCGCAAATCCCGACTCACTTGGTATCTGAAATGGCCCGACGCAATGTCACCGTTGCACTGTCGGGTGATGGTGGTGATGAAGTGTTCGCAGGTTATAATCGTCACCTTGCCGGACATGAAATGTGGTCACGCATGTCAGGTGTGCCAGTACCCTTACGACAATGTCTGGCGAAACTTTTGAAATTTCCATCCCATATGTTTTATGACCGCCTGGCAACCCTTCTACCTGAGCGGAGAAGACCTTCGCAAATGGGAGATAAAATGATGAAGTTTGCGGGCCTTATGGGCAGTGTGACTTTAGATGATTTTTATGCTCAGGTGGTGCGCTCTTGGAATAATGAAAAAGGTATAGTGATCAATGGTCACGAAAGTTTATCTTGGATGGATAATATCAGCAGAGCGGCAGTTGTCTCGGGTCCTGTTGAACGAATGCAAGTTATGGATATGTTGACGTATTTGTCGGGCGATATCCTCACCAAAGTTGATAGGGCATCTATGGCGGTCGGCTTAGAAGCTCGTGTTCCTTTATTGGATCATCGTATTGTTGAGTTTTCGGCAAGCTTGCCAATGAATATGAAAATTCGCGATGGCCAAACTAAATGGCTGTTGCGTCGTGTTTTGGATAACTATGTGCCAAGGGAGCTTATTGAACGCCCAAAACAGGGCTTCGCTGTGCCTTTAGGGGACTGGTTACGTGGACCATTGCGGGACTGGGCGGAGGACTTGCTGAGTGAAAAGTCCTTGACGGATGCAGGCTTGTTCCATGCCGCCCCAGTACGTAAAAAATGGCTGCGACACCTAAAAGGCCAGCACCACGAACATCATGACTTATGGAGCATTTTAATGGCTCAGGATTGGTGGCGGAGATGGATGTCTCAGTCCCACGGGGGGGAGTAATTGTGTTTTGTCACTGCCCACAGGCTTTTTAGGTAAGCATAGATCATGATCCGGCCATGATGAGTTTATCTCGTAACGTATATATTGGGACGGACCACAATCGTGTGATTTGGCGTGGTGATACATTCTCAGGCGTAAGATTCCAAAAAATATAACCCTGATCCTTTTTATCCAAAAATTGTGTAAGCGTAATTACTGCGTATTCATTTTGTCATGGGTTTCTGTTTTATTTTCATTGTCTTAAAATCCACAACGGCATGCCAAAAGTGCCCTTTTTGTATTTTTTTTATAGGGTTTAATCGGTGCTGAATATAACGTGAAATATGACGTTCAGCGCTTGAACAAAAAAATTGACACAAGTTAGGCAGGGTGTATTGTGTTCTGGTTTTCTGGTGATTATTTTCACCTGGATTGCGGTAGCGCGAGCAAGTAAATTGAAAACCTCATTTTAAAGTTAATAAGTTGTTTTGGTAGCCATTTGCATTATTAGGAGTTGAATGATGATTAAAGTATTTATTGGCTATGATCCCGTCGAGGCAGTGGCGTATAATGTGATGTCCCATAGCATCATTTCGCGAGCAACGTCGCCGGTGACGATCTCCCCTTTATCATTGCACAACCTTGGTGATCTTATGTGGAGAGAGCGCAACCCTCTCCAATCCACAGAATTTTCTTTTTCACGTTTTTTGACGCCATTTCTTAGTGATTATGATGGCTGGGCAATCTTCATGGACTGCGACATGTTGATTTTAGACGACATTGCAAAGTTATGGGCTTTGCGTGATGATCGTTACGCTGTTATGTGCGTGAAGCACGACCATACACCGAAAGAAGATGTGAAATTTCTTGGTGCAGTACAGACCAAATATGAAAAGAAAAATTGGTCCAGTGTAATGCTGTTTAACTGTGCAAAATGTAAAGCTTTAACACCAGATTATGTAAATGAAGCTTCAGGGCTAGACCTTCACCGTTTTAACTGGCTTGAAAGCGAAGATCTTATTGGTGAAATACCTCACAGATGGAACCATTTGGTTGATTACGACCCCAGCCTTCCAACAGAAGACCTCTCAAATTTGCACTACACTCTTGGCGGACCATATTTCAAAGACTATACCGATTGCGGTTATGCGCAGGAATGGTTGGATGAACGTGAAAAAATGTTGCATGCAAATTGAACGAGGTGACGGCAAGTTTCATGACTTGTTTGGGGGCGTAAGGTTATGAGTTGGCATGTGCTGGTACAGGCATATAAGTCACTGCAAATGGTTGATGCTGAAAGTGCAGATTTCGAGCCTGCATGGGAAGTATTTAGCAAGCAGGTGTTGGAGAGTTCATCTTGCCCCCCATATCACATTCGTTTGTTGCTTCGCCGATTAGATGATTTTCGTGAGGAACGCCCTCGTGAAGATATTGCAATTTTAGATCACGGTTGTGGTGGGGCGTTAACGTTGTTCTATATGGCAGTTCTTGGCTATACTAACTTTTGGGGCCTTGATGTCGGAGGCGATCTCGCAATACTAAATACGATAGCGGCCAAAAAATTTGGTCATGAAGAAAATCGTCTTTCTGTTTACGGCGGTCAAAAAGTTCCCCTGCCAGATGAAAGCCTTGACTTTGTTTTTAGCCAGCAGGTTATAGAACATTTAAATGACCAATCATTGGAGCCATATTATCAGGAAGAAGGACGAATTTTGAAGCAGGGCGGACTTGCCGTTCATTATGTACCCCATCGTCTTGTGCCATATGATTCACATACAAAAACATGGTTGATACATTATTTACCTCAGCCCCTATATCGGAGTCTGGCTCGTTTGTTGGGCTCGCCTGTTCCAGATCACCTACATCTGCGTTGGCCTTGGGTTCATAGAGCATTGATTGAACGATATGTTGGGTCGAGCGAAGATGTCAGCGTTTCCCGGCTAAGCAATATGCCTGAGGCCGAAAGTTATGATGGGTCAGTAATGATACGACGTCTGATTAGCACCGTTATGAATATCCCCATTTTAAAAGTAGCCGCAGGTTTTGTCTTATCTGATTTGGTTATGTTAGAAACTATTTCTGTGAAAAGCTGAGTGACGGGCTCTTTAACCATCATGAGTGAAAAAATCCAGCACAGTGACGCATTTATGTTTCATCACACATCTACAGTGCGTCTTTCCCTTGGAACGGATGGAGCCTTGATATGGTGATTTGGATAACAGGTCTTTCCGGAGCAGGGAAGACCACTCTCTGCCAAAAGGTCTTTGATGCCTTGAAGCCGACTATGCCGGAGCTTGTTCATGTTGATGGGGATGTGATACGGGAACTGTTTGGGGCTGACTTGTCCTTTGCTGAGGAAGATCGCGTCCGGCAGATCAAGCGTATCCAAGCCATCTCATCCTTTTTGGATCGTCAGGGACAAGTTGTCCTTGTGGCAGCTCTCTACGCGAGTCCGGAACTATTGAAGGGCAATCGAGAAACGTTTGAAAATTATTTTGAAGTTTATCTAAAAGCCCCTATGGAGCTGTTATCGCAACGCAACAGCAAGGGATTGTATAACAATGGCACATCGAATGTGGTCGGCGTTGATATCCCTTGGCATGAACCCAAACAAGCGGATTTGACCTTTGACGCGAGTTTAGGTGCCACACCAAATGAAATGGCAAAAAAACTGATTGCTTCTGTACCAAGGTTATCTTTAGCAGGAAAATGTGAGTGAAGATGGATCGTTTAGACTTAAATCGCACCCAATATCTCGAGTTGGAGAAACTCGGATTGGGTGCGTTTGCTCCCCTTGACGGTTTTATGAACGAAGGTTGCTTTCATAGTGTCGTCGACAGAATGCGTCTTTTAGATGGCTCGCCATTCACTTTGCCAGTCGTTCTGGATGTAGATGAAGCAACCGCGAACAACCTTCGATCCGAACCTCTTGTCCCCTTGTTTCATACAGGCGTGCATGTGGGTAATTTGATGCCAAAGAGTATCTATACTTTGGATAAAGAGAAGGCGGCGAAAGAAATTTATGGGACAGATTCTATAGATCATCCCGGTGTCCGGTTTTTTTATGAAATGGAGGACTGGTTCGTTGGTGGGAAGGTCGAGCTTCTTCGTCGGGTCGATTGGAGCCTGTCTGAACATGAAATGACGCCAGTTGAAACACGTGCATTCTTTCAGTCCAAAGGCTGGGAAACAGTTGCTGGGTTTCAAACGAGGAATGTTCCTCATCGTGCCCATGAATATTTGCAACGTGTCGCTCTAGAAGTTGTTGATGGATTATTTGTTCAGCCGCTGGTGGGAAAGCGTAAGTTGGGTGATTATACACCTGAGGCAATTGTCAAAGGCTACAACAGTCTAATTAATGAGTTTTATCCTAAAGATAGGGTTGCTTTGGGATTGCTGACAACTTCAATGCGCTATGCAGGGCCTCGTGAAGCGATATTTCATGCCATCATTCGTCGAAACTACGGTTGCACACATTTTATTGTTGGTCGCGACCATGCTGGTGTAGGTGATTATTATGGAAAATATGATGCGCACGATCTAACACGCAAATTTGATGGTGAGTTGGGGGTTACGATCATGCGTCTCAGTGGACCTTTTCATTGTTCAAGCTGTGATGCTTTGGCGACAGAAAAAACCTGCCAGCATTATGTTTCTTCTCCCGACAATGTAACAGAACTATCTGGCACGGATATGCGGGCAATCCTATCCGATGGTGGAGCCCCGCAGCCTCACCTTATGCGACCGGAAATCATTCAAGCGCTCAGAGATGTGATGCTATTCGTAGAGGACGAAAAAAAATGAACAGAACAAAAATTGTTTGCACCATTGGTCCTGTCAGCAACACTCCAGAGATGTTGCAAAAACTTATAGATGCTGGTATGAGTGTTGCCCGTTTAAATGGATCTCACGCTGACTTGGATTGGCATCGGGAAACCATAGCAACCCTTCGTGCTGTCACACCGGACACGCCCATTTTGCTGGATATTCCAGGGCGAAAAATTAGGACCATTCAACTCGATATAGAACCTGAATTTAAGACGGGTGATACGCTTATCCTGACCACGGATACGAACCATGATGGAAGTCAGAAAGTCCCCGTCAACAATGTAAGCCTTCATGAAAAGTTGTCCTCTGGAAATACTGTCTTTGCGGATGATGGCACATTGCGTTTTACCGTTATTGAAATTGACGGTCAGGACATTATTTGTCGTGCGGAATGCGATGGTACATTGCGTAGTCGAAAGGGAATCAACGTTCCTTTTGTTGATTTGGGTGGTGCTCTGGTTACGGATAGAGATCGAGCAATGATGAAATTTGCGATTGAAACCGAGGTCGATTATGTCGGCATTAGCTTTGTCGAATCAGCTCATCACATTGAAATGATACGGGCGCTCACGCGTGACAATTCTCCTCTTATTGTTTCCAAGGTCGAGAATCGGGGTGGCTTGGATAACCTTGAAGAAATTGCCGAGGCGACGGATGCCATTATGATTGACCGCGGTGATCTATCTGTTGAAACGGACCTGCACAACGTCGCGCTTTATCAGAAAACAATTATTGAAGCTGCACGCTATCACGGTAAACCTGTCATCGTGGCAACAGAAATGCTGCACACTATGATAACCAACCCGTTTCCAACAAAGGCTGAAGTCAGCGATATTACGAATGCTGTTCTTGATGGATGTGCGGCGACGATGCTTTCTGGTGAAACGGCAATGGGAGATTTCCCCATTGAAGTGACAAAAACGATGCGTGAAGTCTGTGACGCAGCCACTCAGTATTCTCAGCATAATGTCGTTTTGTCACCTGTCAGGGATGGTATTACCGTGCCTCAAGCAACGGAAGATTCCGTTGCACTGGTCTGCCGTGAGCTGCCGATTACCAAAATTGTTGCCATCACGCGGTCAGGGTTTGCCGCTCGCATGATTGCTGCCCGCAACCCAAAACAGGAAATTTTGGCTGTTGTCGATAATGAAAGGACCGCTCGTGCGGTAAACCTTCTTGCCGGAACGACGGGCATTTTTGTAGACATCCACTTTCCGAAGGATGATCTTGGTCATATCGGCAAGTGTTTGGAAAAGTTATGGAATATGGGGCACATTAAACAGGATGATATGATCCTTGTAACGATGGTCACATTCCCAAAATCTGGAAATCGAATGAACATGATCGCAACCTATCTTGTTTCAGACCTGATGGAATCACTCGGTTGGTGTGCTGATTAGCAAAGTGCTGAGAGAATGTTTGCCTTCAGTATTTTAAGCTTAAGTGTGAGCTTTGTCGAAAACGCCTCTCAGAACATAAAAACGAAGGTTTTTTTCACCAAAGTTCGTTATAAATAGCCCTAGATGGCTAATTTGAAAGGGAGGCGCATTATCGAGATGCAGTCCGGATACTACCTAGGCGAGAATGATATTGAGCATTTCGAAGACCTTTATGGGCGCAGCTGAACCGTTCCCAAATATGGATAAAACGAGGGAAATTAAGGCATATAGCCATGTTCATGGCATGAACATTAGACGGTTTGCAGGCTTGAAAATGCTTATTCATTTATTCTGTGCTTCAAGTATTGACGTGCCTCGCTGTGCGGCGGGATGGTTGTGTTATGGCTGAATGGTATATCGTGCGCACACAAACCCGCGCGGAAGAACGCGCCGTGTGGCACCTCAACAATCAAGGGTTCGAAGCCTACCTACCGCGTTATAGCAAACAAATACGCCATGCGCGCAAAACTCAAACGGTCCTGCGTCCGTTATTTCCGGGATATGTGTTTGTGCATATCGATACCGAGCACCAGCGTTGGCGGGCTATAAATGGCACCGTTGGAGTGATTGAACTGGTGCAGTTCGGCGATGGCCCCAAACCCATTAACCCCTTGATTATTGACGCCATTCGGGAACGTGAAGACGGTGAAGGCGTTGTGAGCCTTACTCCAGGTCGTCTGAAAAAGGGGGATAGCGTGCGCGTACGAGAAGGTGCCTTTGCCGATTGCACAGGATTGCTGGAAGAAGTCTCGGACCAAAAGCGGGTCTTCTTGTTGCTTGACCTCATGGGCAGAGAGGTGCGCGTCTCTATGCCGACGGATAACCTCACCATTGTGACATGAGTATGTGTGGTCTCGCAGGCGTTCTCAATCTTGCAAAACCAGTTTCACATGATGACTTGATGCGGATTGCAGGTGCCATGGGCGATACCGTTCGTCACCGTGGCCCCGATGAAGACGGGGCATGGGCGGACGCCAAGGCCGGCTTCACCGGCTGCACCAAGGTTGATCGTGCTTCCATGGCAGTGGGGCTGAAGCCCGCGTAGTGATTGAATTTGCCAGCACGCTAGCGATGAATATGAAAATCCGCGGTGGGGAAACCAAGTGGCTGTTGCCCAAGCGTTGGACCAATACGTGCCGAGAACCCTAATCGAGCGGCCTAACAGGGCTTTGCTGGGCGATTGCTTGCGGGGGCCGTTGCGTGACTGGGCGGAGGATTTGTTGAGCGAGGCCTTGCTGAATCAGGCCGGGCTGTTTCACGCAAAGCCAGTGCGCGAAAAATGGCAGCGACATTTGGCGGGGCGGCATCATGAGCATTACGCCTTGTTGAGTATTTTGATGGCACCGGACTTGGTTATCACGATGATATTCAAGCTCTAGAGGCGTTTATGTCAAACAGAGAATATGGCGTTCATGCAGTGAACATATAAATTGACATGAGTTGGCAGGATAGTATTATGGACGAGTTCTGGGTGAAACTGTTTCACCCGGACTGCGGTAGCAGTTATCAAGTGGCCTAGACAATCTCGATGAAATTGCTGAGGCGACCGATGCCATCATGATTGATCGCGGCCTACCTCGTGTCTGACTTGATCGAGGCATTGGGCTGGATCGCGGGGTAAGCTTCTTTGTTTTAAGTGAGTACTACCCACATTTAATTTGTGCACTTATTTTGATCTGATATAGGTAAATCTTTGCTAAAATAAATGCATCTTAATGTTAATATGAGATGGCGATTTTTTTTGGCTTTCTTTGCAAGTATAAATATTCAATGACCGGAGCTGAACTATGACGAGCAGTCCCCCGCCTATGCCCCCCGAACAGCATGGAACAACGCTTAGAAAGCGTCTCGCATCGGGAAAGATCTTGCCCTTGATCGGTGTTTATGACGTATTCTCAGCTTCATTAGCCAGTCGTCGTTTCGAAGCTGTCTTCGCTAGTGGCTATGGTTTTGCTGCAAGTTATTACGGCCTTCCTGACGAAGGGTTCATCGCGTGGCCTGACATCGTGGCATATGTAGAACGTATGCGCGCGGTTATGGCTGAGACTCATATCATCGTAGATATTGATGATGGTTATGGTGATCCAAATTTGGCAGCGAACGTCGCATTGCGTCTTGAACGTGTTGGGGCATCAGCCGTCATTCTTGAAGATCAGCGACGCCCTAAAAAATGCGGACACCTTCCAGGTAAAGAAATCCTCCCTTTGGACGAATACATGACACGCCTTTATCGTGTTCTGGAAGTTCGGAGCGAACTCTTCGTCGTCGCAAGGACGGACACGACTGATTCCGATGACGCTTTACATCGCGCCAAAGCATTCGCAGAGGCCGGTGCAGATGGCATTTTAGTGGAGGGCATTCGTGATCTAAATTTGATCCCGAAAATTCGCGATACCATCGGGCCGGACAAAGCACTTGTTGTTAATCTGATTGCAGGCGGAAAAACACCTCCTGTTACGACAGCGAGACTTGAAGAACTCGGTGCCAGCATGATCGTGTATTCTACGCCATGCTTATTTGCAGCGCATGAAGCCATCGAAAAATCTTTTGACGAGTTCATGGCTCGCGATGGTGAATTGGTCCCTGGCGGCATCGAACTTTT